>Ga0066374_10000016_pt1 | contig 21047 bp, 19 predicted proteins | sample Knorr_S15_td_AAI_FD_71217 | JGI IMG/M metagenome (GOLD analysis project Ga0066374, IMG submission 71217) | Marine microbial communities from Southern Atlantic Ocean transect - Knorr_S15_td_AAIW_ad_750m_LV_A | ecosystem: Environmental > Aquatic > Marine > Oceanic | place: Southern Atlantic ocean...
GGTCACCCTGGTGCGCCCATGGGGTTGGCAGACATCGCGGAAGTTTTATGGCGCGATGTACTTCGATACAACCCCGCTAACCCCAATTGGTGGAATCGCGACCGCTTCGTCCTGTCCAATGGACACGGATCCATGTTGCTTTACGCCGTTTTACACTTAACGGGTTACGACGTTTCCATAGACGATATCAAAGCGTTTAGACAGCTTGGGTCAGTGACAGCAGGGCATCCTGAACGAGGAGAATGTCCAGGCGTAGAGACGACGACGGGGCCTTTGGGTCAAGGATTCGCCAATGCAGTAGGGATGGCGTTGGCTGAACTCATGCTCGCGCGACACTACAATCGTGACGGTTTCGAGGTGATTGATCATCGCACCTGGGTGATCGTAGGTGACGGCTGTCTCATGGAAGGTATTTCCCATGAGGCGGCGTCATTAGCGGGAACTTTGGGGTTAGGAAAGCTTGTTGCAATATACGACAACAACGGTATTTCGATTGATGGCGATACCGCCGGTTGGTTTACTGAGGATGTCCCTGCGCGTTTCGAAGCATATGGGTGGCGCGTTATTCGTGAGGTTGATGGACATGATCCCGATGCTGTGATTACCGCGTGCAAGTCGGCAACGGATTCTAATAGCGCTCCAACCCTCATTTGTTGTCGGACGACGATTGGCTTTGGCGCGCCCGGAAAAAGCGGTTCAGCAGCAGCTCACGGCTCGCCACTTGGTGGCGACGAAGTCCGTGGTGTACGTCGGAGACTTCAATGGGAATACGAACCCTTCGAAATACCGGATCACCTGTACCGCGAATGGAATATGCGGGATAGCGGCAATTCGTTTGAAGAGACGTGGAATACGCTTTTCGCTCGGTATCGAAAAGAGCACGCGTCATTAGCTGATGAATTGAGTCGACGAATGGAGGGGCACCTGCCGGAGGGTTGGTCCTTGATTCTCGATAAGCTGGCTAAGGCGAATCAGAAAGACCCGAAGGCGTTGGAAACTCGGAAAGCGTCGAAGCTATGTCTGGATGCGATAGGCCCACACCTACCGGAATTGGTTGGAGGTTCTGCAGATTTAACAGGATCAAATAACACCCAATGGGACGGTGCCGGATGGCTTGCGGACGGCGGACGTTATCTGAATTACGGGGTGCGAGAATTCGGTATGTCCGCGATTGCGAATGGGATTGCCCTGCACGGCGGCTTTATCCCGTTTACGGGAACGTTTTTGGTGTTTATGGAATATGCACGAAACGCGGTACGACTTGCTTCGTTGATGCGATTACGCAATATATTTGTCTACACCCACGACTCCGTTGGTCTGGGTGAAGATGGACCCACTCACCAGCCCGTCGAGCAATTAAGTAATTTGCGGATGACCCCCAACTTATCGGTATGGCGGCCGTGTGACACGGTGGAGACATGCGTCGCATGGAAGCAGGCGCTCGCCAGAGTGGAAGGGCCGACTGCGGTAGTTTTGACCCGACAAAAAACCAGCGCCCAAATTCGTGACGAGTCGACGGTCAACGCCATTGAGTGCGGTGGATACGTATTGCGCCGAGAGTCAAAGTCTTTAGATGTAATTATCATCGCAACGGGTTCGGAGGTTGGGATTGCCATGGAAGCGGCAGGTGTTCTTCAGGGAGATGGCCTCGGTTGTCGAGTCGTTTCGATGCCTAGTGTCGATCACTTCCTGCAGCAGTCGGCGTCGTACCAAGCTCAAGTTTTACCACCGGAACATAGGGCGCGCGTCGCGGTTGAAGCCGCGCATCCAGACTACTGGCATCGATTTGTCGGTTTTGATGGTCGGATTGTAGGCGTGGACCGATTTGGAGTTTCGGCACCTGGCGACGTTGCAATGGATGCTCTCGGTATTAACGCCGAGGCGGTTGTTGAGGCTGCACGTGAGACGATTGGCTAGTGAGATATAAACGCCTTGGCGATTTTTCCCTGGCAGGCAAACGGGTTCTGATTCGAGAAGATCTTAATGTACCGATTAAGGATGGGTCGGTGACTAGTAATGCACGTATCCGTGCCGCAATACCAACGATTGAGCATTGTATTCGCGAGAAGGCTGCAGTCATCATCATGTCGCATCTTGGTCGACCGGAGGAAGAGACCTTCGATGCCAAGTTGAGTCTTCGGCCTGTTGCGAAAGAACTAAGTGCGATGCTGGGCATCCAAGTGGACTTGATTTCGGATTGGCGCCGACATCTTGATGTGCAACCGGGCGTCGCCGTTCTGATTGAAAATGTTCGATTTGAAAAGGGCGAAGCGTCAAACGAGCGTGACCTAGGAAGGGCATATGCGCGGTTGTGTGACATCTTCGTAATGGATGCTTTCGCGACTGCTCATCGGGCCCACGCATCGACCCACGCGGTTGCCGAGTTTGCGGACGAGGCATGCGCGGGCCCCCTTTTATCTGCGGAACTCGATGTGCTTGCCCGTGTGCTAGAAAATCCACAACGACCGTTAGTTGCCATCGTCGGCGGATCTAAGGTGTCCACTAAATTGAATACGTTACGTAGTCTCGCTGATATTGCGGATACGATTGTGGTTGGAGGCGGGATTGCCAACACTTTTTTGTTGGCAGCGGGAAGGCCGATCGGTCGATCCCTCGCGGAGCCCGAACTCGTTGGCGTTGCTGAATCAATCATTGCTCGAAGTGCGGTTTTAGAACACGTAGACGTCATGACGGGGGCGGAATTAAACGACAAAGCAACGGCGCGACTTTGCCTCGCGGATGGCGTTGGCGAAGACGACGTTATTGGTGATATTGGTCCCCAATCGGCGAGACGGATCGCGGAGCTGGTTCATAACGCTGGAACCGTAATCTGGAACGGACCGGTTGGGGTATTTGAGATCGATCAATTTGGAGAGGGTACTCGGCTCGTCGCTGAGGCTATAGCACAATCGCCAGCCTTTTCGATTGCCGGGGGCGGAGACACCATAGCGGCGATCGAAAAATATGAAATTGAAGACGAAATCTCATACATATCGACTGGGGGAGGCGCTTTTCTTGAATTCTTGGGGGGCCTCAGTCTTCCGGCGTTGGAAGTGTTGGAGGTGCGCGCGTAGGACGTTTGAGGAATGCCGCGGCACGCGGATTACGCGATAGAGAATTAGGACTTGTTGACGGCTTCCGAGAGATACTTCAACTGCGATGAACGGATAAGGATTCTTCGTGGAAAACATTGAGGCTCTTAACGAAATTTTTTCGCGCGGTCGGGTAAAAACAGACCAAGCGGATCTCATACATTGGGGTACGGACTGGACACGGAGTTTCGAGGTCGCGCCGCAAGCCGTGGTTTTCCCGGAGCGTATCGATGAACTCGTCGCACTAGTTAAACTCGCCCGTGAGTACTCACTCAAATTGGTCCCGTCCGGCGGTCGCACGGGGCTTTCTGGAGGCGCGGTCGCTTCAAATGACGAAGTCATCGTTTCGTTCGATCGAATGAATCAGATCCATGCGTTTAATCCAACCGATCGAATCGTCGGTTGTCAGGCCGGAGTGATCACACAAAGACTACAAGCGTACGCTTTAGAACGAGGGCTCTTTTATCCTGTTGATTTTGCTTCATCGGGTTCGAGTCAAATTGGCGGAAACATTGCTACGAACGCCGGGGGGATCAAAGTCATTCGGTACGGCCTTACCCGGGATTGGGTAGCAGGGCTTACTGTCGTCACCGGTACGGGCGATGTCATTCGTTGCAACCGCGGGTTGGTTAAAAATGCGACGGGGTACGATCTTAGGCATCTCTTTATTGGCTCGGAAGGCACACTAGGGTTCATCGTTGAAGCCGAAATCCGTCTAGCACCCGGTCCAAAACCACAACGAGTAATGGTGCTTGGCGTCAACGAGCTTGATCACATCCTCAACCTTCTTCAGTGCTTCCAACAGCACGTTGTCCTGACGGCGTTTGAATTTTTTTCAGAACTTGCGCTACAGAAAGTAACGAAAAGGGGCGATATTCCACGACCGTTTTCAGAACCGTGCGCCTTTTATGCCCTGGTTGAGTTCGATGCAGATGCGGACGAAGAGGCTGCGATCGCATTCGAACAAGCGCTGGATCGGGATTGGGTAACTACGGGAGTGATAAGTCAATCTGATGCGCAGGCAGCAGCGTTATGGTCATTACGGGAAAATATCAGTGAGAGCATTGCCGCCGACACGCCCTACAAAAATGATCTATCGGTACGGATATCGGAAGTGCCTGGTTTTCTTTCCGACGTCGATGGCATCGTGAACAAACACTATCCTGATCTCGATGTTTGTTGGTATGGCCATATTGGTGATGGAAATCTCCACTTAAATATCTTGAAGCCAGAGTCCCTAACAATCGACGAATTTTTCGAGCGGTGTCATCGAATCAATCCGGAACTTTTCAGCCTGATCGAGCAACGTGGTGGGAGTATTTCGGCCGAACACGGCGTGGGATTACTAAAACGGGATTTTTTGCCGTTCAGTAGGAGCGACGCAGAAATTGGTCTGATGCGTGAGCTGAAAGAGGTATTCGATCCGAGTGGGATTATGAATCCGGGTAAATTGTTTAGCGTTTAGATACACGTTCAGCCGAGGCTATAAATAGTGTGTCGGGTCGATTGGTCGCGAAAATCCCGTTGGTGACTACGCCGGCAATGTTATTGATTGCCTTCTCTAGAGAGTCTGGGTCATCGATATTTAGTCCATGGACATCGAGAATCAAGTTGCCATTGTCGGTGATTAAACCGTTTCGGTAGACTGGATCGCCGCCAAGTTTAACGAGGGATCGGGCGACAGAGCTTCGAGCCATGGGTACTACTTCCACTGGGAGCGGAAAGGAACCCAATTGGTCCACACACTTCGTGTCGTCGACGATGCAGACAAACTCATCACTTGCAGCCGCAAGTATCTTCTCGCGAGTTAAGGCACCGCCCCCTCCTTTGATTACGGTGTTGCTCGGCTCGACTTCGTCGGCGCCATCGACGTAAACGAAAACACCGGGGGCCGTGTTTAAATCGATTACGCGCACCCCTAGCCCTTCCAACCTGGAGGTTGAGGCTTGGGAACTAGAGACAGTGGCATCGAATTTGTGTCGAATGGAACCAAGAGCATCAATGAAATGGTCGGTCGTTGAACCCGTTCCTACCCCGACGATGGAATCGAGTCTCAGTTTCGGCTCTATGTATGTAATCGCAGCGTCGGCCGCAGCTTTTTTCAGATCGTCCGTTTTCATGGAGCCATGGTAGCCTGAACGTAGGATCAATTTCCGGGAGATCGCAACGTGCTTGAGGCCTACGTAAAGAAAATCCTATCTTCGGAAGTTTATGACGTCGCCGTCGAAACGCCATTGGAAGCCGCTCCATTTCTTTCCACGAGGTTAAACGCGGACGTTTCGTTTAAGCGCGAAGACTTGCAACCTATCCATTCTTTTAAGATCCGTGGTGCCTATAACCGAATAGTTAAACTTGGCGAGCATGAGCGAGAGCGAGGCGTTTTGGCGGCTTCCGCTGGCAATCACGCGCAGGGTGTTGCGCTGGCTGCATCGCGATTGGGGATCCAGGCGACGATCGTGATGGGACTCAATGCGCCGGCGATAAAAATCGAAGCGGTGAGGCGTTTGGGTGCGGAAGTCGTATTACGGGGTGATACATACGACGACGCTGCGCAGTACGCGCACGCGCTCGCAGAACGAAATGGGGCGACTCTTGTGTCGCCATACGATGACCCAGCGGTCATTGCGGGTCAGGGGACGGTCGGTGTTGAAATCTTGAAACAGCACGAGGGCGATCCTGATGCGATATTCGTTCCGGTGGGCGGGGGCGGACTAGTCGCTGGCATTGCAGCTTATGTCAAATATTTGAAACCGCGAGTAAAGATTATTGGAGTGGAGGCCAGTGGATCCGACTGTCTCAATCAAGCGTTGATCGCTGGACGAAGGGTTCGATTGCGAACGGAGGGAATGGATCTGTTCGCGGATGGAGCATCGGTGGCTCAGGTCGGTAAGCGGCCGTTTCAGGTCGCGCGTCGTTACGTCGACCAAGTAATCGTTGTTACGACAGATGAAATCTGTGCTGCCATCAAAGATATTTTCGACGATACGCGCGCTATCGCGGAACCAGCGGGCGCGCTCGCGGTGGCAGGCCTCAAGCGCTACGTTGAGGATACGCAGGGATCAAAGCGCAGATTCGTTGCTGTGATTAGCGGGTCAAATGTCAACTTCGACCGCCTGAGGCACATTTCCGAAAGAGCCGAATTTGGGGAACGTCGGGAAGCTCTACTTGGGGTAAGCATTCCTGAAAAGCCGGGAAGTTTTCGGCGTTTGTGCCAGACACTCGGTAAGCGGGCAATTACAGAATTCAATTACCGCTCTAATGATCAACGTACCGCCCAGGTGTTTCTTGGTGTCCAAGTTCACGATCTTGAAGAGCGCAGGCACGTTGTCAATATGCTCCACAAACGGGGGTACGGTGTTGACGATATGACTGATAACGAGATGGCTAAGCTCCATGTAAGACATATGGTTGGCGGTCCAGCATCGAGCGTGGTTGGAGAACTACTGTACCGTTTCGAATTTCCCGAAAGACCAGGTGCTCTGAGAACGTTCTTGACAGAGTTTGGCGTCGATTGGAATATTTCGCTATTCCATTACCGGAATCACGGTGCGGCCTGGGGTCGCGTTCTCGTGGGGTTTACGGCGGTAGATCAAGACCGGAAAGCTCTGCGTAAATACCTCGATCGAATCGGATATCGGTATTGGGAAGAATCTGCTAACTCAGCCTACCGGATGTTCTTGGTTTGATCAGCGAAGAGACTCGAGCGGAGAGCTTCGCGGACGAAGGCTTGGACGGCAAAGTCGCCATCGTCACTGGTGGAGGGGCACGCGACGACGGGATTGGCAACGGTCGGGCGGCCGCGCTGCTCCTCGCAGACGCTGGTGCGCGCGTATTGGTTGTCGATCGGTCGATGAGTGCCGCCGAACGTACGGTCGAAATGATTACGGGAGCCGGCGGAGTTGCAGTTGCGTTTTACGCGGACGTTACCGGTGATGCCGACTGCGAGGCAATGGTGGCGAAGGCGTTTGCATTATGGGGACGACTGGATGTTCTTGATAACAATGTAGGAGTGGGTAGTCGCGGGTCCGTGGTCGATGAATCACCAACTCACTGGCGCCGCGTGATGAAGATAAACGTAGAGAGCATTTTTCTTGCGAGCAAAATAGCGATACCGGCAATGATCGCGACGGGGGCCGGAGTGATCGTAAATGTCTCATCCATTGCCGCCATGCGTCCGCGTGGGATGACCGCTTATAGTACCTCCAAAAGCGCAATTATTGGTCTTACGCAGGCCATGGCGGTTGATCATGGGCCGGAGGGCATTCGAGTAAATTGCGTCGCGCCGGGCCCGGTATTTACGCCGATGGTATACCAGTCAGGGATGAGCGAAAAAGCGCGAGATGCGAGAGTACGGGCTTCTGTCTTAGGGATTGAAGGAACGGGCTGGGACGTTGGCAACGCGGTTCGGTTTTTGGCGTCTGAAAGGGCGCGATATATTACAGGCCAAACGCTAATCGTCGATGGAGGAGTCACTTTGCTAGGGCCAGAACGAGACGCATCTGTATAGGGCCGATGGAGGAACTTAGCCGGCGGGCTCCTCACTCGGCACGACGTAACGTAAGTACTCGTCTTCGAAAACAAGTAAGGATGGGTCCTGAATGTGGTCAATATACAGTGTGCCCATGAGGTGATCGATCTCGTGTTGTACGACAGTAGCGTGAAAATCTGAGAATTCACGCTCTAATCGAGTTCCGTCTGCGTCGGTGTATGCCAATCGGATTTGTTGAGGTCTTTCGACAAACCCCCGAAGCCCGGGGATGGATAAACATCCTTCCCAATAGCCAGCGGTGGCGGTATCTAGGGCGGTCACGGAGGGATTAATGCAGACAGTCAAAGGTAAGGCCTCGAGTTCGCCGTAGCGACTCTGACCTCCAGGTAAATCGATAATCGCGAGTTGAATTGACTCGTTTATTTGAGGCGCCGCTAATCCTATTCCGCCGTAATCGCGCAGTGTGTCTTGCATGTCCTCTATGAGATTTGAAAGGGACACACTGCCGATCATGTTTTCCGCAATGGATTCGGCTTTCCGGCGCAGTGTTGGGTGGCCCATTCGGATGATTTTTCGGACTGCCATAACCCAGTATAACCGGGGAACTACATCATCATAATCAAACCGTTTTCACTGACGATACCGTCCAGGCGGACGTCTGATGCATTCGTTGAAAACGCTCTGGCCCGCTGTATTTCGTGAGCGACGCCGATCAGTATCGGTCGCGGTGAAGACTTGAACACACGATCGTAGTATCCGCGCCCCCTTCCGAGACGTTGACCTCGATCTGTGAAAGCGACCAAGGGGACAAGGACGACAAGGAGGTCGTTTTTGTCAATCTGAGTTGATGCGATGGGTTCGCGAATTCCCCATCGACTTACCAAAGTATCCGTTTCCTTTGCGTATGCATAAAACGTCATCGAGTTTGCGTGAACGACGGGCACGGCTGTTGCTATATTTCGTTCCCACAAGAGTTCAATGGTTGGGCCGAGATCAACTTCGCCGTCGCTCGCTAGGTAACAGCCGACGACGGTTTTTTGACGTAATAGAGACGAAGCGCCTAACGCAATTTTTACGGCAAGTGCGTGTTCGCGTTGGGAGTCTTCCGACAAAGCTCGTCGCGCTGTGCGAAACCGTTGTCGAATATTGTTGGTCATTCTCGACCTCTTAATGCAAACGCACTCGCCAAAACGAGTGCGTTTCGCCACCGGAATGCCGCTGTTTGGTTGGCCCTGAACCGTTTTGGTTCAAGGCGGTGACCCGGGCGGCTCCTAAGGCTACCCGCGGCAAAGGCGTTGGGTATGCACACTGGCGCCGACGCCAGAATCCCCTATTTTTTTATAACGGCTCAAGGACGACACCAACTGGCGCACATTCCAGGAAGCCCAACCAGTATAGCGAAAATGGCTGAATCGATGGGGCGCGATTGCCGCGAGCAAAAATGGGGGCGTCGCAACCCTCTGAGGTTGGAAAGTCTTTACGCAGTGCGTTTTTTTTGTGACGCGATGACTTTGGATAGACGCTTCGTTAATTCTGCTAGTTTCCCGTCGGCAAGACTTTCAATCTCGTCGCTCTTCCCCTTGATCCCGAGATATTCATGCGTGATGTTGAGGGCGGTCATGACAGCTATTCGTTCGAGACCGACAATGTTTGCGGAGCTCTGAGTGGTGCGCATTCGTTTGTCGAGCTCCTGCGCTGAGGCATTCAACTCGTCGACCTCGTCCTCAGGACAAGCCACTTGAAACTCACGATCCAGAATTTTCACTTTCACCGTTGTTGATTGAGGTTTGCTCATTTATCAAGTGCCTTGAGGCGCGCGATCATCGATTCAACCCGAGTTTTTGCGAGCTCGTTCTTTTCGACAAGCTTAGCGCGTTCGGTTGTCCAACTTTGTTGTTTGGCTTTAAGCACTTGATTTTCTTCGACCAAGACTTCCGACAAAGCGATAAGCTCGTCGACTTTCTCCTCTAGCGCTTCGAGATCGTTAGTGGCCATGGGTTTCCTTGGGGATTGATCCCCGAATGCGTTAGTGTCTCTCGAATCCTAAGGGTTGTGAAGTCCGTTAGTTTGTTCATACAGGCATGGCACTGATTGTGAGTTACCCCGAATTATTTACGAGTTACGAGATTGAAATAATTCTGTACGCGGAGTCGCGCCGCACTGATCGCAAGTTCGAACGAGCGTTTGGAAACAGAGCTTTGGATAAGAAATCAGAAATCTGCATCAACTTCATGACCGTGATGGCATGAATTCACATTTCATGCAAACCGTGACCGATTTTGGATTGTATTTAAATGCCTGACTTCGACGCCATTATTACCGGAGGAGGTATTGTCGGAGCGACCGCTGCGCTCTGCTTGGCTCGACGTGATCGGCGCGTCCTGTTAGTTGATTCGAAAGTTCCGCAAACGTCGGGTCTTAATGATGAATTCGATATACGTACGGTTGCACTTTCACCGAGATCGATAAATCTGTTGGAAAGTTTGGGAGCGATGGCGGATGTCCGTCGAGAATCCATTAAGCGGATTCGCGTCTGGGAGCGTGAAGGTACCGCGGCGATAGTTTTTGATGCCAACGAAATTGGTGCCAAAGCCCTGGCGGAAGTTGTGGAAGTTAGTGCTTTAGTTAATCAGTTGTGGAGAAATTTGGTTGGCAGAGTTGAGGTGAAAGCGCCGAGCACCATTGATGCTGTGGAATGTTCTGGCGATGCTGTCGAGTTGATCATCGATGAGGATGTCGTATCGGCAGCTTGCCTCGTGGTCGCCGATGGTCGAGAGTCCTCCACTCTCAAGCAGCTTGGAATTTCAGCTCAGAATTATGGAAGTATGGGACGGGCTATCGGGACCGTTGCTAGGACCGTTGATCCACATGGCGGCTGCGCTCTGCAACATTTTGGAGATGGAATCTTGGCATTCTTGCCGCTGCCCGAAGAGCGGACTGTTTCGGTTGTATGGAGCGTGCCGGCTGGACGATACGATCAGTTGCTGACGCTTGATGGAAAAGCTTTCGCTGCGGCTTTGACCCACGAATCCGAGTCCGCGCTTGGTGAAGTGACGGAAGTTGGGGAGCGGGTTGGTTTTCCTTTTGGACAATCTCTCGTCTCCGACTTTAACCCGTTGCCGCGAGCTCTCATTATTGGGGATGCAGCACGGACTGTGCATCCCCTTGCCGGTCAGGGCGTCAATTTGGGTTTAGAAGATGTGCAAGGGATTCAAGAGGTAGCCCTGCATCTCAAAGACGATATGGGCGAGATCGATATATGGCGTCGATTTGCAATAAGGCGCCGTGCTCGCGCCCGGTTGATGCTAAAGCTTATGGATTTCTTTGATCGAACATACGGTGCTTCCGGTCCGTACGGGAGATGGGCGCGCAATCTTGGCATCCGGACAATAAATAAAGTCCCTGCCGTTAAATACCAATTGATGCGTGAAGCGATGGGTTTAGGACCGCTTGCCACGCTATATTGAACAACCTGTCGCCATCTGTAGCTGGTCGATCCGTCTGAAAAGAGGTAGCGGCGTTGGCCCGAGTGCCCCGAAGAGCGACTTCACACAATGCGATGAGCAAGCGATTGTTCTCGAGGGTGGTTAGAACGAATTTTGGTTGCGTTATGGCGAGAGTTCACGGGAGTGCAACAAATACTAGATAGGTGGTGGTTGGTGTAGTCAAAATAGCGACGGATCTGTCACTAAGGGTAAAGGCCTAATCGATGAGTGAAATCCCTGAGGGTATCTATTACGCCGAAAGCCATGAATGGGCACGGCTCGAAGAGGATGGACGGATAACGGTTGGTATTACTGATTTCGCACAGGACGCACTCGGTGACATTGTTTACATCGAGCTACCGCAGATAGGACAGTCGCTGCAAGCGTCAGTTGAAGCTGGAGTCGTTGAGTCGGTCAAGGCGGCTTCCGATATATACGCTCCGGTTAGCGGCGTTGTCACCGCGGTCAACCGATCTCTAGAAGATGCGCCGGAGAACGTCAATTTAGATGCGTACGGTGACGGCTGGTTTTTCGCACTTGAACCCTATGATGTCAGAGAACTTGAGGATCTTTTGAACGACGCCGCATACCGAGAAGCTGCGGAGAACGAGCGTTGATGCGTAAGCTCGATCGCGTGCGGTGAGGGCTACCCCTTGAGCGTGCGTTTGTAGTCTTCAAAGTTGGTTATTGGTGTTCCGCAGGTCAAGTCGCGACAAATGTAAGCACTCACGACCTGCCGGGTTTCGGTCGAAACGAGTGCTGGAAGTTGCTTTGGAACTCGTCCAGGTTCGTCGTATGGAATTCCGTAGACGCACCGTTCCGGGGTGTAACCCTCCCGCGCGGGGGTTAACCAAGAACCGATGGCTTGTTGCGGTCCGCGCACAATGATTTGTTCAGGAGAATATAGGCGAGATTCAAGAGCGACGAGCAGTGTGCAGTGTCCGGCAGGATATTGCTCGATTGAAGCGCGTGCCCAATCAAGCGTTTCCATGGCAGCGTCAATGTATCGCGGTTCACTAAGCAAATGTCCCAGTTTCAGCAGAGCAACGGTCACAGTCCCATTTCCCGGGGGTAGAGCGTCGTCGAGGGTTGGCTTGGGCCGGTGGATCAGCTTTTCTTGGTCATGGGCCGTAAAGAAGAAGCCCCCATCCTTGTCGAGAAATTTGGACAACAAAAGATCGGCGAGCGCTTCCGCGAATTCGATATCGCGAGAACGCCATTGAGCCTCCAACAAGACGAGTAACCCGTCCAGGAGGTTCGCGTAGTCGTCGAGAAATCCGTCGTGGCCAACTATGCCGTTGTTCCAGACTGCGGAGAGCCGATTTCCGTCAAAGCAGTTATCACGAATAAAGTCGACGGCACGTTGAGACGAATGGAGCCAAGGCTTCTTATTAAACCGCATCGCAGCTTTCGCCATGCCTTTGATCGCGAGGCCGTTCCATGAAGTGAGGATTTTTTCGTCACGTCCCGGTGCCGGGCGTTCGGAACGACGTTGAAGAAGTTTGGCTTTCGCGGATTCAAGAAGTTTTTCTGCCTCTTCTGTTTCGAGACTTAGCCTTTCGGTGACGGCGCGCCAAGCATCTCGGCGATGAAAATTCCATTTCCCCTCAAAATTCGCCGATTTATCCAAACCATATAGCGTTTCGACAATGAGGTATTCGTCGCCATCCAAAAGGTTCTGAACTTCGTTTCTACGCCATACGTAGTAGCTCCCTTCGACTCCGTCTGAATCCGCGTCCAGAGAGGTAAAATAACCACCTTGTGGATGTTGCATGTCGCGAACGATCCAATCAGCCGTTTCCCTAAGCGCGCTTTCAAACAGTGGATCAGGACCAAGTCCCAAGGCGTCGGCGTAGAGATTCATGAGTCTCCCGTTGTCGTACAACATCTTCTCGAAGTGGGGGATCATCCATTCGTTGTCGGTAGAGTATCGACAAAAACCTCCCCCCACGTGATCGTAGATGCCGCCACGAGCTATCCGAGTGAGGGTGGTCAGAGCCATATCGAAGGCTTCTCGATCGACTGTGTCATGGCGTCTTGAAAACGCCCAGTGGCGCAGTAGTCTCTCGATATTTGCGGGCATGGGGAACTTCGGCGCGGGTCCAAAACCTCCGTGGATGGGATCATAACGGGACGCGAGCTGATCCCTTGCAGCGGACAGTAACGGCCGGTCGTCAATTCCCTGCACTTCGGCATGTTCGTTCAGCCGTGCCAGCACCTCGCTAAGTTTTTTGCTCTGAGCTTCGAGGTCGGTCTTATTGTCTTGGTACGTGCTACTCACTCGCATGAGTAAGTCTCTGAATCCGGGAAGATTAAATCGTGGGGCCGGAGGGAAATAGGTACCACCAAAAAACGGTAGTTGAGTCTGTGGGTCAAGAAACATGGTGAGAGGCCAGCCGCCGGAGCGTTGAGTGAGGAGCTGATGAGCCGTCTGGTATATCTGGTCGATATCGGGGCGTTCCTCTCGATCGACCTTTATGTTGATGAAGTTATTGTTCATTACCGACGCGGTAATTTCGTCCTCAAAAGATTCGTGGGCCATAACGTGACACCAGTGGCATGACGAATAGCCGATGGATAGGAGGATAGGTTTATTTTCGTCCATTGCCTTTTCGAGGGCTTTGTTTCCCCACGGGTACCACTGGACCGGATTCGTAGCGTGTTGTTGGAGATAGAGACTAGGTTCTTTCTCGAGCTGGTTCATTCTTTACCTTGTTGTACTTTCGAAATAATAGCCTTGCTGGGCTGTAAGGACACCCGGAAAAACTGGATCGGTAAGGAGAAAACTGCGGCTCGAGGAGCCAGTGGCTTCGCAGGAGTTGATTATGAAAGAATCGTCACATGCGAAGTGAAACAGAGAACCTCGATCCTCACGGCTTTCGACCGAACGTTGGCATTGTGATATCTAACGACGTAGGCAATGTTTTTTGGGCTCGTCGAGTTGGCGGTGACAACGCGTGGCAATTCCCTCAGGGAGGCATGCAGCCGAATGAAACGCCTGAAGACGCTCTCTATCGAGAACTGTTTGAAGAAGTCGGCCTGACGCCGGCATCCGTAAAAATACTCGCGGTTACGAGCCGTTGGCTCCGCTATCGATTACCTAAGCGGTTGCGGCGTTATAACTCAAGTTCGCGTTTTCGGGGACAAAAGCAGAAGTGGTATTTACTTAAATTGGTAGGAGACGAAAACGACATTTCGATGAACTGTTCGGATAAACCCGAATTTGATGCTTGGCGTTGGGTTAGTTATTGGTATCCGTTGACTGAGATCGTTGGGTTCAAACAGGAGGTCTATCGTCGGGCGTTGCGAGAGCTTGCGCCAGCCCTACAAATCGGGGACATGTAATTGCTTGATGCGCTTCGACAAATCAGTCGTGACGTGGACGCCGCGCCAAGTTTCGAACATGCGCTGGGCATAATTGTCGCGCGAGTATGTTTAATTCTCGGTACTGAAGTTTGCTCCGTCTACGTTTTTGACAAAGCCACCGGCGACTTGAGATTAATCGAAAACGAAGGGTTTCGTAGACGCGCGATTGGCAAGGTGTCGCTTGTCCCCGGTGAAGGTGTTGTGGGGCTAGTCGCTGAACGCGGTGAACCGCTGAACATCGAGAATGCATCAGAGCATCCACGATATAGGCACTTTTCGGAGATAGGGGAAGAACCTTTTTCTGCCTTTCTGGGCGTTCCCGTGATTCATAATCGCCGAGTACTCGGCGTCATCACTGTCCAACAAAGGGAGAATCGACGTTTTCGCGAAGATGAGGAAGCGTTTCTGACCACGCTTGCTGCTCAGTTGGCAAATGTTGTCGCGCATGCCGAAGCCACGGGAAGCGTTTCGGCGTTATTGAATGCGGATTATGTCCCGAGTGATGTTAGGTATGAGGGGATCGCGGGGGCCCCAGGGATTGCTATTGGCACCGTCGTGGTCGTTGGCCCTTCGGTAAATTTCGATCATGTGCCTGACAAAGGTGCCGATGATGTTATTGTCGAATTGACGAATTTTGATCGTGCAATCGACCGAGTCCGCGCTGATATCGAGGAGGCCAATCGGTCGTTGTCTCGACAATTACCAGCAGAAGAGCGGGCGTTATTTTCCGCATACTTGCATATGCTGGATGACACCGCGATCGCGGGCGAAGTTCGCGAGGAAATTCGTCAAGGAAATTGGGCACAGGGCGCGCTTCGGTTGGTCGTTACGAGGCACGTGTCGAAATTGCGGCAAGTCGAAAACTCATATTTGCGGGAGAGAGTTGTCGATGTCCGAGAATTAGGGCAGCGTGTCTTGGCGTATCTACAGGATATTAAGAAAGACAAGTTTAACTTTCCAGATCAGGCCATTTTGATAGGTGAAGAAGTAACCGCTTCGATGGTTTCGGACGTGCCGCCGGAGCGATTGAAAGGCATCGTATCGTTGCGGGGATCTAGCAATTCGCACACTGCGATTTTGGCACGCGCTCTTGATATTCCGGCCGTCATGGGCGCGACAGAGCTGCCCCTATACGAATTCGAGAATCAGACCGTCGTCGTGGATGGTTTTTATGGCGAATTAGTTGGTAATCCCACGGCACAGGTGATTAATCACTACCGTGAGTTAATCGCTGAAGAAGTCGAGTTCGTTAGGGAACTCGAGCCTCTTAAAGATCAACCAAGCGAAACTCTGGATGGCCATCGGTTAAACCTTTGGGTGAATATCGGTCTTGTCGGGGAAATCACGCGTTCGCTAGATCGCGGTGCGGAGGGGATCGGACTTTTTCGAACAGAGATTCCTTTCGCTTCTCGAGATCGTTTCCCGACGGAGGAAGAACAGCGGGTTATATATAGAGAGCACTTGGAAGCATTTAACCCTCGACCGGTCACGATGCGGACGCTTGATATTGGGGGTGACAAAGCGTTGCCTTATTTCCCCATCGACGAGGACAACCCTTTTTTAGGTTGGCGAGGGATTCGTGTCACCCTCGATCACCCAGAGATTTTTCTGGTCCAGGTTAGGGCAATGATTAAGGCGAGCGTGGGGCTGGAATCCGACCTCCGAATTATGTTCCCGATGGTGACCAATCGGCACGAGGTTGCGGAAGCGAAGGCGCTTGTTATGAGGGCTTACCGTGAGGTTCGGGAGGAGGATGTCTCGGTAAAGCTGCCTCAGGTTGGCGTCATGATCGAGGTTCCGGCGGCAATACATCAGGCACGCCTGATCGCACGCCAGGTCGATTTTCTTGCAGTTGGATCCAACGACCTTACCCAGTATATGTTAGCGGTGGATCGTAATAATCCGCGAGTTGCGAATCTCTACCAAGAAATGCACCCGGCGGTCCTGCATGCGTTGCGAGAACTTGCTAAAGCTGCCCATGCGGAACAAAAGGGAATTGGCATATGCGGCGAACTCGCTGGAACGCCAGAAGGCGCCATCCTTTGCGTAGCGATGGGTTATGACGTCCTGTCGATGAATGCCGCCAATTTGCCGAAGGTAAAGTGGGTGATCCGAAATGTATCGATGCGGGATTGCCGACGCATTCTTGCGCGCGTTCGACGAATGGAAGATGCCGAGGAAATACTCGATTTTATCCGTGATCAGCTCATTGGGGCGGGACTGGAACGGGCCATTCCTCATCACGAAACACCAAGTATGTTTCTTTGATGAATAAGACTGCGTCCGGATACGGACTAGACGACCCGGGAGAGCCCACCATCCATATTGATCGCGCAACCGGTCAGGTAGGACGCCTGTTCGGACGATAGAAACAAGGCCACCTCGGCAACTTCGCTCGCTTCGCCCATACGGCCCATAGGTAGGCGTTTGCCGGTTTCTACCACGAATTGTTCGAAAGAGGTCGAGCGATCGCTGGCGTCGTAAGCCCGTTGAATCTGGTCCGACTTAATTTGCCCAATGAGTAATGCATTCACGAGGATATTGTGGGGTGCGAGTTCGCCGGCCAGAACCTTGGTTAATGCCATGCCCGCCGCTCGACTCACTGAAGTTGGTGCGGAGCCCGGTGGCGGTGCTTTCGCTGCCGTGTTCAAAACATTGATGATGCGTCCCCAACGTTTGGAGATCATGTCAGGGATGACGTGACGGGCTAAACGTACAGCGGCAAAGAGTTTTAAGTCCAAATCTGCTTGCCAAACCTCATCCGAAATACTCATGAACGGATGTGCCTCGGATTTCCCGGCGTTATTCACCAAAATATCGACTGGACCCATCGCCTCTACCACGTGTTTATGAACGGTCGCGATTTCCGCCGCATCGGATACGTCGCATTGGTACGCGCCGACTTTGCCGGCCCCGTTTTGTTCTATCTCTTTTTGGGCATCTTTCAGAGGGCCATCTCGACGGGCGAGTAATGCCACATTGGCACCGGCAGAGTGGAATGCAGACGCCATTGCTCGGCCTAATCCTAGACTACCCCCAGTCACCAGAGCGGTTTTTCCAGATAAGTCCACGTTAACGCCTCTATGACTCAGATTAACGAGTTTGTTGGAAACAGTTTTTGGTTTGTACAATCGCCTCCTGATAGTGCACGGGTCCGATCATGAATACCACGTCAAGAATTCTCGAGTAGGACAGTTTCTTCAATGCGTTTCGTCGGGAGCCCTTTCGACTCGAATGCCTGTTCGCAGAAGAGAAACTTGTCGCGTTCGAGTATGACCGCCGTACTTGCCCGAGTGCCGTATATATCACCGCGAATGAAGCTCGGGGAGTTCCGTTGCTCGACCACGACGTTCTCGTTGTTTCGTGAATCCGTTGTAGGGCATAGGGGATCGTCGATCGTTAGGAGATCAATAAGATCGTTTAGCAAAGGGTGTGGTAGCGCGTTCGTTAACCTTCGCACACCGTGTGTCGATTTTGGCCACGGGTCATCAAGGTGGGTATTGGTTAAGGCGTAAATACCGGGTGGAAGTATTCTGATGTCGCCAGTTCGATTGGTCATATAAATAAGCTCGCGGCCATCGAAAGCAATAAAGTTAAATCCCGCGAACTGATCCGGCTTTATAACTGATGCGTACTGCTTTGGCGTGCTTTTTGCGAGTAGGAATTCAACGGGTAGATCGCCACGGCTTTTTGGGAAACGAGGGCCGGATAAGTCCTGGGTCCAATTCGTGACTGCCGCGAAACGCCCAGTGCTTGAAACCCCAAGCCAAGTCCCTCGAGCCTCGATATCGCGTCCTGCGAAGATGTTCGGATGGTCGTCCCAAGTGTGTGCAGCAAGCGCTGGGCGAGCGTAGTATTCGTCTCGATTGGCTGCAACAATAAGCGGTCGCGCCGGATCCATACGGTAGGCAATAAGGATAAGGCACACTGCGGCTCGGTCCCTCGTTCCGTGCCTATGGGAGCGCCCGAGTCTACCAGTTGCGCATAGTTGGTGTTTGAGGAATATGAACTATCCTCTAATCGAGCCTGTTTTGTTAGAGATCGGGCCATTGGCCGTTCGCTGGTACGGCCTCATGTATTTGCTCGCTTTTCTCGCGTGCTACGTATTGGGCAATCAGCGTGCGAAAAAGCACGATTCCGATTGGGATAAAGCAGACGTATCGGACGTCATTTTTTATGGCGTGGTGGGTACGATCGTCGGGGGTCGCCTCGGCTTCGTTCTCTTCTACTCGTTCGATCGGTTTTTGGTAGAGCCGCTGTGGTTGTTTAAATTGTGGGAAGGCGGCATGTCGTTCCACGGAGGCATGCTTGGGGTTGTCGCTGCGCTTTGGCTATATGGCCGGAAGACATCGCGTGATTTCTGGCGTGTGGCAGATTTTGCAGCTCCGCTAGTCCCAATCGGACTGGGATTCGGAAGGATAGGAAATTTCATTAACGCGGAGTTGCCGGGACGAGTTACGGAGAGTTCCCTTGGTGTTCACTTTCCATGTGGCGCAGTCAGCGGCCTGAATTTCACGTGCTTTGGTCAGTGGGATGGGGCGCTACGACATCTGTCAAGCTTGTATCAAGCGTTTGGGGAAGGTGTAGTGTTGTTCATGATTGTTTGGTTATTTTCACTGCGAGCGCGACGCTCGGGTCTAATCTCTGGGATGTTTCTCACAGGCTACGGCGCGATTCGGTTTGTGACCGAATGGTTTCGTGAACCTGATGCTGCGATAGGTTTTATTGCATTCGATTGGCTCACGATGGGCCAGTTGTTGTCGCTACCGATGATTGCATTTGGTATTTTGTTGCTGTTTGGAATTGCTCAAGATTATTTCGAGGGATTGCGCCAGAAATGAAGCAATATCTTGCGCTCATGCGCCGGGTACGAGACGAGGGGATAGAGAAGAGCGACCGTACGGGTACTGGAACGAGGTCCGTGTTTGGTCATCAAATGCGCTTCGATCTAGGTGAAGGATTCCCCCTTCTGACGACCAAGAAGATGTTTGTGAAAGGCATCATCCATGAGTTGCTTTGGTTCCTGCAGGGCAGCACCAACGTTGCGTACCTTCACGAGCACGACGTTCATATTTGGGATGAATGGGCGGACGGAAACGGGGACCTAGGGCCCGTGTACGGTTCGCAATGGCGTTCTTGGCCGACGTCGGACGGCCGCACCATTGATCAAATCGAGGGAGTGGTTACGGATATTCGTCAAAATCCCGACTCGAGACGCCTGATCGTTTCGGCGTGGAATGTCGGGGAGGTCGACAAGATGGCTTTGCCCCCATGCCATGCACTGTTTCAGTTCTATGTCTCAGATGGCAGGTTATCGTGTCAACTGTATCAGCGCAGTGCTGACATCTTTCTTGGGGTTCCCTTCAATATCGCGTCATACGCACTATTAACCATGATGGTTGCACAGGTGTCGGGTCTTCAACCGGGTGATTTCGTTCACACGTTTGGTGATGCACATCTTTACCTTAATCATCTTGAACAAGCCGATCGCCAGTTATCTCGCGTCCCGCTGCCATTACCAGATATGAAAATTAACACGCAGGTAGAGGACATATTCGGGTTTACCTACGAAGACTTTGAATTACTGGACTACCGTTCGCACAAAGGTATCCGCGCCCCAATCGCGGTCTAACGAATCGGTGCGACTTTCTCTTATCTGGGCGATGTCCAACAATCGTGTTATTGGTCGATCCAATGCGCTTCCATGGCACCTATCAGATGACGTTGCTTTTTTTAAACGGACGACGTTGGGTAGTCCGGTTGTGATGGGTCGTCGTACGTACGAGTCGGTGGGTCGACCGCTTCCTGGACGCAGGAATATTGTGCTTTCGGCGACAGGATATTTAAATAACGAAGTCACGGTGGTACCGGATATTGATTCAGCGTTAACCGTTGCGGCTGAGCAGTGTGAAATCGATTCAGTGGAGGAGTGCTTTGTGGTCGGGGGTGCGCGGGTTTATGCGGAGACGCTGGATCGCGCAGATCGTCTCTACTGCACGTTGGTCGATGCGGAAATTGATGGAGATACGTTTTTCCCTTCCTTCGATTGGGGTTGCTGGCGGACCACAGAGAAGGAAGATTTTGTCGCGAATGAACGCAACACGTACTCGTTCTCGATTCACATTATGGAACGGGCATGATGTTTCCGGAGCTGTTCGAACGGCTAATCCCTGAGCAGCTCGTTAATCGCAGTTTTCGAGCGTGTCTGCGCGTCCACGGTCTTGATAATTACGGCACAGTAGAGGCTCGGCCTTGGGTTTCCATCCTCGTGAGGCGGGGGCGGTAAAGACCCTGGCACCACAACAGAGTAGGGTGGTACGCGACCCGTGTAAATTTTGCCCGAGTGTCGTTCAACGATTTTAGTCGTCGCACCAATGAATACCCCCATTGACAGGACCGCGCCTTCTTCGACAAGAACGCCCTCGACGACTTCGGATCGGGCCCCAATAAAACAGCCGTCTTCGACGATCACGGGTACTGCTTGAAGAGGTTCTAATACGCCGCCTATCCCTGCCCCGCCAGAAATATGACAGTTTTTACCTATTTGGGCACAGGATCCGACGGTTGCCCATGTATCGATCATGGTGCCTGTATCGACGTAGGCACCAACGTTTA
>Ga0066374_10000029_pt1 | contig 17451 bp, 14 predicted proteins | sample Knorr_S15_td_AAI_FD_71217 | JGI IMG/M metagenome (GOLD analysis project Ga0066374, IMG submission 71217) | Marine microbial communities from Southern Atlantic Ocean transect - Knorr_S15_td_AAIW_ad_750m_LV_A | ecosystem: Environmental > Aquatic > Marine > Oceanic | place: Southern Atlantic ocean...
CACGGCGAGCGATGAGCGCCCGTGTGTCAAAGCTCGCCAGCCGTTTGGCTCAATTACCATTGCCAACTCCGACGCCGCCGCGAGTCCTCATACTGATGCCGCGATTCTCGAAGCGCACCGCGCCGTGCAGGAGATCATCCAACGCCGAGCCATGCCGGCGCTCAGTGCCCCCTAACGCACTACGAATATTCCCTCAGTCAACTGACAGCCACCCTTTGAACCTAAGGTGAAGGTGTCCGGCAAGTTTAGTCGGACCGAGCAACGTTGAATCCAAGCACTTGTTCCAGTTGAAGATTAGATGGAAGAAAATGGCGCTCTGTCGAAGCTATCGGAACCGAGTGAGTGAAACGTCGATTGCACGTTCGCGGCGTTCACTTCGCTGCCACTGTACCAAGATCGGGCTCTGGAATGGACCCTCGGCGAGTGTGCCGAGTCCGGGCTGGTCCCCATCGGAAACTAGCAGACAGACCGAGCGCTTCATGCGCAGGAAGCGCCGCGCAGGAGCGCGGATAAAGCTTGCGAGGATCTTTTCTACCACCGATTCGTTTAGCCCGAGGGCGTCAACGAGTTCATTGAACACACGAACCATGTCGTATTTGGCATAGCCGATCGTTTTATTTGGGATGGCGCGTGGATCAGCCAGGAGGTGGCGGCTTTTTTCAGCCATGAACCGCAGGGGATTTCGAAGCACTTCCGCGAGGTCGTGCTGCATGAGCAAGGTTTCATACTCGTTGACGGTGAGGCCAGCTTGGTACTCACCTGGCGCCAAGGCGATGTGGATGCGGCCTTTGTCAACGCCGTGCTGGGCGATAAGTTCCCGGCATCGGTCATATAGGCCGAGGCGCGGGTCCTTTAGGTTCACCGAATCTACCGGATGCCCGGAGATTGGCACCGTCACGCGTACAGTCGCAACGGGTTCTTCTAAGTTGTAGCCGAGGATGCTGGTTACGCGCTGCCGTGGTTGCCCATTGTTAATGCCGTCGAGATCGATGAAATAGACGGGCTCTCCACGGCGGCGCCGATACGAGACACAACTACGAAGACCGGCGCTAATAAACGCTAGATGCGAGTCGGCGTTGCGCGGCTCGACGCGCCGCTGCGCTTCGGACAACTCTTCACGGAGGTGGAGCTCGTCATGTTGATAGCCGCCTCCTTCAGGGAACAAGGCTTGGAAGAAACTGAGATACGGTGCAACTCCGTCGCGTTTTCTGTTTAAACGCTTTGCCAAGCCTTGGTCAAGGTAGCCCGCCGTCGTGTGGAATGAATAGTAGAGTGCGCGTGGGAAATGTTCGAGGAGGTCACCATGAGCCGAAGCTGCGCGCGCACGAACATCCACGACGTCAATGCGAGTGCGAGGGCTGACTGCCAGAGTAACTTGGGCCGGTGCGCTCATTGCCTGAATATGGCCTAGGTCAGAGTTAAGTTTAACCGGCTTTGTGCGAAACGTCACCTGACGAGTTTTCTCTAATCAAGCATAATCCGTTATCTACTGCTGTGTTAGATTGTGCTGGTTGGTTTAACGCTAGGCCTACGAGATGTTAAGCCGGCACCACACCGCACGGAGTGAACCATGGGTCGATATACCTTACTTCTGATCTGTTTTCTAACCATTAGTTGCGGTGAAGCGCTTGACACTGTCGGTGACGCTGAGCCTGGTCCGACGACAGTACCAGTTGAGGTGCAGACTCCCGAAAGTGGCGCGGATTTCGTCATCAATTCAGCCACGATTGAGAATGCCGTGTTGAGCGTTGTTGGCAGCGGCACCTTACCTAATGGTGCATTGATCTCCTATGAGGTGAAGCACGACGGCTTCGATAACGGTGATTACGACGGCTACGGTACCGGACAGATCGAATTTAGTCGTGGGTCTTTCACGTTCGAAATGTCGGTGAACGATTGGCCGACCGGTCACGCCCTGATTCGGTTAACCTTTGAGATGCGACCGAGCGGTGCCCAGCAACCTGCTGCTGTCCTCGGAGCCTACGGTGAGAACGGTGAGAAGCTCGTTGGTCCAAAAGTTAAGGACTTCGGTGGCCGGAAAACGATCACGGTCTCAGGCGAAGCAGAGATTTCCTGACCAGCTACCCCGTTCTGGCCGTGGGGAACTTGAAAAGGGCGCTGTGACCGCCTAACCTATCGCCTAGGTGAAGATTGTTATAGCTAGTATGTACAAGACTGTGGTTTGAGCTGCTCCAAACCAACGTCCAACGACGCGCCGGTTAAGCTTGAGGCCGCCGAAGGGCCTGCAGACTTCTAGGCGCTGTTTCGGCCCTCATATCACGGGGCTTCGGTGGAGCAAGCCGCATGCCTGACGCTATTCTCGCGCTCGATCAAGGCACGACCGGAAGTACAGCACTCGTCTTTTCTCACGACGGCTTTATCGTGGGCCGTGCTTACTCTGAGTTCACACAGTCCTATCCAGAGCCGGGTTGGGTTGAACACGACCCTGAAGAGATCTGGCACGTTAGTTTGCGTGTGATGACCGAAGCTTTGGCGGAGGCGGGCGTGCAGCCGAACGAGCTTAAGGCGATCGGCATTACGAATCAACGTGAGACGACGGTTGTCTGGAATCGACAGACCGGCAACCCAATTCATCCAGCAATCGTTTGGCAGAGCCGTCAAACTGCGAGGATCTGCGAAGGACTAGTTCAGGATGGCTATTCTAAGACCGTCCGCGATCGGACGGGTCTGGTTATTGACGCGTACTTCTCGGGCACGAAGATTAAGTGGATCCTTGACCGATACCCAGAGGCACGTACGAAGGCGCACGATGGCGAAATATTGTTCGGTACCATTGATACGTGGTTATTGTGGAAGTTGACTGGCGGTACTTGGGCAACCGACCCGACCAACGCGTCGCGGACCCTTCTCTACAATATCCACGATCGACAGTGGGATCCGACGTTACTTGAGATGCTGGATGTTCCCGCCGCAATGTTGCCACCAGTGAAGCCCAGCAGCAGCCTATTCGGCGAGACCTGCCAGCACGATGGGATTCCTGGCGGTGTACCGATCACCGGTATTGCAGGCGACCAACAGGCGGCTCTCTATGGCCAAGGGTGTTGGGAGCCGGGAATGGCGAAGAACACCTACGGGACCGGCTGCTTCGTGGTTATGAACATGGGGTCACAGCGGCCACCTGTGCGTGACGGGTTATTGACCACACTTTGCTGTGACTCCATGGGGCAGGCGATGTATGCCTTAGAAGGATCAATCTTTGTGGCTGGTGCAGCGATCCAGTGGCTCCGTGACGAACTTGGCTTGATCAAAACAGCGGCTGACACTGAGGCGATTGCGACCAGTTTGGCAGACACCCACGGTGTCACGGTCGTACCCGCCTTCACCGGTCTGGGCGCGCCCCACTGGGACATGAACGCACGCGGTGCGATCGTTGGTCTCACCCGCGGCGCGAACCGCAAACACATCATACGGGCCACCTTGGAGAGCCTGGCATATCAGACGCGCGATGTTGTCGACGCGATGGCTGATTCAGGAGCGATGATTAAGGAGCTACGGGTCGATGGTGGTGCTGCAGCGAATGACTTCTTGATGCAATTTCAAGCGGATATATTGGATGTCCCGGTGAACCGGCCGACGGTGCTTGAAACCACGGCGTCTGGTGCGGCATTTCTGGCTGGCCTCGGCGTCGGCTTCTGGGACAGCCCTGAAGCTCTGCGCGGTATGAGACGTCGTGATCGAATGTTCCAACCCTCTATGGTCGTCCAAGAACGAGACAGCCTGTATGCGATTTGGACACGAGCTGTCGCCCACGTGCGTGCGGCCGGCGAGAAAACCTCTGGGTGACTCCCTTTACCAAACTGTGTTCGGAATCTCTAGCCGTCAGCCCCCTTCAGCTTGATTGTCATGGGCTATTGCGAAGAACCGCTCCAGCACACGTGGGGATGCCGGAGACGTGATCGGTGTTAAGCCGACAATTAGTGCGAGACTCAGCGCCATCCCGGGGACGATAGGGTGGACGGTAACTGCCCAAGGAACCTCAGCGAGCGTGAGGCCAATCCACACGGTGGTGATCGCTAAGCCGCCCATTGCTGAGGCGGCTGCGGCCGCAGGCGTCGTGCGTGGGGAGGTCAATCCGAAAAGCAGTGGGAAGAAAAAAGTGGCCCCGACCAGTGCGACTGCATACGAGACCATCGCCAGGATTAGTGCTGGCGTGTTGAGCGCGGCGGCGAGTGAGACGACGCCAATTACGACGATGGTTAACCGCGACACGCGCAGATAGTACCCTTCGTCTCGGACGATGCCGCGTGGCTCGTGGATCGATTTTCGCAGAAAGTCGCGTGCGACGGCGGCTCCCGAGAGTAGTAGCAGCGAGTCGCTCGTTGACATGGCGGCGCTGGCGATGCCGGTTAGTGCCACGGCCGATGCGAGTGGGCCAAGGACACTCGCCGAGAGTGCAAGCAACGCTTCATCAGCAACATCGATCTGGTCCCAAACTAGGATTCGCGCTGCACCGCCAAGGTAAAGGTTGCCGTAGAGTATGAAAATGCAGACGAGTAGGCACGTGGTCGGCAGGGCGTAACGAGCGGCCTTTGAATCACGTGCCACGAAAACTTTGGTTAGCAGCTCCAAACGCGTGGAGTAGGCGACGAACCAGACGAGCCACCAGGACAGCAGGTATCCCCAGTTCCACGACGTCCCCGTGACAGAAGTCCACCCGGGGGCAACGTGTTCGACGTTCTGCATTACTGTTGTGAAACTTCCTGCTGCGTTGTAAACGGCCGGCATCATGATGATGAGACCGACCCACATGAACATGAACTGCAGGATGTTTGTCCAAATGATGGCCAGCATTCCGCCGAGAGCCACATAGAAGATGAACAGTGCCGTACCGATCACCATCGACCACTCTAGCTGGAAGCCGAGTAGGCCCTCGAGAATCAGTCCCATGCCGCGGATTTGTGCGATGAGGTATACGATGCTGGAAGCCGCAATGACGAACGCGCTGAACGCTCGGAGCGCATGGCTGTCAAACCGTTCGCCCATGTAGTCGGGCAGCGTGCACGCGCCGATCTCACGAAGCTTTCTAGCAAAGAAGAGGAGGATGACAAGAAAGCCCAAGGCGAAGCTCATCAGGGGCAAACTTGCGACACCTCCGAACGCTCCGGCGAAAGCCACCCCACTCAGTATGGAGCCGCCGTGCATGATGGCTGCCATCATGCCGAGCGTCATGATGGTCGTGCCGAACCGGCGTCCTGCAACCCACAGGTCAGCCTCGTTCTTCTGTTGCTGACCTGACACAATACCGATTGCGACGATGGCAACAAGGTAGGCCCCGAAAATAAGTAGGCCGATCGCAGACGGAGTCATATGCTACTCTCGCCGCCCTGACTTAATCTGCCAGCAGATGTAATACTGCCAGACGATGATGGCTAGGGGGATAGCAATGAGAACGACAAGGCTTGACCAGGGGAGTCCAAACATGTTCGTAAGGATACAGAATTCTCGAACCGGGTGTCCTCGAACTGGGCTAAACATTTTCGGAAGCGTTCTTGGCAATCTGGCCCTCGTTCTGATCGACCAAGAGTCATGGGTCTAAATCTTTCCTCTATCGAGTATGATCCGCGTGTTTTCTGCTGAAAGGAGCATTCAAATGTGCACGGTATGTCGCCTTGTGACAGCGGTTCTTTTGACCACGACGCTTGCGGCTTGTAGCCCGCCCCAGGAGCCCGAGTCAACACCGAAGCCCGAGCCGCTTACCGGCCTAGTCGACGGTCTTGCTTCGGGGTTGGTGGAGGTCGTCGACCTTACGCAACCTCTTAATGCGGAAACTCCCGTTATCCAGCTCCCACCACCGCTGGCGAATACGCCAGGGTTTACACCGCACCTGATTTCTAACTTCGATGCCGATGGACCAGGCTGGTATTGGAACTGGATGGAAGTCGGGGAGCATGTTGGTACCCATTTCGATGCGCCGTGTCACTGGATTTCCGGGCGGGAGCTACCCTGCGTGGACACGCTTGATGCCCATGAATTTATCGGTCCAGCTGTTGTGATCGACGTTACTGCTGCAGTCTCGGATAATGCTGACTTCGTGGCGACCCAAGAGACGATCGAAAGTTGGGAAGCCGAGAACGGCCGAATCCCAGAGGGCGCATGGGTGATTCTCAAAACCGGATGGGGTGCGCGTGCCAGTGATGGCGAGCTGTTCTTCAACGCGGATGACTCCGGTATGGCGCACTACCCTGGCTTCGGACTCGAATCGGCGACGTTCCTCACGACCCAGCGCAACATCCTCGGAGTTGGCACGGAAGCCGTCGGTACAGACGCGGCGGTGGGTGCGATTGCTGATCCAGCGTTTCCGAATCACTTTACGATGCATGGGGCTGGCAAGTACGGACTGACCCAACTCGCCAACGTTGATCAACTCCCAGCCACTGGTGCTGTGATCATCGCGACCCCACTCAAGATCGAGCACGGTTCCGGCAGTCCAGTACGTGCCATCGCACTGGTTCCGGCATCATAAGCGCTGGTTCCACGCGTGAGGCGGTTGAAAAGTGGCTGGTAAATTTTTTAAGGTCAATGTCCGGGTTCATTGGGCCGATACCGACGCGGCTGGAGTGGTGTGGTTTGGCAACTTTCTTCGGTTTTTCGAGGAAGCGGAGGACGAGCTGTTTCGAGCGCTTGGCAGAACCCGTATGGAACTCATGGAAGATCTCGGCATTCTCATGCCTCGTGTCGATGCTTCATGCAAGTTTCGTGCACCGGCACGCGCTGAAGAGCTGCTCGAAATTGGAATTGCCGTTGAATCAATCACCATGCGCCGGATTTCATATCGGTTCAAGGCGCGTGAAGTCGACTCACGCAAGCTGGTTTGTGAAGGGTCTTATCGAGTTGCCTGCATTCGGCAAGGGACCTTTCGAAGTACCGAGTTTCCGGCTAAGCTCCGCAGGCTCCTTAAGCGGATGGACGGATTGGTGACCGCACAGCGCCGGGAGAAAAGCGACCGCCGAGGGCGCGGAGCCTACCATTGATAATCAGAACAGACCTGGGAACTTCGCGCTGGAGTTTCTAAGAACAACCGCTCAAACGTCTAAGAAATTCTCCATAGAAGAGAATGCGAACAATGACGCAATTGGCATAGCCGCCGTACGACAGCGAAACGAGTGGTGTTTCAGGCGGAGTCCTGGGGGCCGAGTACCTCTGATCGACGGGAGAGTAGATGATGCAAGCGTGGGGCGTGACCTTACTCCGGTTAACCGTTGGAGCAGTCTTTGTCGCGCACGGATTGCCGAAGTTGTTTGGGCCGATGTGGGGCACTAGTCCGGAGGGTACTGTTGCCTTGTTCGCCTTGGTAGGTTTACAGCCGGCGCCCCTACTTGCCGTCACGGTAGGTATTGTTGAGCTGTGTGGTGGTATGGCGTTGTTTCTTGGTGCCTTCACGCGTCTGATGAGCGCACTTCTAGCAATCATTATGGCTGTAGCGATTTGGAAAGTGCACTGGCCGTATGGCTTCTTCCTGAATTTATCTCTCGAACCAGGCGTCGGACACGGCTTCGAGTATGCGCTCGTCTTGTTCGCTGCTCTGTTCTGCCTAATGCTGAACGGACCTGGCGTGTTGTCGTTCGACGGGTATGCTGGCAAGTCGGCGAAGTCTGGCCAAGGGCGACCACGTCGGGATTAGGTGTAGCGCACCCTCAAGACTCTCGGATCTTTTTCCGGATCTTCCACCATGCAATTAACAGGTCGATCAGCTTTGGTGACTGGCGGTAAGAGAATCGGTGCAGTGGTTGCCGAGGCACTGGCGGCGCGTGGGGCTAACGTGGCACTTTCGTTCAACCGCTCTCGTCACGAGGCCGAACAGGCGGCAGAAGCGATTCGCGCGCATGGCCAGCAGGCCTTCATCGCATCGGCGGATCTGTCGAAAGCCTCCGCATGCGATGAAATTGTGCACGCCACTGCTGAGTCTCTGGGTCGACTCGACATACTGGTACACATGGCCTCGGTCTACACCCAAACACCGTTCGACCAGCTAACTGTTGAGGACTGGGACCGGTCACTCGCGGTGGATCTCCGCGCGGCCTTTCTCTGTGCGCACGCGGCCGTGCCGCATATGCGCGCCGCTGGAGGTGGGCGCATCGTTATGTTCTCGGATTGGACGGCAATGAGTGGCCGACCAACCTATGCGGGCTATTTGCCATATTACGTCGCGAAAGCTGGCTCAGTCGCGCTGGCCGAAGCGTTGGCGTTCGAATTGGCACCCGACCAAATTCTTGTCAACGCAATCGCCCCTGGACCTATCCGTGCACCGGCCCAGTTAGGAAAAGCTGGTCATGAGGAGGTCATCCGTGCGACGCCGCTCAACCGATGGGGCGGTGATGAGGAGATTGTAAAGACGATCCTTTGGCTTATCGAAAGTGATTTCGTAACCGGTGAGACAATTCGGGTAGACGGTGGTCGCCACCTGCGTTGAGGCTAGGGTCAGGCCCGCACGTCGAGCAGAGCCTTCATTGAGGCGAGCGCGCCCGTCAATTCGTCGCGGGTCTTCGCAAAGCACAGCCGGATGTAACCCTCACCGTGCGTGCCGAAATCGGCGCCCGGCACACAACCGATGCGCCCTTCCTTAATCAGGTACTCGACCAGTGCCCACGAGAGTGATTCCGGGGCTCCCGTGCTGCCCGGTGGGCGCCAAGCCGGATCGATCCGTAGGAACGCATAGAACGCCCCCTTGGGAGGTTCACCGCTGAGTACCCTGGAGCCCAATTCGCGGATGCCCGCGTAGAACAGGTCACGCCGAGCCTGCAACTCGACCCGATAAGCTTCCACTTGATTTTTTGCGTTCTCTAAACCGCCGACGCCACCCCATTGCACAATCGTGCCAATGTTGCTGCACGTGTAGTAAAGAACTTTCTTAATACGGTCGCCAACAACCGGATCGTTTATCGCGAAATAACCCAGACGGAGGCCGGTCATCGCGTACGATTTGCTAAACGTGTAAACGGAGATCGTTCGGTCGTACATTCCCGGAAGGGAAGCGATACTCACATGACGTTCGCCGTCGAAGACGACGTCTTCGTATGCCTCGTCGGAGATTACCCATAGATCGCGCTCTTGTGCGATCGCCGCGATCCGCTCGAGATCTGCTTGGGTGAGGACGCCACCAGTCGGGTTCTGGGGTGAATTCAGGAGGATTGCCCGCGTCTTTGGCGTGACTTTCGATTCCAACTCGTCTAAGTCTGGTCGCCAGCGACGCGATTCATACAGCGGGCAGTCAACGGGTACACCTTGGGCCGTTTGGATGGTGCCGCGCGTCGATGGCCACATTGGGTCGGCACAGAGCACTTCGTCGCCTGGTTCTAGTAATCCGTGGAAAATGACGTAGAGACCATGGATACCACCGTTGGTGACCATGACATCGTCAACCGACTCAATCGGAATCTTGTTTTGTTTTTGAAGCTTATCAACAATGAGTTCACGGAGGCGGGGAATGCCAACTGTCTGAACATAGTGCGTACGATTCTCGGCGATGGCTCGACTCATTGCGACTTTAACAGCGTCCGGTGCGTTAAAGCCGACGTCACCTTGATCGAGACGATAGGGGTTTTCGATACCGAACATCATGTCGCGAATCCGCATAATGCCCGAGAACGGAATGGAGTCGAGGTGCTCGCCCATTCACTCAGGGTGGCACACTGCGCTAGGTCTTGGCAAACCCGATGTTTAATGTTCTTAGCATTCTCAACGGCCGCAAAGTCGTAGCGGCAGCGATGATCGGTTATCCTTACGGTCTCGAAACGCTCCCCGAGTTTTTTGGGAGACCTCGCTGTTCAACCGATGAGCACCGATCCGATTTCCATACTGAGCGCCGTACCGGCGATAGCGCTAGGGCATTATCCGACTCCAGTGGAGGAATTGAACGGCCTACGCGCTGCCCTGGGCGACGGGCCGCGGCTTTTTGTCAAACGAGACGATTCCATCGGATTCGCTTTCGGTGGTAACAAGGTCAGAAAACTTGAGTTGGTGTGTGCGCGGGCACTGAATGAGGGCGCCGACACACTCATTACTGCTGGTGGTGTGCAGTCGAACCACGCACGGGTGACAGCGGCAGTCGCGGCTCGTCATGGTCTACGTTGCCTACTCGTGGCGAATGGTGTGCCGCCGGATAAGCCAACGGCAAATGCATTACTCGACGAGCTGTTTGGTGCCGAGGTTCAGTACGTTAAGTCTCGTGAAGACCGGTCGCCCGCGATGGTGTCAGCAGCGGCACATTTGGTCGCGGCTGGCCGGCATCCCTACGTGATTCCCGTCGGCGCCTCAACTCCACTAGGAGCGCTGGGATACGTTCGGGCCGTGGGTGAGTTGGTTGATCAGGTGACGCCGCCCGACGTAATCGTCCACGCCAGTTCGTCTGGCGGAACCCAGGCTGGTCTTGTGGCTGGGTGCCGCCTTTACACGCAACGCACCCAAGTTATCGGTGTCAGTGCTGACGATTCAGCTGAATCATTACGCCAGACGATAGCGACACTGATTGCAGGAATCGAGACGATCCTTCAGCTCGCACCGGGTTCGCTGTCTGATGGCCCATCTCTAGAGGTAGAGGACGGGTTTTGTGGTGATGGCTATGGTATTCCCACCGAGGCGTCACGCGAAGCGCTCGATCTACTAGCCCGCCGAGACGCCATTCTGCTGGACCCTACCTATACGGCTAAGGCGATGGCAGCGCTCATCGCTTACGTACGAGAAAGCCGGTTCCGGAACGATCAAACGGTGCTTTTTTGGCATACCGGTGGCCAGGTGAACCTGTTTGCCTAATGCGAATTCTGATACATTGACCCTATCGTTCCTCCAGTTGGTCTCGCTTCAGGGTTGGGCTAATTAAATCTAAGGACAACGGACGGGTGAAAACTCTATTGACGGTCGCCGCCGTCGCCGGGTTCACGACGACCGTATTTGCACAGTCGTTAACGCTTGACGAGTTGCTATTCCGTGCAAGTCAGTCCGTCGTTGCTTATGAGCGAGTGTTCTCGAATGCCGTTGCCGAAGAGCACTACTTACAGCGGATTCTCCGATTTAATGGAACGGTGCGACGCCAGCGGGATTTACGGTCTGACATGCTACTTGTGCAGTTGCCGGGGGCGGTCTCGTGGTTCGGGTTCCGTGACGTTTTCGAAGTCGACGGGAAGCCTGTACGTGATCGCGACGAACGCTTGCAGAAGCTGTTCCTTGACGAAGCACGACCACCTGTTGAGCAAGCCACCGTGCTTACGCGGGAAAGTGCTCGCTACAACATCGGTGAAGTCGTTCGTACGGTGAATTTACCGACAATTGCGTTGGCGTTTCTTCACCCGCTCAACCAACACCGGTTTGACTTCAAGCGCTTGGATGAAGAGTTAATTTATGGGCGGCCCGCCTGGGTCGTACAATACAGTGAACAAGCGCAACCGACATTCGTCCAGATTCCTGCGGGTGATATGTTCGCCCGAGGTAGATTTTGGCTCGACGTCGAAACAGGGGACACCTTACGTAGCGAGTTGATTCTCGGCACGTTCCGCAGTGCACTCTTGACGACGATCGTCGTCGATTATCGCCAGCACGAAGCATTCCAGTCTTGGGTGCCGTATTCGATGCGTGAAATTTATAAGCGGCCACTTGAGTCCAGAGCCGAGTGGATCGAGGCGACGGCCACTTATTCAAACTTTAGGCAATTCAGTGTAGAGACCGAGGAATCGGTGAGGGTGCCAAGATGACGGTGGTCACTAAGCTGATTGATAGCGGCGCTGTATGTTACGGCGAGAGGTGACAATAGTGGTCCTCGGGCTGAGTATGGGCTGTGCGGTGGCGTGTGGAGGGGAATTACCAGGCTCGGCTGGTGATTCTCCAGCACCAGTTATCAGTGGTGTAGACCAAGCGGTCGACCGACCGTATCTGCTAGAGCGGGTCGGTGAAGCGGCAGTTGTTCAGCTATATGCCGACGGGTTCGAGAGCCTGTCCCTCGACCAGCGCATCCTGGTCTATCACCTCTACCAGGCCGCACTTGCGGGGCGTGACATCCTTTACGATCAACGTTACGCGTACAACCTTGAGATGCGAGAAGTACTCGAGCAGATTCTGACTCATGCCGATGGCGTGGACCCGGTCACTCGCGCCGAGATCGAGCGCTACACCAAGCTCTTTTGGATCAACACTGGTCCCTATAACAATTTGACAGCTAGGAAGTTCGTTCTTACGTGCACCGAGGCGGCCTTTATTGCCGCTGCTCAAGCAGCTGCCGACGGGGGCGCGAGATTTCCAACACGTAACGGCGAGACACTGGATGTCATGCTGACGCGCATGTTGCCTCTCTTTTTTGATTCATCAGTTGATCCGAGCGTAACAACTAAAACACCAGCTCTAGGGGAGGACATTTTAGTAGCGAGTGCCAACAACCTCTACGTGGATGTCAGCATGGACGACTTGAAGGGGTTCACGGAGAAGCACGCCTTAAACTCACGTCTTGTAAAACGCGGGAACCAACTTGTCGAGGAGGTTTACAAGCTCAACGGAAAATACGGAGAGCATATTTCTCGAATCATCAAGCACTTGGAAGCCGCGATTCCATATGCCACTGAGTCGATGGCCAAAGCGCTCAACGCCTTGATACGGTTCTACCGTACTGGGGAAGACGTCGACCGCAAAGCCTACGACATCGCATGGGTCCAGGACGATGCCTCACCCATCGACACCATTAACGGGTTCATCGAGGTTTACATGGATGCCCGTGGTACGAAAGGGGCGTGGGAAGCGTTGGTCTACTACGTTAATCAGGAGAAAACTGCGGATATTCAGGTCCTCGCTGACAATGCCCAATGGTTTGAGGACCGAATGCCATGGGACCCAAAGTATCGGAAGAAGGGTGTACGTGGTATTACGGCCAACGCCATTGATGTCGTCATTGAAACCGGTGAATCGGGGCCGGTGACCCCAATTGGTATTAACCTACCAAATGATCAAAGTGTTCGGGAGGAGCACGGGAGTAAATCAGTGTCACTCTCGAACGTTGTGGAAGCCTATGAGCAGGCAACGCCGTCGGGGTTCCGGACGGAATTCTCCTGGACCCCCGCCGAGGCCACTCGTGCTGAACGCTGGGGCGGTACTACTGGCGAGCTCACCACAAATATGCATGAGGTGATCGGACACGCCTCGGGTAGGCTAGCGGATCACCTCAACGGCAATCCGCAAGCTGCGTTGAAGGAACAGTATTCTGCACTCGAGGAGAGCCGAGCAGACTTAGTGGCGCTCTACTTTCTCCCTGATCCGCAACTGGCCGAATTCGGGCTTGTACCAGTAGAACACCATAAGGAAATCGTACTAGCAGGGTACGAAGGGTATGCGCGGAACGCCATCACACAGCTTCGGCGTGTCCGGGAGGGGACACAGCTCGAGGAGGATCACATGCGCAACCGCCAGATGATCGTCAGGTGGTTAATGGACAACACGACCGCTATTGAAGAACGTGAACGTAACGGCAAGACGTTTTACGTGATTGCTGACGTGATTGTGTTCCAGCAGGGGGTAGGTGAACTGCTCGCGGAAGTACAACGGATCAAATCGGAGGGTGATTACGAGGCGGCGAAGCGGTTGTTTGAGACCTACGGTATCCATTTTGATGCGGACCTCCGTGACCAGGTCGTCGAGCGCGTGGACGCGTTGAACCTTCCGTCCTACTCGGGTTTTGTCCAACCGAAACTTGAAATAGAACGAGGCCCTGACAACGCAATCATCGATGTGGCCATTTCCTATCCGCAGGACCTTATGACACAGATGCTCGAGTATTCTGGCAATGCTGTTGAGATGTCGCGTTCTGAAGGTCTTCATTAATGAGTTCTTGGTCGAATCAAATCGTGCGTGTATTTATCGCTTTCGTCCTTTCTGCCGTGGCTCCTGCCATCGGTATGCCAATCGAGTCAGCGGCTCAGAATTCGTCGGCGGCCACCCTAACTTTTCGCCAAGCGATGCTAGCGGCTGAAGATTCCCGCGCGGCGGATCCGGTCAGCCTGGCGACACTACTGACCGGCATTGAGAGTCCGAACGAGGAGATTCAGCAGATCGCAGTGCGTGCCCTCGGCCGGCTGGAGCGCTTCAATATGAGCGATCGGATCGCCAGACTACTCGAGGCCGATCAGCCAGCCGTGCGGCGCGAAGCCGTCAACGCCCTCGGCCAAAGCCTGCAGAGTGGCGGCGACCTGTCAGCTTACGTATCGATGCTGCTTGCCCGGCTAGAAAACGAGAGAGACCCTGAGGTGCGCGGCGTCATCGCTGAGACGCTCGGGCGACTCCCGTATCTGGACTCCCAGACACTGCAGCGCGTGGAGTTAATACTGGGGTCGTTCACAAGTTCGGTAGAACCTGCTATTCGTCTCGGTGCCGTTGGCGGTCTTGAAGCGATAGCCAGGTTGCGGGGTGACCAAACGCCGCTGGCGGCTCAAACGATCGCGCAGCTACGCGCAGCCCTGACTACTTCAGGTAGCGACGAGAGAGCCTTGCGGACTCGGCGGCTCGCGTTGGCAGCTTTAAATGTGAGTGGGTCAGCCAGTGTAGAGACCATTACTGCGGCGCTGGATGATAGCGACGCGCAGACGCGTCGTCTGGCTACACTGGCGCTGCTTAATGCTGATGACCTGCCTGAGAGGCAGGTGTTGATTGCGAAGGCACTAACCGACAGGTCCGCGATGGTACGGCTCGAGGCTTTGGTAGCGTATGGCAAACACGGTCGGTTGATGGGGTGTACTCCGATTGTCGATGCTGTGGGGGATCAGAACTTACATGTTGCTCTCCGGGCGCTGGATCTACTCGGTGAAGATTGCCCCACAGCCCCGTCGATAACAAGCTTTGTCGCGAGCATTGCTGGTGGGCTTAATAGTGATGGTGATTGGCATCGGCCAGCACACGCCTTGGTCACACTGGCTCAACTCAATCAGAACCGCGCAACTGGGTTAGTGCCGCGATTCGTCGAGCACCCGGTCTGGCAGGTCAGGATGTATGGAGCACGAGCTGCCACACAGTTAGGTCCCGCCAGTGGTGTGATACTCGCCGAGCTGGCTGACGATCCGAATGCCAATGTACGCGGCGCGGCGCTGCGCGGTCTTGTAGAACTGGAAGGGCACGCTGCTGACGACGTTCTGCTGCAGGCGCTGGCCAGTGACGACTATGGCCTATTACGCACGGTGGCTAGCCTGCTCAGAGGAAGCCCTGATCGGCGCGCGCCTACGATCTTACTTTCGACGTTGGCTAGACTTACCGCGGCGGATAGGGATACGTCACGCGATGCACGAGTGGCAATCCTCCAGCGGCTTCAGGAGTTAGGGTCGCGGCGTAACGCTGGCGTGCTAAGACCGTACCTGGAGGACCCCGACCCTCGAGTAGCTGCTACGGCAGCCGAAGCGCTATCCGATTGGACCGACCAGATGGTTACAGCGAGGACATCACGCTTACGCACTGGAACGTCACCATTACTTGAAGCCGTGCTCGGTCTTGTTAGTGCCCACGTGCGTATGGTGAACGGCGCTGAGTTTCAACTCAAACTATTTCCTGAAGAAGCGCCCGCGACAGTCGACAGATTTTCTCAGCTTGCACGGAAGGGTTACTACGACACGTTGACTTTTCACCGTGTGGTACCGAACTTTGTGATCCAGGGCGGGAGTCCCGGCGCCAATGAATTCATGGGGGACGGTCCCTACATGCGTGACGAACTAGGCCTTCGTCCGCACGTCCGCGGTGCAGTCGGAATCTCCACCCGCGGTCGTGACACCGGCGACGCCCAGATCTTCATAAATCTCGTGGACAACCCTCGACTGGATCACAACTTCACAGTGTTTGCGCAGGTCATCACTGGCATGGACACCGTGGACGCCATCCTTGAAGGGGACGCAATCGATCGGATTGAGATTATTGAGCGTTAATTTCAACACTCGGGACCACTGTTTACGGCGAGCCGTCTCGCTCGGGTCAGCAGGAAGTGGTAGTGGTTCCTGATGACTATTAACCGATTACCTCATCAAAACCAGTTGTATGCATAAACGTTGTAGGTGGTTGAAGTTGGCGGATTTCGGTCGGCTGGGTTCCTAGCTACACCTATACAATGACCGCCTGACGAAAATGGGAACACCTCACTTCGGTGTGTCGTATTGGATTGACCGGTTGCCCCGCCGCCGTCCGGCCTACCCTCGGTATCGTGGTCAGAACGACGTCGACGTTGCGATTGTCGGCGGTGGGATGGCAGGCTGTGCGACCGCGTACGCACTGTCGACGGCGGGTGCGCGCGTTTGCCTCTTCGAAGCAGCTCGAATCGGTCAAGGCGCGATCGGTTCGAGTACAGCACTCGTGATGCAGGAACCCGACGTCGATTTTCAAGACGTACTTGACGCGCACGGCCTTCGCGCGGCCCGCACGATTTGGAGAATGACGCGCCGTGGTGCACTGGATTTTGTGGCGGCCATCCGTCGACTCAGAATACCGTGCCAACCGGAGGCGCAGGATTCGATCTATTTTGCGAGCGACCCTACGGGGGTGCAGCGACTACGCCGTGAACTAGGGTTGCGTAAAAAGGCCAGGCTGGAGGCTCGCTGGCTCACGGTCGAGCAGCTACGGCGCGAGGCAAATGTGGAAGCCGAAGGTGCTATTCGTGTCGCGGGCAATGCACAGGTTGAGCCACTGCGTACCTGTTTCGGCTTTGCGGCTGCAGCGGTGAAACGAGGCGCCTCCATACATGAACGATCGCCCGTCGAGCGTATCCGGACCGGACGCGAGCATGTCGAACTGCGGACCACGGGCGGGACAGTTCGCGCTGATCGAGTCGTCATTGCGACCGGGCATCCGGGCCCCTTATTTAAACCATTAGCGCGGCATTTTCGTGTAGCGGAAACTTACGCGGTCGCGACCCCACCGCTAGGTGCTCGGATTCGAGCCGGCCTTGGCCGGCGTCAAGCAATGCTGTGGGACACCGCTGAGCCGTATCACTATTTACGCTGGACGCGGGATGGGCGGATCCTGTTTGGCGGCGGTGATCAATCCCAACCACATCCGAGATCTCGTGAGAGGGTACTCGTGCAGCGTACAATGCAACTTATGTACGAGTTATCGGTGTTATATCCGGTAATCTCTGGTATTCAGCCTGATTACGCGTGGTCGGGCCCCTCAGTGACCACAGGTGATGGACTGCCTTACATTGGGCCTCACCGGAACTATCCGCGGCATCTCTTCGCGCTCGGGTTTGGCGGTAGTGGTCTCGCGCAGGGATTCTTAGCGTCGCGTATCCTATTGCGGCACTACCTCGGTGAGACCGCGAAGGACGACGATCTCTTTGGCTTCGCTCGGTAATCTGTCATACGAGTCGCCGTGCTGGCTATTGAATCGTATCCTGACGACAACGAAGTTAGCATCGGCGGTACGTTTTGGTGAAGCACCCGCATACAGGTGACAGGGTCGGCCTGCTGAGCGCCGAGGAGCCGACGCTGT
>Ga0066374_10000038_pt1 | contig 15671 bp, 10 predicted proteins | sample Knorr_S15_td_AAI_FD_71217 | JGI IMG/M metagenome (GOLD analysis project Ga0066374, IMG submission 71217) | Marine microbial communities from Southern Atlantic Ocean transect - Knorr_S15_td_AAIW_ad_750m_LV_A | ecosystem: Environmental > Aquatic > Marine > Oceanic | place: Southern Atlantic ocean...
CGTTCGCCACAGTCGGTGGTAAACCCAAAAAGATCAACAGGGGTAGAGTGAACAAAGAACCCCCACCCGCAATCGAATTGATAGTACCTGCGGCCAACCCAGCTAAAAATAGAATTAGGCCCGTGATTACTAGGTCTGTGGGCAAAGCGGATCTAGAAGTTGAGTGGGATGGTTACTAAATGAAGATACGATGCCACAGTACCATCTCTATAACCGAACAGAGTGAGGGCCCAGGGTGTAGGCAGTGGTGACCAACGATGAAGAACGTGCCTTGAATATAACCGGACGAAGTACCTAGCTTCCGGGTGGGGCGCTTTACTCGAACTCGGTGTGTATGGAGTAGCGATGCGCTTAGGAGTCCTCACTAGGTATCTGATAAAGATCCATATCGGGCCGTTTATCTTCGCTTTGGCGACGATCACCGGACTAATCTTCCTTAATGCTGTTGCACAGAGGATCGAAGGTCTGATTGGCAAAGGGCTCCCATGGACGGTGGTGGTTGAGTTTCTGGTACTCTCCTTACCCCATACGATCGCGTTGTCCCTCCCTATGTCTGTATTGGTAGCAGTTCTGTACTCGTTCACCGAGTTGGCGTCATCAAATGAGATCACGGCAATGTCTGCCGGTGGTATTAAGCCCACCCGCGTTCTCGTGCCGCTGCTCGGGATGGGGGCCGTGGTTTCGGTGGCGATGCTCTACTTCAACGACCAGATCCTTCCCGAGTCTAATCATCGGCTCAAGAACCTCCTTGTAGACATAGGGCGCAAAAGCCCAACCCTTGAACTGCGCGAACAGATCGTCAACGAAATCAAAACTGAATCTGGCGTAGACGTCTACTTCATGACTGCTGATCGAATCGATCAGGTGGCCAACAAACTGGAAGAAGTCACAATTTTTGACTCTAACAGCTCGACTCGAAAGCGCACTACATACGCGGCTAGCGGTGAGATGGCGTTCAATACGGAAAAAACTGATTTATACCTCACTCTGTTTGATGGAGTAGTGCACGAAGTCCAAACTGACCGTCTCGGTGGGTTCCAGCGTGTATACTTCGACAAACAAATCATCCCACTCCGCGATGTTGGGAATGAGCTTGAGCGACGCTTCGGCGGATCAGACCGTTCAGATCGTGAGATGGGCTTCAAGCTCCTCACCGAGAGTGTGTCCGCACGGGAAGCAGAGCTAGACTCAGTCAGAATCGATAGTCGAGAAAAGGCTCTTCAAGCGCTGCGTCTGGCATTAGGACGCCCCATAGATGAGGACACTTCTATGGTTGGGACCATGCAATTATATCAGACACGTAACAGCACCAGAGCCTTCACAGACGGTACCTCGCTGCTCTCGCGAGATCCTATCACACAGTCAGTCGTCATCTCGAGTCGTACCCGCGCCTCCAGAGGAGCAACTCTTCGAGCTGCGGCAAATCGCTACAAAGTTGAAATCCATAAAAAACTCGCGATCGCCTTCGCGTGTTTGGTGTTCACAATCATTGGACCTCCACTGGCTTTGCGTTTTCGCACTGGAGGGGTGGGTATGGTCGCAGCTACTTCAAGTGGGATCTTTGCTATCTACTGGCTCGGCCTAATCGGAGGTGAAACCCTAGCTGATCGGCGCTTCGCGGACCCAGCTATAACGATGTGGCTAGCCAACCTTGTATTCCTTGGTGTCGGGCTCATTCTAGTCAGCCGGATGGGAAGTACCACCTCCACTGCTAGGGGCCAAGGGATTTCTAGGGTCGCTCGTATCTTTAGAAGCCGCCCTCAGCAGCCTAAGGGAGCATCCGTATAATGCGGATCCTAGATCGCTTGGTCGCATGGACGTTCCTGCGCAGCTTCTTGCTGTTCATCTTCGCTGCTCCTCCTTTACTGATCCTTGGCGACCTTACAGAGAACCTCGACGACTACCTTGATCGAGGAGTTGCGCTTGTAGATATCGGCGTAGCCTACTTCTATCAACTCCCCCAGTTCATCCAGTGGTCCTTTCCAATCGCTAGCCTAATTGCAGCGGTCTTCACTGTGCACAACATGACCAGGCACCGAGAGATCGTGGCGGCTAAAGCGGGAGGTATCTCGTTCCACAGGACGGTCTTACCACTGTTAGTCGTTGGTGTGGCCCTAACTGTGGTAGCCCTGGGTCTGACCGAAATCGTACCCAAGGGAAATCGGATCGCAGCGCAGATTCTGAATGATGAAGACCCTATGAGATCTTGGCGAAGCGACTTCGTCTACCAATCGGAGAATGGGTTAATCTGGCAAGTGGACAGGCTGACTGCGGGCGATGGCAGCATGTCAAATGTCATTATCGAACGGCCCCCGACGCCTAGTATGTCCGGGCTTCATGTCATCGCTGACGCAGCCATGTGGAACCCGCGCGATGGTTGGACCTTACGCCACGGGTTTTTTCGGACTCTGACACCAGACTCAGCTGAGAAGTCAATCGAGTTTGATCGCCTGCGTATGGCTGAGCTAACTGAGAAACCCGAAGAGTTCCTAGAGGCTCCGCGGGAGCCGGAAGAGATGACATATGCTGAGATCGATAACCTGGCAACGATCATCCAGAGAACAGGAGGGAATGCTAAAGAGTTACTCGTAAAGCGTGAACAGAAGCTCGCGATCCCCTTCGCAACGCTAGTAGTAATCCTATTCGGAGCACCACTTGCTACTAGCAGTAAGCGTGGTGGAACCGCCTTAGGTATAGGGATCTCTCTCGGAACTGTACTTTTCTATATCCTGATGCTCAAAGTCAGTGCAGCATTTGGCGAGATCGGCACACTATCCCCAATCGTGGCGGCTTGGCTCCCAAATGTAGTATTCCTAGGGGTTGCGATGGTGCTATTAGTCCGGGTGAGAACTTAGTGGGAGTTTTTACCAGAAACCCTAGTAAAACTCCTGAATCTTAACCCAACTCAATAGCCACCCTGGGAAACTGAGGCCGAAATGACTCAATGGGGACCCCGCCCCATGCTGAGTAGGGCATTCTATAAGGCTCATAGCCTGGGAAATGACTACCTGATCTTCGAGGAAGGATCCGAATGGATCGCGACTCCTGATAAAGTCCTTGAGATCTGCAATCGTAACCATGGAGTCGGCGCAGATGGTATAGTTGTGCTGCTGGGGGAACTTCAAAGAAGCTTGCCCCAACTACGCATGTTCAATCCGGATGGCAGCGAATTTGAACGCAGTGGAAATGGACTACGGATTCTAGCTGCTTATCTCTATCGAGAAGCTCGAGTGAGTGATGCTCCATTCGAAGTCACCGTAGGAGGAGATCTCGTCCGCATGACCGTCCATGATGTGCAGGACGGTATCTACGATATTTCAGTGGAAATGGGGCAGGCGAAAGTCGGTCCTGATTCAGTAGGCCTTAATAGTTCTTCCCTTGATGGTTCCGGACAAATTCTTGGACCAGATGGATCTCGCCTTCACGTGATCCCCGTCTCAGTCGGAAATCCTCACCTGGTTGTATTTGTCTCCGAGGTAAGTAATACACTACTGGAGTCTATCGGCCCTTTTCTAGCGACTCACTCCGACCTATCAAATGGTGCGAATGTGCAGCTGGTGGGTCCCCCTTCAGGAAACAGGCTCGAAGCTGCTGTATGGGAGCGAGGTGTGGGTCCCACGTCGGCATCAGGTACAAGTGCCTGTGCAGTTGCTGTGGCCGCCGTTTCGAGTGGGAGAATCAACCCAGGGGCTATCATGGTTGATACGATAGGGGGCTCTCTTGAGGTTCACGTAAACGCTGAACTTGAGGTGGTATTACGCGGCCCTGTCACAGAGGTATGCACAGGCACTCTGACCTAGGTCCATACTAGCGTAACTTGTCACCTCATATAGAGATGCTAGCTTTCTGGAAACATTTGACGGGCGATTTAAGGTGTATTGCGGCCCGCACAACGTATCAGGTGTGATTCGTTGGCGAACAAGCTAAAAAGCCCGCGCCCCATCGCACCTAGTAGCGAAGGGGTTTTTTCGTCGAGGCAACCATGGTATTGATACCAGAATCAGAGCAACGCACGAGGGCAAAGCGGATTGACCTCCTGCGGGAACACCTCGATAGACGGATTCTAGTGATGGACGGGGCGATGGGAACGATGATCCAGCGTCACTCTCTTAACGAAGATGATTTTCGAGGTGACCTCTTCCCTGAACATACATCACCCCTAATCGGGGCGAACGACGTACTCTCTCTAACTCAACCAAGCTTGATCAAGGAGATCCACCAGGAATACCTATCAGCTGGGGCAGACTTGATTGAGACTAACACCTTCAATGCAAATCGAATTTCGCTTGCCGACTACGACCTCCAAGGGAAAGCAAGAGAGCTCAACCGGGAAGCAGCACGTCTCGCTCGCGCCGCGGTCATAGATGCTGAGCGAGATGACCCAGGTCATCCTAAATGGGTCATCGGAGCGCTGGGTCCTACTAATCGCACCGCCTCCATATCCCCGGACGTTGGCGATCCAGGGGCGAGGAATACCACATTTGATGAATTATCAGAAGCGTACCTTGAACAAGCACACGGATTGATAGAGGGCGGTTCTGACGTACTTCTGATTGAGACTGCCTTTGACACTCTTAACGCCAAGGCAGCATTGTTCGCGCTCTCCACCGTACTCGTGGAGACAGGTCTAGATATCCCCGTAATGGTATCGGGAACTATTACTGATCGAAGTGGTCGGACTCTCTCGGGTCAGACCCCCGAAGCGTTCTATAACTCGGTCGCACATGGTGTGCAGCCTGGACGTGGTCGTCCAAACGGGCTGTTCAGTATCGGCTTTAACTGCGCCCTAGGGATTGACGAGCTGCGGCCCCATATAGAAGAGCTGGCTACCGTGGCTCCACTCCCAATTAGCTGCTATCCCAACGCAGGCCTTCCAAATGAATTTGGTGGTTATGACGAAACACCAGAGCACATGGCTAACGTAACAGCTGAGTTCGTTGACGCAGGCTTCTTGAATATCGTCGGTGGATGCTGTGGTACGACTCCTGATCACATTCGAGCAATCGCCGAGAAGGTTAAAAGCCGAAAGCCACGAAAACTTCCCGAGATACAACGCAGAACTAATCTCTCAGGGCTAGAGCCAGTCTCAATTGGACCATCAGCACTATTCGTTAATGTGGGAGAGAGGACGAATGTCACAGGGTCTCGTCGCTTCGCTCAGCTCATCAAAGAAAATGACTATGAAACCGCCCTCGAAGTTGCGCGGGATCAAGTTCAAGGCGGCGCTCAGATAATTGACGTCAATATGGACGAAGGACTCCTGGACTCATTGGCTGCGATGCCACACTTCCTCAATCTCATGGCATCCGAACCCGAGATTGCAAGAATCCCGGTTATGGTGGATTCCTCTGATTGGGACGTGATCGAAGCAGGTCTCAAGACCCTTCAGGGTAAGGGGGTTGTGAACTCTATCTCCCTCAAAGACGGTGAGGATGCATTTAGAGAGCGTGCACAGAAAGTACGTAAGCTAGGCGCAGCCGCTGTTGTTATGGCATTCGATGAAGAGGGGCAAGCTGACACCCCGGAACGGCGTCTCGAGGTATGCCAGAGGGCATACAAGATTCTCGTACACGAAGAGGGGTTCCCTCCCGAGGACATCATCTTCGACTGTAATGTTTTTGCGGTCGCAACAGGTATTGAAGAGCACGAGCGCTACGCTATGTGGTTCATTGAAGCAATCAGGAAAATTAAGGAGACCTGTCCACACGCGCTCACGAGTGGTGGCATCAGCAACGTTTCATTTTCATTCCGTGGAAGCCCCCAAGTGCGGGAGGCAATGCATACAGCATTCCTTTATCACGCGATCGACGCAGGGCTCGATATGGGGATTGTTAATGCGGGTGCACTTCCCATTTACGACGAGATCGAGGAGAGCCTCCTAACCTCGGTAGAGGATGTGCTATTCGCACGCACGCCAGATGCCACAGACGTCTTAACTCAGATCGCTGGCGAACTAACTGGAACCTCGGAGCGCAGCCACCAAGAAGATCTGTCCTGGCGAGAGCTCGATGTTGAAGAGCGACTTGTGCACGCGCTAGTGCAGGGTATGGATCAGTTTGCCGAAGAAGACGCAGAGGCGGCAAGACAGAAATTTTCCAGTGCCCTCAATGTGATCGAGGGACCGTTAATGGACGGCATGAACGTGGTGGGCGATCTCTTTGGAAGCGGACGTATGTTTCTTCCTCAAGTCGTGAAGAGCGCTCGCGTGATGAAGAAAGCAGTCGCCTACCTAGTCCCGTTCCTTGAAGAAGAGAAAGCCGGAAAAACCCAACAGCCTAAGATCCTACTCGCAACGGTCAAGGGTGACGTTCACGATATTGGAAAGAATATTGTCGGAGTTGTTCTAGAGTGTAATGGATACAACGTGATCGACCTGGGCGTCATGGTGCCTGCTGAGCAAATCCTAGAAACTGCCCGCAAGGAGTCAGTTGATGTGATCGGGCTATCAGGTCTGATTACGCCGTCTCTGGAACACATGGTCCACATTGCTAGCGAGATGGAGCGCACTGGCTTTGAGACCCCTCTGCTCATCGGAGGGGCGACAACCTCTAGAGCGCATACAGCACTCAAGATCGACGGCCGTTACGATGGACCGACTGTTCATGTGCTTGATGCGTCACGAGCAGTTGGAGTTGTTTCTAAACTCTTGGATAAAGAGAGTAGAGAGAGCTTCCTGAGTGAGGTTCAGACTGAATATCAGGCGGAGCGCGAACGACGCTCCCAGCATCGTCCGCGAGCACGTCTGTTGTCCCTCGCGGAAACACGCGACAAAGCCGACAGGAAGGTGTCTGAGGCTTATCGGATAACCAAACCAGCTGAACCAGGAATTCAGGTCACGGAAGTGCCAATCTCTGAACTCCGCCACTATATCGATTGGACTCCCTTTTTTCACGCATGGGAGTTGTCAGGCAAGCACCCGGATATCCTGAATGATGCTACTGTGGGCGATCAGGCAAGGAGTCTCCTGTCTGATGCTGAAGACCTTTTGGACCGAATGGAAGCCGAGGGTAGAATCCGCACCAAGGCCACATTGGGCATCTTCCCAGCCAATGCTCGTGGGGATGACGTTGAGATTTACACGGATGACTCACGCACCCAGGTATGTGCAGTCATGCACAGCTTGAGACAGCAGTTCGCCAAAGATGGACGACCTAGTCAATGCCTAGCCGACTACGTAGCGACAGTAGACTCGAATCAGGCTGACTGGATCGGGGCATTCGTGGTTACCGCCGGGCTGGGTGTTAGCGAAGTCGTTCGTGAGCTAGAGGAAGCTAATGATGATTACACAGCGATCCTTACCAAGGCAGTAGCTGATAGGCTAGCTGAGGCACTCGCAGAACTGATGCACAAACGGGTACGCACGAATATTTGGGGGTACGCTAGCAACGAAACATTCACTAACAAGGAGCTAATCCGCGAGGCATACCTTGGTATTCGTCCTGCACCAGGTTACCCGGCCTGCCCTGATCACACTGAGAAGGGGACCATCTTTGAGCTCCTGGACGCTGAGGGCACACTGGGCGTCCAACTCACTGAAAGCTATGCGATGACCCCTGCAGCTTCAGTGAGCGGTTGGTATTTAGCACACCCGTCAGCCAAGTATTTCGGTGTTGGCAGAATCGGACGAGACCAAATAGAGGATTATGCTCGACGGAAGGATTGGTCAATCGAGGAAGCAGAACGTTGGCTGGCACCCAACCTAGGCTATGATCCGGATGAACAGCGATGAAATCGATGATCGAGGACGGACTTGTCCATATCTTCGATGGTGCGATGGGATCGGTTCTCTATACTCGGGGTGTATTCGTCAATATCTGCTTTGACGAACTCAATCTTAGCAATCCCGAGATCGTTAGACGCATTCATCAAGAGTACGTCTCTGCTGGATCAGAGATCCTAGAGACGAATACTTTCGGGGCGAACCCTGTAAAACTTTCCTCCCATAGCCTTGAAGATCGGACCGAAGAAATCAACGAAAAAGCAGCTCACTTGGCTCGTGACGCAGGTGCGGGACGAGTAGCAGTCGTCGGCGCGATTGGCCCTCTCGGAATTCGTATTGAACCGTGGGGACCAACTGCACGTGCGGAGGCCACGGCCTTTTTCGAACGTCAGGTCAACGGACTGCTCGCTGGAGGTGTTGATGGTTTCATCCTAGAAACCTTCGCTGATCTGAATGAGATCGACTGCGCATTCACAGCAGTCCGTAAGTTGGGCGACCTACCAGTTATTGCCCAAATGACACTAGGGCAAAATGGGAAAACGGTATACGGTCATACAGCTTCGCAAATCGCTCAAGAACTCACGAGTATTGGTGCGGATGTCATAGGCTTGAACTGCTCAGTGGGACCCGCGGTAATGCTGGACGCAATAGAGGACATGGCTGACACAACATCTGTACCTCTTTCGGCTCAACCAAACGCAGGCCTTCCACGGACCGTGCGGGACCGAAAGATCTACATGGCAACTCCTGAGTACATGGCACAATATGCGTGTCGTATGGTCGACGCCGGGGCTCGGTTCGTCGGCGGGTGCTGTGGCACGACACCTGACCATATAAAACAGATACGAGACTTGGTCAGGTCAGATCAACCTAGACCCGTCATGGTCAGGGTTACGGACGTCGACCAAGAGAGGTCGGCGACCTTAGATCCTGTGCCGTTAGAAGCGTGCTCGGCATGGGGGCGGAAACTCTCTCGAGGAGAACCTGTTGTGTCGGTCGAAGTCTTGCCGCCACGCGGCTGGGATCGAAACGCGATAGTTGAACCCGCCCATGAACTCAAAGACGCTGGTGTTGATTCCCTGGCTATCGTTGATGGTCCTCGCTCTCGAAGCCGGATGGGAGCACTCTCTGCGGCAGTAATCGTCGAGCAGGAAGTCGGGATCGAAGCGATCGTGCACTACACGTGCCGTGACCGCAACATGCTCGGGATGATCTCTGACCTGCTGGGAGCCGCCGCCGCTGGAATCCGCAATCTACTCGTCGTGAGCGGTGACCCGTCGGTTCATGGACCATATCCAGATATGACGGAAGTATTCGACATTGATTCAATTGGACTTACCAACGTGGTAACTGGGCTTAACCAAGGGCTCGACCCAGCTGGAAACTCAATAGGAGACCCGACCAAGTTCGTCCAAGGAGTGGTGGCCAATCCTGGTGCCTTAGATCTGGAACGTGAGGTCACTCGGTTCCGTTATAAAGTGGAAGCCGGTGCAAGCTTTGTGGTGACCCAACCCATCTTCAATCCTGAAAGCTTGGAAGAATTCCTTGACAAGATTCACCAATGGAAGATCCCAGTGGTCGCAGGGATTTGGCCATTCCTGAATCTGAGAAATGCAGAATTTCTCGCAAATGAGGTGCCTGGAGCTACAGTGCCTGAGAAAATTGTGGATCGGATGCGGAAAGCTCAGATCTCTGGTGATGAAGAGGCATTGAATGAGGGTGTAGAGATTGCAGCAGAGATGATTGATGCCGTCCGCCCACTAGTGCAGGGATTTCATCTGAGTGCACCCAGTCGTCGGGTTGACGTAGCGCTGAGAGTCCTCCGTGAAGCTGGGGTTAGCACAAACACCTAACGTTTCTCTCTTCCGAGTATAGTGAGGTGCAACTGCTAAACTAGTTCGAGAATCCGACGCAAACGCCGGGCTGCTCCTCTGTTACCCAGGTTACTCACGTACACCTTCTCTGCACCAATACGACGAAGTTCTCTGATCGATTCCGCACAAATCTCCTCGGCCGTAGCCCCGGCTTGAAAATCATGAGTCAATTCTTCCACTGGAACAGGAAAGAAGTTGTTTAATTCCTCGAGGGTTGAGGGATTTGCACTGCGGTAGAAGAAAACACCGAAGACAATAGGCACGAGAGTTGTGTCTATGATACTCAGAAAACGCTCAACCTCAGCTAGCGAGTGATGTGAGACAATCTGTGTCAGGGCGAAATCAGAGTGAGCATCAGGCGCGTTGACGAAACTCACCTGCTCTATAGCGTCCCGATGTGGATTCACCCACCCTCCAAGGACAAGCTCAGGCAGACGCATCCTTATGAGCTCCCGCAAGTCTCTCCCGTGCGGCACACACCGCTTAGCTCCTACAGACTGATCTCCACCAAGAACAGTTAGCGCATCGAATCCCCCCGAGATCGCGCGTGATGCGAACATGAGACAGTACTCTAGCAAGTGTTTCGCTGTGAGGATTGGGACAATGCGACGAAGATCCGCCTCGTCACCTAAGTTCGCTGCCACATGAGCGAGGTTTTCTTCCTCTGCTTCACCTACCGCGTTGTCGGTCAAGAAGACGAAAAGTTCTTCAGAAGTGAGACGATTTAGCGAGTGATGAAGATCGATCCAGGCGTTCATACCTTCCCCGGCCTGAAGGTTAGAGCGAGGAGGACGAAGTTCGACCGCAACCATCGGTCCAGGCTCAAGAAGCTTTTCAAGCAAGAGAGCTTGGGAGTCTGGTCCTGACTCTGTCATTTGGATAGCCCCACCAATTCCTCGATCTCCGCTGTACTTGTCGGCAACCCACAACTGAGGATCTCGCAACCATCTTCGGTAACTAGTACATCATCCTCAATCCTTATGGCTATTCCTGATAAGTTTTCAGCTACGCTTTCGGCTATCGCAGGACGAAAATAGAGACCTGGCTCGATAGTGAATACCATACCAGGCTCAAGCACGCGCGCAGTTCCAGCGCTGGCATAGTCCCCAGGATCATGGACATCGAGCCCTAACCAATGGGACGTTTGGTGTGGGTAGTAGGGTTGGTATGCTTTTTTCTCAAGTAACCCGTCAATCGATCCCCTTAGCACCCTCAAGTCTCTTAACCCCTCCACAATCACCCTAGTAACGGCATCGTGCAGTGCAGTAACGGGCTCACCTGGTCTTACCTTATCAATAGCGGACTCAAAAGAAGCCAGAACTACCTCATACACGTCTCTTTGGGCAGGTGTAAAATGCCCATTAGCTGGATACGTGCGAGTCACATCCCCGTTGTAGAATCCAACTTCAGCTCCAGCATCTACGAGTACTAGATCGTCTTGATCAATGATCTTGTCGTTTGCTGCATAGTGCAGAACACATCCATTACTCCCGGATCCGACGATCGTTGGAAATGCCACCGTGCTCCCAGCAGAACTTCGAAACGCCTGCTCAACCGTGGCCTCGACAGTCCACTCACCAACCCCTGGAGAGATGATGGCGGCACCTGCACGGTGTCCTGCGACAGTTACCTGAGCTGCCATCCTAAGCCACTCAATTTCGCAATCCTCTTTCTTTAGGCGTAGCTCGTCAAGAATTCCTCCAGGGTCCACCACAGCTCTCGGTCCAGACCCGCGCCGAGCCCCTTTTAAGCGGGCATTTTCAAGGGCCTGCTTCACATAAAACTCAAGCCCATCGTTCACTCGAGCACGGTAATGGATACAGTCCGCTCCCTCGATTAGACCAGGAAGTAAATCAGGTAACTCACTCATCATGTAACATTCATCAGCCCCAAACCGATCTTTGGCGATCTCTGTTCCAATCATTGGGCCAGTCCAAAGTTCGGTGCTCTCGTTAGGGCCAGCCACAAAGAGCACAAAATGAGGATCCTTATTTCCACGAATTAGTGCCAGCGCACCCGGTTCAGTAACTCCGGTCGAGTAATAAAGCTCGTTGTCGGGACGGTACCGGTGTTGTGTGTCCCGTGACCGGTAAAGCGTCGGTGCAGACGGCAGCAACATGACACCACCGCTCAGTAGAGACCGGATCAACTCTCGACGCTGTCTGAACACCTCAGGAGCGGCGTCACCCGGAAAATCTGATAGAATCATTCGGGCAAGCTAGCTTTGGTTGAGTTAGGAGGGCACCCCACGATAGGTTCACAAAGAGCCCAAAGAGAGTAACATATGGGTTCCATAGGTACTGCTTTAGCCCTCGTTATTTCGAATACTATAGGAAAAGAGGCAGGCGCATGGTGTTACGAACACCCAGTGTTCTCTCGATCATCTTCACTTCGACACTCTTACTCACGGCTCCGGCCGAAGCACAGGATCCTGATTCCACAGTCACTATAGATCCAGTGCTAGTCAGGGTTCTCAGAAGTGCTGTGGGAACAGGAACTCCCCATTCTGTCTCGGTTGTCACTGGTTCTGAGTTGACTCGGGCAACTGCTGGCGCCTTCCTAGAGGACGCACTTCGAGCAATGCCTGGGGTGCAGATCCACAATCGTTTCAACCTAGCGATGGGCGAGCGCCTTTCGGTCCGGGGTTTTGGCTCAAGAGCACAGTTCGGGGTACGGGGCGTTCGCGTACTGGTTGATGGAATCCCGGCAACACTTCCTGATGGCCAGGCCACACTTGATCATCTGGATCTTGCTGGTCTGGGTCGGATTGAAGCGTTGAGAGGACCGTCCTCCTCACTCTATGGCAACGCCGCTGGAGGTGTACTGCACTTCCGTTCCCTAGACCCGCCTAACCAACCCGCGCTGCTTTCATTTCGGAGTACATCTGGTTCTCACGGGCTACTCACCCTACAAGGCGTTGTCTCAGGCCAATCTGGTGACGCCGGCTACCGTGTCAGCTTTTCACGACTCAGTTATGACGGGTTCCGAAGAGATCCCATTGCTGATGATGGTAGCATTTATGCTGGTGGCAAACGATCGGTTGTTAATGCATCACTGACCCTACCGGCTGGTGCTGGCCGGTTGAGGATCGTAGCTAATGGCGTCCTTCTCGATGCAAAAAACCCTGGATCTCTCTCTCAGTCACTACTCGATGAGGGGAATCGGCAGGCATACCGTTTCAACGTCATCAGTCGTACTACCAAAGATGTAAAACAGGGCCAAGCTGGAGCGACTTGGACCGGACCGCTCGGTGGGGGTGAAGCGGAGATTTCCTCATGGGTGATCAAACGAGAACTCGATAATCCAATTCCAGGTAAAGTCGTCGATCTCGACCGTAAAGCAGGTGGGATGCGGGCACTGTTTCAAGATCAAACTGAGATCTCAAGTGGTAGATTCGGGATCGGGGCAGGATTCGAGCTCGAATTTCAGAGTGATGAGCGCTTCAACTGGAAGAACAGCCAAGGTGAGAGGGGCAACCTTCTTCTCGAACAGCTGGAACGCGTTCGGGGCACTGGTCTTTTCATGCAAGGAAGGCTCGATCTTGATTCAGGGCCCTCGTTACTGGCAGGACTCCGTTATGATCGACTCAGCTTTTCTGCTACGGACCGCTTCATTAGTGCTGAAAATCCAGATGATTCCGGCGAACGAGTCATGGACGCCCTGAGCCCATCAGTTGGCTTGCTGATCAATGCCGGAACTGACCTGGAAGTATTTGCCTCAATAGCAGGATCGTTTGAAACGCCCACTACGACAGAAATCGTCAACCGCCCCAGTGGTGCGGGGGGATTCAACCCGGACCTTGAGCCTCAGAAGGGTTTCACGATCGAAGGCGGCATCAGAGGTGGAGTTGGGGATCAAGGGACATTCGAGCTTGCGCTGTTCCAAACGAAACTCACAGGTGAACTCGTTCCATTTGAAGTACCATCGAATCCCGGACTTACGTACTACCAAAATGCGGGACGGTCGCTCTATCGAGGATGGGAAGCTTCGCTAGATACGCGTCTCGGTGAGAACGCTTCCACCCGAATCGCATACACTCGTGTGAATGGCAGCTTCAAGGAGTTTATCACTGATGATGCTGACTATTCTGGCAACAAAATCCCCGGACTAGCTCCACATCGGGTTGATGGGCTGTTTCAGGTGGATCTAGATGAATTTTATCTGGCTCTGAGAGGTCTCTTCCAGGCTGATATACCCGTAGACAATGGTGGGCAGTTCAGTTCGGAGTCATTCTTCGTAGCAGATATCCGACTCGGAGTCGAGAATCTGGTTTTGGGTAGCCTGAAGGCTTCACCATTTGTGGCAGTCCAGAACGTGCTGGATGCGTGGTACAATAGCTCGGTGATTGTTAACGCTTTCGGGAAAAGATTCTATGAGCCGGGACCTGGGCGCACCTTCTTGCTCGGACTTGGAATTACCTGGGGTAATTAACCCAAGAACAGGCCAGATCAACCTGGAAGAAACGTAAGCAATGAAGTCATCGCACTCGCAGGGATATGCCATAAAGCTTCTCCCCGGCAGGTCTTTGATTTTGGTGCTTTTCATGGTGCTGGCTGGCGTTTCACCAAAGCTGAGTTCGGCTCAAGATGGTCTACGTATTGGTTTGACCGTGGGTGGAGTAAGCAAGGTCGGCGTGGTACTAGAGAGGTTCCTTAACGGCAACCAAAGCTTGGAGCTAACGGTTGGAACCTGGTCTTTTAAGGAGATCAGCACCTCGTTGGTGATTAAGCGGTACTTCCTCTCGAATGACCTAGACGCTGGCTGGTACAAACCCATACACCCTTTTATAGGTGCAGGGCTGTGGGTCGTTGGGGCGAAGCCTCCAGCAGAACGCCTAGGGCTTGCCCTCAGTGCGATCGTTCCAATCGGCATCGATTGGAGCTTTCCTTTTGATGCAGACCCATCATGCAATAACAGGTCTTGTCCCGTGGGCCATCATGCCCTCGGAGTGAGCGTAAACCTAAATCGGGCCTTACTTGTCCGGCGTAGTAATCCTGAGGATCAACTTCCACTGAACGGTAGATTGGTGCCGCTGCCCGGAGCCTATTATCGCTTTATGACGAGACAGTGATTAAGTAATCACCTTCGATGTGAACTCACCATTCGTCAGGTTCATCCCACGTCTGGGACCAAAACTTATGCTCCTCGTCGTCGATTTGCTCGATATCAAGGGGAGAATCCTCATCCGTAATAAGCGCACCAGTCGCGAGAATTTCTTCCACAGCCGCATCATTGACAATCGGCATGCTCTTTCCGACCCGATCGCGTAACCGCATCCGCAGGCTAACCCCAGCAGTAACTGCTAGGACGGTAAGCCCAGCCCAGAATACTAACCAGAATAATGTTAACATCAGAGTTCCTACTAGCGGACTAAGTCTAATCCAATGGCTTCATTCCTACATATTTGAGCCCACTGCCTGTATTGAAGAGGACGATCTCTTCATCTTCATTTATCATGCCCTTATCCAAGAGGATAGGGAGCGCAGCAGCCGTCGCACCACCCTCCGGAGCAGCAAAGATTCCTGTGTCGATGCCTAGCTTCTCCACCCACTCAGCCATCGAGTGGTCGGGGACAGCCACGGCTCCACCCCCAGACTCCCTTAAGGCGCGTAAGATTAGGAAGTCGCCGACTGCTCCTGGAACCCGAAGCCCTGATGCGTATGTAGAAGCTCCACTCCACACTTCAGCTGCATCATGGCCTGCTTCCCAAGCACGCACCATCGGAGCGCAGCCAGCAGCCTGAACAGTGAACATCTTCGGACGTTCGCTGCCAATCCATCCAAGTTGCTCCATCTCATCGAAAGCCTTCCACATTCCGATCAAACCCGTACCTCCTCCCGTAGGATAGACAATCGCATCGGGCAACCTCCATCCTAATTGCTCACAGAGTTCGTACCCCATGGTTTTCTTGCCCTCGATTCGGTAGGGCTCCTTAAGTGTCGAAAGATCAAACCACCCGTTCTCCTCTACACCCTGTCTCACAACGAGACCGCAGTCACTGATAAGGCCGTCCAAAAGTTGAAGATCTGCGCCCAAAGCAGAGATTTCTTCAAGGATAGCCGCTGGTGTGTCGGTTG
>Ga0066374_10000057_pt1 | contig 14261 bp, 9 predicted proteins | sample Knorr_S15_td_AAI_FD_71217 | JGI IMG/M metagenome (GOLD analysis project Ga0066374, IMG submission 71217) | Marine microbial communities from Southern Atlantic Ocean transect - Knorr_S15_td_AAIW_ad_750m_LV_A | ecosystem: Environmental > Aquatic > Marine > Oceanic | place: Southern Atlantic ocean...
AGATCTATGATCCACGATCGTACCTGAAGAAAGCCGAAGAGGGAATGTCGGAAAGAGTATCGATCGCATGTAGCGACCTTCTCAGTGAAGGCAAGACACTCTTTGGCCAGGTGTAATGAATATCTCTCTAATATGCCCTGATGGCCTCCCCTGAAGAGTTGGCTCTATTCAGGAAATAGTCGCCTCCAACCGATATTCCGTTGTGATATCTATCGCAGGTGACAGCGTCTTATAAACCGGGCATCTATCAGCGTGCATCTCATGCACACGTTGGACAGTATCCCCGTGCTCCTCTTCTGCCTCTAGCTGATATGTGACGTGAATCCGGCGAATGACAAGTATCCCATCCTCTGTCTCAACTTCTCCTCTAACCCGGGCGGTTAGTGTGCCGTCACTGGCCTTGATCCCGCGCGCTTCCAGCGCGCCTCCGAAGGTTCCTAATAGTCAACCACCAGTTGAGGCGATCACATAGTCCAGCGTGGTGGTGATTTCACGTTCGGGCTCCACGCCGTAGTGCTCTTGGATTGCACCATGAACACCAAACTCGACTGGCCCTTCATGAGCCGGAAGCCAGGCGTGGCGGTGTGGGCCTTTGATACGCACAATCTCAATAGCAGAGGTATATACAACGTCAGACATGGATGTACTCCCTTAAGGTCGAGCGCATCGTACATCTCTGTCGGGTACCCAGGCAACAGCAGGCACAAAACCCTATTTCAGGTCTTAAGGTTCATTCGTAAATCACCCTGACCTATTTGCAGAGCAATATATTCGGTTTATCTTCGGTTTCTGCGCTTCGGGATCAAGTGAGGTGAGCCCACAAACGTGGGGACAAAGTGATTTAAAGCACTCGGTGATGTGCCGGGTGGGTATGTACGGAGGTCAAGGACCCGGTGATGAACCCTTACATCGAGTTGCACTGTCATTCTGGCTTTTCTTTCTTGGATGGTGCGTCCCACCCGGAGGAGTTGGTCATGCGTGCCGTTGAGCTTGGCTACCCAGCCTTGGCTCTGACTGACCATAATGGCCTTTATGGTTCAATGGAGTTTGCGCAAACAGCGCGCCTGTCCGGTCTCCAACCGATTACTGGTGCCGAAGTCACCCTCCGTGAGTGCTTTCCGAATGTGGAGGAGCCCAAAGATGGCCACCATGTCACTCTCCTGGCCGAATCCCCTTCCGGTTACTCCAACCTGTGTCGGCTTCTGACCGAAGCACACATGGGCTCGGAACGGGGTGACGCTCGACTTCCACTATCCTCTCTACTGGAGCTTTCCGAAGGATTGATCCTACTCACTGGATGTCGAAAAAGTCCGATCGCAGCAGCACTCGAATCTTCCGTAGCTGAAGCAGAAACGTTGACAAAGCAATTCGTGCAATCCTTTGGTCCCGGAAATGTCTTTGCTGAATTGCAGGACAACTGTGTCAAGGGAGATACGTCCCGTAACAAAGCACTTGCCCGCCTCGCGGGCCGTCTGGGGCTCGGAGTTGTCGCAACAGGAAACGTCCACTATCACAGGCCAGAACGGCATCAGCTCCAAGATATACTGGTCTCGATCAAGAACAGGACTACACTTGAAGGCGCTCACAGAGCACGCCGGGCAAACCGTCTCTTCCATCTTCCGGAACCCTGGGAGATGCAGCACCGTTTTGAAAATCGTCCAGAAGCGCTTACGAACACGCTTTTGATCGCCGAACGTTGTGCCGCCTTTGACCTGACCGAAGACCTTGGGTACGAGTTTCCCAACTTTGAAGGATCAGATCATAACGATGCTCTTAAAACACTCGCTGCAATTTGTAAGTCCAAGATCTCCACGCTGTATGAACCTGGAGGCACTGAGATAGAAGAGGCTGAGGAACGCCTACATACCGAACTCGCCCTCGTAGATCTGCACGGACTCGCAGGATTTTTTCTCGTCTACCGTGATATCATGTCACTGGCTAATGAGGTTGCACGGGAAGTTCGTGGAGATACCCCTCGAGCCCGGTCTGGCCTACCCCCAGGCCGAGGCCGAGGCTCTTCAGTATCGTCAATTATCTGCTATTTGATCGGACTCTCTCACATCGACCCGGTAAAGAACGACCTCTTCCTAGGACGCTTCCTTAACAAGGCACTCCGAAACGTCCCTGACATTGACCTAGACTTTCCAAGAGACATCCGAGAGAAACTGATTCTTCGTGTCTACGAAAAGTACGGATATAACCATGCGGGGCTCGTTTGTACTTTTCCGACATACCGGCTTCGTTCGGCAGTCCGCGAAATTGGGAAAGCACTCGATCTCCCTATTGGTGAACTCGAAAAGCTATCCAAGCTTGCTGAGCACCGCTCAGCCTCCATGCTTGCTGAGGAGATCAGTGCTCTGCCTGAATTTAAAGCACGCGCAGATGCTCATCTCTGGAGACTGCTTGGTGAACTCGCTGAAAACATCTCTGGACTTCCACGCCATATTTCTCAGCACGTGGGTGGGATGATCATCTCAAGCCGTCCGCTCATCGAGATTGTCCCTCTTGAGCCCGCTGCCTGGGAAGGTCGGGTCCTCTGCCAGTGGGATAAGGATTCGTGTGAAGACGCAGGCTTCATCAAGATCGACTTCCTCGCGCTCGGCATGCTCTCTCTGGTTGAGGACAGCATTAATTTGATCGCTCAACGTCACGACAAAGCCCCGGACCTATCACGTATCGATTTCGAAGAAAAAGCGATCTATGATCGCATCTGCTCAGGTGACACTGTCGGCCTGTTCCAGGTTGAGAGTCGTGCCCAAATCCAGATGCTTCGACGTACTTGTCCAAGAAACCTCGCTGAACTTGCTATTCAGGTAGCAATCGTACGACCCGGACCTATCGTGGGTGGTGCGGTAAACCCGTATGTGAAGAGGCGCGAGATAATTCGAGAAAATCCCAACTATGAGATCCCCTACCCCCATCCCCTCCTGGAAGAAGCACTCAGTGAAACACTCGGTGTGGTAATCTTCCAGGACCAGGTTCTCAAAATTTGTCAGGCACTTGCAAATTTTTCGGATGGTCAAGCAGAGGAACTGAGACGTGCGATGAGCCGGAAACGCTCCAAAGAAGCTCTCATGGCCCACTGGGAAAACTTCCGGAAAGGCGCATTAACCAACGGAGTCGGTGAGGCAACAGCACGTGAAGTATTCGCACAAGTGACAGCTTTCTCCGAATTCGGATTCCCAAAATCCCATGCTACTGCTTTCGGCCTGCTAGCGTACCAATCGGCATGGCTGCGCCATCACTACCCGACCGAATTCTATGTTGCACTCTTCAATAACCAGCCGATGGGCTTCTATTCACTCGACGCCCTCGGCCGGGATGCACGCCGCAATGGGATTCAAACACTGCTCCCGCACATAAACAAAAGCGATATGGTGTGTACCGCCGAGGGAACTGACTTACGTATAGGACTCGGATTTGTACGAAACTGGGGGGTTGAAATCGCCGAGCATATCGTCAAGGAACGCAGGCGTAACGGCCCTTACATTTCTCTCACTGATTTCTTACGCAGAACACCGTCCGGGCTCCAACGGCCCGCGATCGAGAACCTTATCTGGGTGGGTGGCTTTAACGAATTTGGTCTCACCCGGCGCGAACTCCTTTGGCAGGCAGGGCTATGGCTCGGACCTGACACGAACAACAGCTGTAAACGCAGTCGTGATAATCACGCACAGACCGAACTCGCCTTGGGCAATCCGTATGAGAACCTCTCTTTCCCAGACATTGGACAAACTGAACAGATGATCGCTGAGTACCAAATGCTCCACTTCTCAACTGAACTCCACCCGCTATCGCTGCTCAAAAATGTCCTGCCGAAAGACACCCTGACCTCTGACCGGCTTCCACTTCTCAGACAAGGGAGCACGGTGCGTGTTGCAGGGCTTGTCACAACACGTCAACGACCGGGTACTGCTAGGGGGTACGTCTTTGTGTTGATGGAAGATGAACACGGGCCAATCAATGTCATCGTGAGGCCTGATGTCTATAAACGAGACCGAAACGCCGTTCGCATGGAAACATTTCTGGCCGTAAGTGGCCGACTACAAAAAGATGGCACTACGATTAATGTGATCGCTAACGATGTCCGAGCACTCCGTGTCCCCGGCGCACCTATACACCAGCAGGAACTGCAGAAAAGCTCTTCGCCCGACAGCGTGGAGTACCCAACTAAACTGAAGCGAACCAGCACGGGTCCTTTCCGATATCTGACAGCCCTACGGCAGAGCCCGCCGGGCATCAAGAGTTTTACTTAAGCCGCAACTCTTAAAACAGCATATCCATCATATGATGGATGCTAAAAAAGCTAGCCCCGCGGCCAGAAATTATTAGTACGGTCTACATCCGGAGCGTATCCGTCAGGGTCAACCTCAACCCGTACTACAGACCCAGCTTCGCGCGGAATTTCGATCTCATACTGAGTATTGCCGGCAAGCCAGTGCTCCACAGGAATAAATTCTTCTAATTCTTCACCACCTGATGTCCTTATACGCACTGAAGCTGGGAATAGAGCAAACCCCCGATCCTCAATAACAACAGTCCCCCCTCCTCCTGTGCGTGGCTGGACCAACCCAACCGCGTGGTCCAGCTTCCACGTATCGAAGTAGAACGACGTCCAGAACCAATCGAGATCCCGTTCTGCAAAGCGTTCGAATGTGGAAAAAAAGTCCCACGGGGTAGGGTGTTTAAATGCCCACTCCGAAATAAAAGCTCGGTATGCGGCTTCCCACGTATCCTCCCCCATCAATTCTCTTAATGCCACCATTAGTGTAGCTGGCTTAGGGTATGAAGCAGTTCCGTAACCTGGACCCGGCTCATACCAGTCACCATGTCTCATCATGCTTTGCTCAAGTCCCTCTTGGGCTGCATACAAGTAGCCTCTGGCTTCTACCCGATGATGGTCGACACCAGGCCAAAATTCTATGAGGCTCTCGTTCGCTAGGAAGGTGGTCGTGCCCTCATCCATCCACGCGTGTCGTTTCTCATTTGACCCAACGATCATCGGAATCCACATATGAGCGAGCTCATGTGACGTGACGCTGAACAGAGCTTGTGCTCCCCCGCCCTCATAAGGACCAATAAGCGTCAGCATCGGAAATTCCATCCCACCGTTTATGATGTCCGCACCCTCAACTGATGTCATATGCGGCCAAGGATAGCTGTAACCCGTGTAGGCTGAATGATGCTCAATCGACTGCTTTGCGTATTGCCACTGCTGCGTCCACAGCGGGGCCCTGTTCGGTCGCCAAAAGGAGTGGATTAGCACACGGTCATCCTCACCATCCTCATCCCGGTCAGGAACCAGTGCTGAAGTTGCATCCCAGCGCTGTATGTTAGATGTCGTCCACGTGAAATCTCGGACACTATCGGCCGTAAATCGATAGGTCAGCATTCCATCCTCGGGATACGCCGTGACGATCTCTGCATCTCTTTCAGCCTGCCCCGCAATCATCACCAGTTCGTCTGAGACGGCAGCTTCCTCAAGACGGTCAAGCGTCAAAGCCGAGAAGACCTCTTCAGAGTTCTCTAGTGAACCGGTAGCCATCACTGTCCAGCCAGCGGGTACCGTCAGGGCAACCGTATAATCTGCGAATCCGTCATAGAATTCTGCATTCCCGAGATAGGGCTCTGCATCCCAAAGTCTGAGGTCGTCAAAAACAGCCATCTTCGGGAACCAGTACGCGACAAAATACATCTCATGATCTGAGTGACCCATTCGGCCTGAGCCGTTCTGAGGAAGGGTTACCTCCCAGCCAATCTCAAGTTCGAGTGTGTCTCCTTCCTCAACTGGTAAGCTGGGCCGGAGTTCAAGCAGTGTCCCATCGACTCTATAGCTGGGACCTTCTTCTAAATCTCCCTCATTCAACTCTTCTCCATCCGCAAATACGCTGGTCAGAGTTACACCACCGGTGATCTCCTCGGAATTCGAGCGAGGTGAACCCTCCTTATGAAGGTTCTGCAACAGATACAAGAAAACGCTAGGCAACGTCGCAGGCGCATTGTTTGCATAAAGAATCCGAGCTGTACCCTCTAGATGCCCTGTCTCGGGGTCTAGCGACGCATCTAGATCGTATGAGGCCGATTGCTTCCAGTATGAATGGCCCGGGCTCCCATCCTCACTTCTCCAACCCCGAGCGAGTGCTCTCTCATAGAATGGCGGAAGAACTACTGGTGCCGGAATTGGCCTCAATGAAGAATTATCCTGCTGTACTACCATAGCAGCTGCGGAAGGTATCGCGATGAGTACCACCAACGTGCTAACCCCTAGGACACGAGTACCGAACGCGAGTACCTGGCGCATCAAATCACGTGCCTCCATCTGGTTAAGGTCAGTCTCCATTCAAGGATTTCGCTTTAAATAGAAAGCTACACCTTCCCAATCTATCGACGCGGAGAACATTTCGAAGTAGCGGACTGCCCTCTCTGGACCCATGTATTTTGCCAGTTCTTCACGCACCTCGTTTCCAAATCGATGCGCGTCTTCCTCGTCACCATTCGTGAGACCTATTCGCACTCTAGCTTCAAGATCATTAAGGCGATCCTGAAGCTCGGTGCAGCGTCTATCAACGTCTTCATAAATACCAAAGTGAGTCACCGCAAATCTTTCTGAGCCTAATTGACGGATTTGTGAAAGCGTGTCAGCCCAGGCACGCAGATCCACCGAAGGTGGTGGTGTCGGAGGATGAGTTGGGCCACCTGACAGAATAATCCCCATCGAGTCCCCTGAAAAAAGCGTACCATCCCGCTCATCTAGATAAGCAACATGGTGGTCGATGTGACCAGGGGTCGGCAAAGGACGGAGTGCCCTCCAGGGGCCATCCTGACCTGGATACCAGATTCTTATTCGCTCACTCGCGACAGGTCTCATCTCCCCCCATAGGCGATCATGTGCATCTCCGAATGTTCTCCGAGTGCTGGCTACCAAACGCTCGGGATCGACCAAATGCGGTGCTCCATCTTCATGGACATGCACTGTCGCATGCGGAAAGATTTTGCAGAGATCTCCGGTAGCCCCGGCGTGATCCAGATGAATATGGGTCAGTAGTACATGCCGAAGGTCTTTACTACCAATCCCATGACCGGCGAGTTCTGATGTGAGCTTTTCAAGTGTGGTCGTCGGACCTGGATCAACGATGGCAGGCTCTTCTCCATCGATCAGATAGCATGCAATCGCACCCTCAAGCCCCAAATGGAGGAGGTCTATACAGACCGGTGTACTCACTGCCTTTTGCTCACCCACGCTCCCCGATGGGTATGTAGTCACGAACATCTGACCCTACATAGATCTGACGTGGTCGAGCAATCCGTTGTTCCGGGTCTCTGAGAAGCTCCTCCCACTGCGATAGCCATCCAACAGCTCTTGGGATCGCGAAAAGGACCGGGAACATTTCCACGGGGAAACCCATTGCTTGGTAGATCATACCAGAGTAAAAATCGACGTTTGGATACAGATTTCGCTTGACGAAGTAATCCTCATTTAGCGCGATTCTTTCTAGCTCTAACGCGATGTCTAACAGTGGGTTACGCTCTGTCACCTCAAAAACCTCATCAGCTGTACGCTTGATGATACTGGCACGAGGGTCGTACGCCTTATAAACCCGGTGACCGAAGCCCATAAGCCGTTCTTTTTTCGTCTTTACGCCCTCAATGAACCCGGGGACATTGTCCACCGTACCTATACGCTCGAGCATCCTGAGCACGGCTTCGTTAGCACCACCGTGCAGAGGGCCATAGAGGGCCGCCATCGCCCCCGCGAGCGCCGAATATGGGTCTGTGCCGGAGGAGCCAATGGCACGCATCGTTGTGGTTGAACAGTTCTGCTCATGATCCGCATGAAGGATGAATAAAACGTCGAGGGCTCGCTCCAGTACGGGATTCGGCTTCTCATAGTCTTTGGCTTCAATACGAAACAGCATGTTCAGGAAGTTCGACGTGTACGAGAGTTCATTTTCAGGATACACGTAAGGAAACCCGCGAAGACGTCGATAAGCATATGCGGCTATCGTCGGCATCTTTGCTACCAGCCGCACGATCTGCTGCCAGCGTACCGCAGGATCTCTAACATCTTTTGCTTCCGGATAAAACGTGGAAAGCGCACTGACAGCACTAACCATCATCCCCATTGTGTGGGCATCGTAACGGAAGCCCTCTAGCAAATCCTTGAGGTTTTCATGCACGTAAGTGTGAGTCGTAACGTCAGACACGAACTCTGCGAGCTCAGTTTCAGTTGGCAACTCTCCCTTAAGTAGCAGGTATGCGACTTCCAAATGGGAACTCTGCTCCGCAAGCTGTTCGATCGGGTACCCACGGTAACGGAGGATCCCTTTACCCCCGTCGATATACGTCACTGTGCTAAAGGTTGATGCGGTATTAGTGAACGCAGGGTCGTATGCCATCATCCCGAAGTCACTATCCTCGACCTTGATCTTTCTCAGATCCATGGCCCGAATAACGTCACCTTCCAGGATATCGACCTCGTAGTCTCGCCCTGTCCGGTTATCGCGGATCGAAAGAGTGTTCTTCGGCTCAGTTACATTATCGCCCATCGTTTCTCCAGCGAAGCTGCCGCCTTTAGTTACATCTCTATCTCAGGGTCAAGCAGCCCAGTTGCCTCAATAGCCCTTTATTATATAGACGTGTAGAGGACCTCCCAAGGGGATGAGGGACAACACGATCCAGCTATCACGGATTACACCCTGCCAGCGCGTACTCCAGCCAACACGGTTTTTGACCTTTGATTTTACGGGAGCCCCTCACTGACTTATATACAAGGGGTCGCGCTTAAGCTGTAGTTCAGTCATTTGTTGCGAAACATCAACGAGAGGTCGTCATATGAGTCAGAAAGTCTTGTTGTTGGGATCAGTAGTTGTTGCTGCAGTAGCAACGTTTCTTCCGGATTTGTTTGCGTACTACGCACTCGTTCTAGTGCTGCTTGGTCTCGTCATGGGATTTATGTATCCGATTGAAGACGTGGCATCTCGGGTAGCTATTTACGTACTGGCTGTGTTGCTGCCGGGGATCGCAGATGCCGGTGGGGACCCGGGAAGGGGAACCCCAAATGACGGAGTGTTGTTGGACATTCCATATCTTGGTCCGTTCGTGCATGGTTTTCTAGGCAACTTCGCCACCGTCATCGCCGGTGTCGCAATCGCAAGTTTCATACTTGTTCTCTGCACAGGCCTTATGGCAGCTGGAAACGACTCCGATGATGGAGACGACTCAGGCAACGACGACTCCGATGGTGGAGACGATGAAGCAGAGTCCGCTGAGCCAGAAGCACCAAGCTGGGGCGGAGACGACTCAGGTGACGACGACTCCGATGATGGAGACGACTCAGGCGACGACGACTCCGATGGTGGAGACGATGAAGCAGAGGATACTAGAAACGTCTGAGGCGGTCTCCTCTCTCTTTTGAAGACCAAAGCAAGTCCGAGCCCCGCAGGGTTTTTTATGGCCCTGCGGGGCTCGCTACTCTGAGAGACAATCCTAGCAACTGAACCATCCCTCGACTCCTGAATGCCGGGGGCGGGATTCGAACCCGCACGCCCCGAAGGACAGCGGCTTTTGAGGCCACCGCGTCTACCGTTCCGCCACCCCGGCAGCAGTCTCATGAAGGATATCCTTCATTCGCTGGTAGTATTTAACATGTCTCGCTTTTCCAGGTCGAACAACCAAGAACACTCTGAAGGAAGCGGATAGATCAAACATGTCCCATATTAATGATTACATCTGCACTTCCGGTAAGGGAGAGTCCACCTTGCAGTCGCTCCGTGTTATCCCTGTAATCAGTCTTCTCATCCTAATATTCACACAGCCAATTCTTGGCCAAAGAGTTGCTGACACAGAAGAGTTCGTGTGGCCCACAGCCCATGAAATCGAACCAAGCTCAAACTTGATTAAATCCGAACTCCCTGCACTGTTTATCCAAGAGGTTCAAGAAGAAGTTGAAAACAAGAGCTGTGGCCGAACAATGCTTCTCGGAATGGGTGGGGGCATGCTCGGAGGCGCAGCCCTAGGCTATGTATTAAGAGATGGTGATAGTGACAGCAAGAAGTGGACTGGCTTTGGGGTAGGCATCCTCGGAACTGTCGCTGGCCTGGTCTTTGGGTCTTTAAGCTGTACGTAGAATGTCCCTCACGAACTCAAGATCTTGATGAGATTAATCCGTCTTAACCCCATCACCCTGGGCAATTCATAGCTTCTATCCCCTGTGTTTCCCTATAGCCTGTATAACAAACAGAGAACGCACACTACCACCGCACAGCGGAGACAAAGAACTCGCCACCATTTCGCTGCCTAAGACGCACACCGTGGTAGATATAGTTCGAATCTGTTTCCCCAAAAATCCATTGTTCACCGCTGGTCCCTCCTCCCGAACCCCTTGAGGTGGCCGAAGAATCTCGAATTTGGACATTCGCAATTCCGCTGCCTCGGGTCCTGTATTGCAGTTCCATCTCATCGAGACCATCCGCACTCTGTATGATTTCACTGTTGCTCGGAGCACCGATTGAGGCATAGAGCTCGCATAGTGACTGACCGACTCGAGGACGAGCATAAGCAACTTCCGGGTTCTCAGCTCGCCATGCCTTTTCTTCTATTACCAGACTTGTGAACAACTCTAGAGATCCACACGCTTCAACTGCCATATTCTCATCAACCCCATTTCCTGGCGGAAGCACTTGAATCTGAAAAGCAGCACAGCCCATAAAGGCAGCAGCAGTCAGCGATATCAAACTGAGTGTTCTGGTCATCTTTCTCCCCTATTTCTGGAGACGCATCTGGTCAGCAGGTCGACCTCATACAAGAATCAAGCTCATATCCATGACAAGAGCCACCAACCTATGTCTTTACACTATACCTTATCCGCACACTATCAGCCCCCCGAACAGTAAGTAAAGTCTGAGAAAACTCTGCTCCGGAATAAACCCTATGAAACTGAACATTCTGATTGCTGCAGTCGCCACTCTAATATCTGCGAACGGGGAGGTGCACGCCCTGAACCTACAGGAGCATGCAGACACCCTACCCGACAATACAAGCGACGAGGCGGGACTACCTCTAGAAGGATCACGCTCGGTCACCATCAATACGAATGAGGGGACCTGGCTATCTGTTGATGTGCACCCTGATGGGCGAACCCTGGTCTTCGACCTCTTGGGTGATCTCTACACGATCCCGATCGAAGGCGGAGATGCCACTCGGATTACTGACGGTCTGGCATTCGATGGACAACCTCGGTACAGCCCGCAAGGGAACCATATCGTTTTTGTCTCAGACCGAAGTGGTGGTGAAAACTTATGGACTCTTAATCTGCAATCAGGCGATACCAGTCAGATCACAAGAGGAAACGAAGGATCGTGGTTATCACCTGAATGGACACCTGATGGCGACTATATTGTGGCATCGAAGGGGAAGACTCGTCTCGGAGTAGTGAACCTATGGATGGTACACACGGATGGGGGTCTAGGACGAGCGTTAATAAGTGAAGACGACGGCCTAAAAACCGTTGGAGCTGCAGTATCCAGTGATGGACGCTACATCTGGCATGCGGTCAAGAATGGCCGCGCATGGGACTACAACGCTCAGTTCCCACAATATCAATTAGCTATCTACGACCGCGAGACCGGGGAAACCTTCAACCGGTCTTCCCGTTATGGATCAGCATTCCGCCCGACCCTTTCTCCTGACGGTGAATCACTCGTTTACGGGACTCGACACGAAGACCAAACCGGTCTTCGTATACGGGATCTGAATACCGGGGACGAGCGGTGGCTTGCATACCCGGTTCAGCGAGATGACCAAGAGTCTATCGCTGACCGAGACATCTACCCTGGAATGAGTTTCACTCCGGACTCCCGTGAGGTAGTCGCATCGTATGGAGGCAAGATCTGGCGTATGCCTGTCGACGGCTCGGACGCAATAGAGGTACCATTTCGAGTCCATGAAGAAGTAGCAATCGGACCCTTGGTTGAATTCGATTACCCAATCGAGGACAGTCCAACTTTCCCGGTGCGTCAGATACGAGATGGAGTGCCATCACCGAACGGTCAGAGTCTCGCTTTCATCGCGCTTGATGACCTGTACGTCATGGATCACCCGGACGGAGAACCCACCAAGCTAGACGACAGTAGTTTGACGGCAGCACACCCCACCTGGTCACCCGATGGCGAGTGGATTGCGTACGTTACTTGGGGTGCCAGCGGTGGGCACATCATGAAGATTCAAACCGAAGTTGGTAGTCAGCCGATCCAAGTCACGGCTGTTCCTGCCCAATACCAGCAGCCTGCTTGGAGCAGCGATGGTGAGCGGATTGCAGCCCTAAGGACACCTGCCAGGGCATTTCAGGAATCCGAACGTGCTATAGGAGCCGAAACCGATATCGTCTGGATCCCGAGTTCGGGTGGTGAGGCCACCCTAGTGGCACCAGCGAAAGGCCGCGGCAATCCCCATTTTGTCGAAGGGCAGGACAGAATCTATCTGCATCATTCAGCGAATGGACTCCTCTCAATCCGCTGGGATGGCACAGATGAAAAATCCCACCTGAAAGTCATGGGAGAAACCCAACCAGGAGCCGATGCGCCGAACTCATCCGATCTTATCAAGATGGCACCCAACGGTGGAAAGGCACTGGCAGAACTAGAGAACAACGTTTATGTCGTGACCGTTCCTGTTCTGGGTGGTGAGGCACCATCCATTTCTGTTGCAGACGTCGATAATGCTCAATTCCCTGCTCGCAGGATCACAGAGATCGGAGCACAATTCCCAGCCTGGAGCGCAGACGGTAGCGAGGTCCATTTTTTCATAGGCAATGCTCATTTTGTCTATGACCTAGAAGCCGCTGAAGCATTCGATGACTCGCCGGAGACAACCGAAACAGAAGAGGAGTCTCAGGAATACACGCCCACTGAGCATCGCGTGTCTATCGAAGCCGAACGGGACATTCCCAGTGGTACGGTTGTCCTCCGTGGCGGCCAAGTAATCACGATGAATGGCGGTGAAGTAGTCGAGGATGCAGACATCGTCATCAGAAACAATCGAATCGTGGCAGTAGGCAGTAGGGGCTCCGTAACAATCCCATCGGATACCGAGGTGATCGATGTATCTGGGAAAACAGTATTACCGGGTTTCGTAGATACACATAGTCACATGAGACCACCACAAGGGCTTCATAAGACGCAATCTTGGATGTATCTAGCGAACCTTGCATATGGAGTGACCACCACCCGAGATCCTCAAACTTCGACTACGGACGTACTCAGTTATTCTGACCTAGTGCGGAGCGGTCGGATGATTGGACCCCGTATTTATTCTACGGGACCGGGCATCTTTGGTGATTATTCTCAAGAAAAAGCAATCAAGAGCCTGGATCATGCCCGTGAAATCATGCGTCGTTACAGTGAATACTACGATACAAAAACCATAAAGATGTACATGTCAGGTAATAGGCAGCAGAGGCAGTGGATCATCATGGCCGCCAGGGAACAAGGAATTATGCCCACTACCGAGGGTGGACTGATGTTCAAGTATGACATGACGATGGTACTCGATGGTTATCCAGGCCAAGAGCACTCTCTCCCAATCGCTCCTATCTACTCGGATGTGGTAGATCTTTTCAATGGATCTCGCATCGCCTACACACCGACACTTCTAGTGTCTTATGGTGGACCTTGGGCTGAGAACTATTTCTACTCGCGAGAAAATCCACATGACGATGCAAAACTCCAATACTTCACTACTCATGCGGAGCTCGATCAGAAAAGTCGAAGGCGGCCGGGATGGTTCCGAGATGACGAGCACGTTTTCATAAAGCACGCCAATGGCGTGAAGCAGATCGTGGAAGCTGGTGGGCGGGCAGGCGTGGGCAGTCATGGGCAACTTCAAGGCCTTGGATACCACTGGGAGCTTTGGGCTATGCATGGGGGAGTGATGGAAGAGATCGATGCGCTAAGAGTCGCAACAATCCTCGGAGCTGAAGCAATTGGCTTGGACGAAGATCTGGGATCCATTGAAGCTGGAAAGCTCGCTGACCTCGTGATTTTGGATGGTAATCCGTTGGAGGATATTCGGAATACCAATACGATCACCCACGTCATGAAGAATGGGCGACTGTACGAGGGAGACACCTTGAACGAGGTCTGGCCACGTCAGCGTACCCTCGAAAGAGAGGACTGGGTGGGAGTCGGTCTACCAAACACTCAAGCGGGGATACGCTAGCATCAATTTAGGGGTTATGGGGACGAGTTCTGTCCCCTACAGTCTGT
>Ga0066374_10000060_pt1 | contig 14005 bp, 12 predicted proteins | sample Knorr_S15_td_AAI_FD_71217 | JGI IMG/M metagenome (GOLD analysis project Ga0066374, IMG submission 71217) | Marine microbial communities from Southern Atlantic Ocean transect - Knorr_S15_td_AAIW_ad_750m_LV_A | ecosystem: Environmental > Aquatic > Marine > Oceanic | place: Southern Atlantic ocean...
CGATGCCACCTCGTGATAGCCTTCATCGAATTTCTCGTGCAGCACCGTCGCGTTGTTCAGCCATACGTCGTAGTGCTTGAACTTGGATGGCCACTCGTATCCCCATTTTACAAAGAGAAACAAAACTGCGCAGGCGATGGTCGCCCACTTCCATTTTTTGTATCCGGCGAGATTGCCCTGTTTCAGTTCCGCCCAAGCGAGCACGACAAACATGCTCGAGGCGATGAGCACCATCGTGTTGCCGGCACCGACGTAAAGGTCCATCAGGCCCATCGACCAGGTGCCGGGCTCGGCTCCCACGCGCAGCAGCACGTAGGAGGAAAACAGCGCGCCGAACAGCATGACCTCGGAGGCGAGGAAGAGCCAGATGCCCAGCTTCGCGTTGTACAGGCCGGTGTCCGGCCTTGGCTTAACCGTATAGGGGATTTCCATGGGGGATAAAGTCGCTTACTTGGCGGGTTGCGCCTGCGGCGTAAAGTCTTCCTTGGCACCCGGGACGCTGTACTCGTAAGGGTCGCGATACGCCTTGACCTCCTTGGTGAAGTTGCCGTGGGGCGGAGGCGTCGGGGTTTCCCACTCCAGCGTGGTGGCCTGCCACGGGTTGTCGGACTTGACCTTCTCGCCGTGTTTCACACTCCAGAATAAGTTAACAATGAACGGCAACTGTACAACAAGCATTGCCCAGGCCGCCGCCGAGATGGAAACATTCATCCCCATGATCGTGTCGCTGAGCGCACCCACCGTCACATCGGCATTGTCCGGGTTTGCCAGGGAATAGGTGGCGCCGCCGTCGGACATACGCCGGCTCATCCCGGCCATTCCCTGCGCGAACATCGGCATGAAAATCAGGTTCATGAAAATAAGCGACCCCCAGAAGTGCACCCTGCCCCAGAACTCGTTCATTCTTCGCCCGGTCATCTTCGGGAACCAGTAATAGACGCCGGCAAAGATGGCGAAGATGGTTCCCGGCGCGACCACGTAATGAAAATGGGCGATGACATAATAACTGTCGTGCAGCGCCACATCGCTGAAGTTGAAGCCCAGCGGCAGGCCGGTCAGCCCCCCAATGCCGAACATCGGCAGGAACGCCAGCGCGAATAGCATCGGCGTGTTGAACCGGATCGACCCGCCCCACAACGAGATGAACAGGCACGTCAAGATGATGATCGACGGAATCGAAATGATAAGTGTGGTGGTCTGGAAAAAGGCGCTGATCACTGTGCCCATGCCGGTCATGTACATGTGGTGCGCCCAGACGATGAACGCCAGGAAACCGAGCACCACCACCGAGCCGACAAGGTACTTGTAACCCCAGATCGGCTTGCGGGTGTTGTTGGCAATGATCTCCGCCACGATGCCCATCCCGGGCAAAACCAGGACGTAAACCTCCGGGTGTGCGAGGAACCAAAACAAGTGCTGCCACAGCAGCGGGCTGCCGCCACCGCTGACATCCACATCCTGCCCGCCCACCACCAGGCCGGTTGGCAGGAAGAAACTCGTCTCAAGCACGCGATCCATCAACTGCAGGATGCCGGCAGCTTCCAGCGGCGGAAAGGCGAGCAACAAAAGAAACGCCGTGATGAACTGCGCCCATACAAAGAACGGCAACCGCAGCCAGGTCATGCCGGGGGCACGCAGGTTGATGATGGTGGCGATGAAGTTCACCGCGCCCAGCAGCGACGAGGTGATCAGCATTATCATGCCGATCAGCCAGTAGGTCTGTCCGTCGGTAGGAATCACCGATGCCAGCGGCGAGTACGATGTCCAACCCGCCTGGGCCGCGCCGCCCGGGATGAAGAAACTGACCGTCATGATGACGCACCCGAAAAAGAACGCCCAGAAACTGGCCATGTTCACCCGCGGGAAGGCCATGTCCACCGCGCCGATTTGCAGCGGCACCACGTAGTTGCCAAACGCCGCAAACGCCGCCGGCACAATGCCCATGAACACCATGATCGTGCCGTGCATCGCGCCGAACACGTTGTAAAGCTCGGCGCTCATCACGCCGCCGGGCGCGACGTTGTTGCCCAGCAGCGCCTCAAGCAACGGCCCCACAAACGGGACCGCCTGCCCCTCGTAGGCCATCGACCACCGCATGGTGGCGATCAGGCAAAACCCGAAAAACAAAAAGGCCAGCCCACAGAACCCGTACTGCATGCCGATAACCTTGTGGTCGGTGGAGAAAATGTACGTTCGCCAAAAACCCTGCTCGTGGTGCTCATGATGCTCGTCATGTTGCTCCTCGATTGCTTCAGCCGTCTTGGCCGCCTCTGATGTTGCGCTCATTACAAAAAATTACTCAAAAAAAACTGTGCCCTGTCCCCGCCGGCATCGCTGCAAAAGCAAGGCAGGCTATCGGTTTGCCCACCCCTCTGTCAATCGTCGCGTGCATCAACCTCCAATTTTCAACTTGTCCACCACCATCAATCCCAGCAGCAGCGGCAGGTAAATGATGGAGGCAAAAAACAATCGCCGCGCATTGACCATGCTTAAATCCCTCGAAAACCGCACCGCCGCGACCAGAAAAAGCAGTCCCAGCAACACCGCCCCGAACACGTAAACCGGCCCGGTCAACCTCATCGTGAAGGGCATCAGGCTGGCGATCACCAAAAACACCGTGTGGCTGATCGCCTGCCGGCCGGTTCGTGCCCCACCAGCGTGCACGCTTGGCATCATCACAAACCCCGCCTTCCCGTAGTCCTCCCGGTACATCCAGGCGATCGCCATGAAATGCGGCACCTGCCAGAAAAACAGAATCGCGAACAGCGTCCACCCCATCGGATCCACCTCGCCGCGAACGGCGGCCCAGCCCATCAGCGGCGGCAACGCGCCGGGGATCGCCCCGATGATCGTGTTCCACTCCGACTTGCGCTTGAGCGGCGTGTAAATAAAAAGGTACGTGACCAGCGTCACCGCCCCTAGCACCGCCACCAGCAAATTCACCCAGGCGGCCAGGACCAGCAACCCTCCCACCGAGACCGCGCCGCCAAGCAGCAACGCCGCCTCCGCGCCGATTTGCCCGCTGGGTAGCGGACGCATGGCCGTGCGCTCCATCTTCGCGTCGTGTTCGCGCTCGAGATACTGGTTCAGAATCGACGCGCCGGCCGCCAGCAACCCTGTGCCCAACAGCGTCAGGCCAAGCTTGGCCAAGTTCTGCGCCAAGCCGCCGCTCTCCGCATCGAGTCCCGCGTAAAACCCAACCAACGTGGTGATCAGCACCATCGTCGTCAACCGCAGCTTCACCAACTCGGAGAAAACAGACCAAGCCGTCGCCTGGCTCCCCTCATTTTTTTCCGCATCTAGAACCGTTTTATCCATCAAAATAATCAAACCGCCATCGCCGCCGCTTGGCCGGGATCGATCGCCCCGCCATCACTGCGCTTGGCCAGGCGCTCAGCCGCTTCCGCAACATCGCCGACAAACACGCACCGCTTGGCCGCCAGCAGCAGTAAACTGCTCAATGCGAGGCAGGCCGCGCCCAGCACCACGTGCCCCGTGGCCACGTCCGCCGCCTTGTTGCTCAAAATCGTCCAGATTCCCATGCCGGCCTGTGCGACGACCATCGCCAGCAGCACATAACCCGCCTTCGTAAAAACGTGCGCGTGGCCAAGCCGCCGCCGCACCTTCACCGCAAACGCCACCACCAAGGCCAGCGTCGCCACCGCGCCCAGCCGGTGCAGCATCTGCAGCCAAACATGCCACGATAAAATCTCGTGTCCACTGGCGAGGAACGTCTTCGGGTTCCCCTGCGCGTCGAGCAACTGGTTTGCGGCGTGGAGGCTCTTTTGTAATTCGTAACGGCTCTCGTTGTAAGTCGCGACCGACGCCTCATCCGTCGCCGGCCAAACTTGGCCGTGCGCCAGCGGAAAATCCCAAATCGCCAAGCCGGCATGCTGATGCCGCATCGTCGCCCCCAGCAGCAGTTGCACGAAAACCAGGCAAATCACCGCCACCAAGATGCCCTTGAGCGCCGCAAAACCGGCCCGGTCGCTCACGTTCACCCGCTGCCACCAAGCGCTGGTAACCAGTGCGATCGCACAAACCAAAATCAGGAACAACTGCGCCACGGCACCGTGAATCAGCCCCAGGTTTTGATTGATCTCAGTCACCCGCAGCCCGCCGAGTACCCCCTGCATCACGACCAGAACAAGCGCACCAATCCCGAGCAGGCGCACCCATTTGCGGGCTTCTTTCGCCCAAAGCCAGATCGCCAAGCCGATGGTCAAAAACCCGACAAACGACGCCACCAACCGGTGGGAATGCTCCTCAAATATGCCGAACTTCCCGAGCCATTGGTCGAATGGCACCAAAAACATGTTGTATCCGTAGGTAGTCGGCCAATCCGGCACGGCCATCCCCACCCCCTTGCTCGTCACCAATCCGCCAATCCCAATAAGCACCAACGTCGCCAATGCAGTGAACATGGCGAACCGGTGCAACCAAGGGTTATTCTGCGATCGTGCAGACATCAAAAACCGAAGCAAACCAGAAAAAAACAGGTGTCCTAACCTGTTTTCGACTCAGGCGCAGCGAAACGTATCACCGGAAAAAAGGCGCGGCAACTTCATTGTGAAATGATTCACAATCTCGCCTCTTGCCGCTTTTCCCACTTGGCTTCATTCGCCCTCCCCCTGAACGCGCTTGGCCGGGCGAATTGCGTCCCGGCGAAATTATTCTGTTTACAACGGAGTCTCAAATCGCTTGGCTTCCGTTGTAACTGTCAGACCGGCAACCCCATCATGAACGACCCCAACGAAATCACCTTCCGCGAAAGCGTCGACCGGATGTTCGACCGCGCCACCGCCACCATGGATCTGCCGCTTGGCCTCGCCGAACAGATCCGAAGCTGCAACTCGGTCTATCAGGTGCAGTTCGGCGTCAAGCTGGGAGACCGCTATGAGGTGTTCACCGGCTGGCGCGCCGTCCACAGCGAACACATCCTGCCGGTCAAGGGCGGCATCCGCTACGCCGACTTCGCCAACCAGGACGAGGTTGAGGCGTTGGCGGCGTTGATGTCGTACAAGTGCGCCATCGTGATGATCCCCTTCGGCGGCTCCAAGGGCGCGCTCAAGATCGACCCAAGGCAGTACAGTGAAAAAGATCTCGAGAAAATCACCCGCCGGTTTGCACAGGAATTGGCCAAGCGCGACCTCATCCACCCGAGCCTCAACGTGCCCGCACCCGACATGGGCACCGGCGAACGCGAAATGGGCTGGATCTCAGACACGTACCAATCCCTGTTCCCCGGCCAGGCAAACGGCATGGGCTGCGTCACCGGCAAGCCGGTGCACCTCGGCGGCATCAGCGGACGCATCGAGGCCACAGGCCGCGGCGTGCAGTACGGCCTGCGCGAGTACTTCCGCCACCCCGACGACGTCACCCGCGCCAAACTCAACGGCACACTCGAGGGCAAACGCATCGTCGTGCAGGGCCTCGGCAACGTCGGCTACCACGCCGCCAAGTTTCTCAGCGAGGAGGACGGCGCGAAGATCACCGGCATCATCGAGCGCGACGGCGCGATCAGTTCTGCCGACGGACTCGACGTCGAAGCCGTCAAGCAACACATCACCGCCAACGGCGGCGTGAAGGGATTCCCCGGCGCGGACTACACCGAAGACGGCGCATCGATGCTCGAGGCCGATTGCGACATCCTCATCCCCGCCGCGATGGAAAGCGTCATCACCCGCCAAAACGCCGCCAAAATCCAGGCCCCGCTCATCGCCGAGGCGGCCAACGGCCCGGTCACCTACGCCGCCGATGAGATTCTCCGAGAAAAGGGAACCGTCATCATCCCGGACGCCTACCTCAACGCCGGCGGCGTCACCGTCTCCTATTTTGAGTGGGTGAAAAATCTCGCCCGCATTCGGTTCGGCTACCTCGAGCGCCGCAACGAGGAGCGGCGCGGCCAGATGCTTGTCGAGGCCCTCGAGAAGATGCTCAACACCACCGTCCCGCAGGAAATCCGCGACCAACTCACCACCGGCTCAGACGAACTCGCCCTCGTCCGCTCCGGCCTCGACGACACCATGCGCAACGCCTACAACAACATCCGCGACATCTTCAATGCCCGCGAAAAAGTCGTCGACCTCCGCACAGCCGCCTTCGTCTGCGGCATCGAGCGCATCGCCAAGCGCTACGAAAGCATGGGCATCTAAAGAGAGTTTCAAGTTTTCAGTATCCGTGTTCACCCGTGAAATCCGCGTCTCAAAAAGTTTTCAGCTCGAAAATGGGACGTAGATTTTCAGGATGAACAGGATTCACAGGATTTACCCTTTTTTTCCTGCCAATCAGCGTTCATCTGCGTCCCCTTTTTTTCGAGGTTTTCGTGCCTTTCGTGGTTGAAGATTCCGGTTCCAGCTTCACTTTGGCGCGGCAGCGATTAGTCTGTCGCCGCTTTATGGGCTTGAAAGTCTTCAACACCCTGTCGCGTTCGGTCGAGCCGTTCGTGCCGCTCAATCCCGCCGGGAAAAAGGTCGGCATCTACTGCTGCGGCCCGACCGTGCACGACTTCGCGCACATCGGGAACTTCCGCACGTTTGTCTTCGCCGACATCGTCCGGCGCCACCTCACCTTCCGCGGCTTCGACGTGCGGCACGTCATGAACATCACCGACGTGGAGGACAAAATCATCCGGCGCGTCAACGAGTCCGGCAAGTCGCTGGCCGAGTTCACCGGCGAATTCGAGCAGGCCTTCTTCGCCGACCTCGAGGCGCTTGGCTGCCAAATGCCGCACGACCGGCCGCACGCCACCGCGTTCATCGGCCCGATCATCAAGCTCATCAAAAAGCTCGAGTCGACCGGCATCGCCTACAAGGCCAACGACGGCTCCGTCTATTTCAGCATCGAGAAATACCGCGAAGCCGGAAACAAATACGGCCAACTGCTCAACATCAATCTCGACGAAATGCGCCCCGGCGAACGCGTCAGCAGCGACGAGTACGAAAAGGAATCGGTCGCCGACTTCGCCCTCTGGAAGGCCCGCGTGCCGGAGGACGGCGAGGTGTTTTGGGACAGCCCGTGGGGCGAGGGCCGGCCCGGCTGGCACATCGAGTGCAGCGCCATGAGCATGGAGCTGCTCGGGCCAAATTTTGACCTCCACCTCGGCGGCGAGGACTTGGTATTCCCCCATCACGAGGACGAGATCGCCCAGAGCGAAGGCGCCTGCCTGCAGTGCGACGGACACAAGTTCGTCAAGTACTGGATGCACGGCGCGCACCTGCTCGTTGAGGGCAAAAAAATGAGCAAGTCGCTCGGCAATTTTTTTACGCTGCGCGATCTTCTGGCCAAGGGCAGCGCCGGGCGCGAGGTGCGTTACCTCATGATCTCCGCCCACTACCGCGAGACGTTCAACTTCACGCTCGACAACCTGGCCGGCGCAAAAACCGCGCTGGGCCGCATCGACGAATGCACCGCCAAGCTGCGCGAACTCGCGCTTGGCCAAGCGGCCGAGCCAACCGCCGACTCGCCGCTCGTCACGCGCTTCACGGAGGCGATGGACGACGACCTCAACGTCTCCGCCGCCTGGGGCGCGGTGTTCGACTGGGTGCGCGACACCAACCGCAAACTCGCAGCCAATGACCTCACCGCCGAGACCGCGGCAACCGAGTTGGCCAACTGGGAACACATCAACAGCGTGCTCGGCATCGAGTCGATCGAGGAGGAAGCGCCGCCGGAAATCGCCGCCCTCGCCGAGGAACGCCAAGCCGCCCGCAAGGCCAAAAACTTCCTCCGCTCCGACCAAATCCGCGACGAACTCGCCGCCCAAGGCTGGATCATCGAGGACACCCCCAAAGGCCCCCGAGTCAAGCGCGCTTAATCCAAGCACGACACCGCGCGGGAAGGGAGGGACGAGTTCCATCTCGTCCGAAATTATTATTGAAATAGGGCAAGGTGGAACTTGCCCCTCCCGCACTCCAAAAGGCGTTCACCGCTTTTGATTGTGGACATCGGCGGCGTATTTGCACTTGGCCAAGCTGGTCGATTCGTCGATGAACGACCCGCCCGGCTGCCACTCGCTCCAATCGCTCTCCGCCAGCATTGCGATCTCCCACGCCTCGCGATCAATGCCGGTGGGCTTGGCCTGCACCGAACCTTGGATTAGCAGACCGTCGCGGTTGCGGCGCTGGGCGGCCCCGGCGATTTTCTGCCCGTTAAAAAGAAGGTCGCACTTTTCCGCGCCAACGAAGCATTGCCCCGGCCCGGTCGCTCGCGTTTCCGGGCAAAGCTCGGTCGCCACACCACAAACCTCAAACGCATGACGAACCCATTCGTGCACACATCGGTAACTCTCTTCGGCTTTCAGTTGCCACGCCGGATGAGTCGGCGGAAAAGTCAGGCTGTACGTCCACTCTGCCTCGTCGTGCAGCACAACTCCCCCGCCAGTCGGCCGGCGGATGAGCGGTCGCAACCCGGTCAACGCCTCCACATCGGCGTATCGTTGAAAATACCCGAACGACGCCGATGGCTGATCCCACGAATAAAACCGCAGCACCGCTTGGCCAAGCGCGGCGGCCTGTTGCAGAAGCAGCTCGTCCGCAGCCATGTTCCAAGCCGGCGAACCGGCTTGTCCGTGCCAAATCCGGAGCGCTTGGCCGCCGGTGTTCATTCGCGATATTCGCCGTCTTTTTCCGACGGACAAAGCGGGGCGATCTCGCACTCGCCGCACTCCGGCTTTCTCGCGGAGCAGCGGCGGCGCCCGTGAAAAATCAGCCAATGACTGAGCATCATCCAGTCGGCGCGCGGCACAAGTTTTTGCAGCGCGACCTCGATTTTCTCCGGCGTCTTTTCCGCCGTCAAACCAAGCCGCCTGGCCAGTCGCCCCACGTGCGTATCGACGACGATGCCCTCGTTGACGCCGAACGCGTTGCCGAGCACGACGTTGGCCGTCTTGCGCCCCACCCCGGCCAGGGCGACGAGCGCATCCATCGTCGCCGGCACCTTGCCGCCGTGCGACTCGACGAGCACGCGGCAGCAGTTTTGGATGTTCTTAGCCTTGTTGCGAAACAGGCCGATCCGCTTGATGTCCTCCTGCAATTCCTCCAGCGGCACTGCGGCGTAGTCAGCGGCACTGCGATATTTTTTGAACAAGACCGCAGTGACGATGTTGACCTGCTTGTCGGTGCATTGCGCGGAGAGAATCGTCGCGATCAACAACTCGAGCGGATTGCGGTGGTCGAGTTCGCAATGCGCATCGGGATACGTCGCACGCAAGCCGCCGATGATTTTCGCCGTGCGTTCGACCTTGGCCTTGTTGGATTCGCGCGGCATCAAAATCAGTTTTGCGGAAGCGCCGCCGGAGCCGGCGTTGTCGGCTCCGGCTTGAACAAGACCAGCCGCCGATCCACCGAGTCGAGTTGGCGCACGGCCTCATCGACCATCGGCGCGAGCCTTGGCCGCGCCTGGCCACGGCGCGGCTTGAACAACTCGATCCGCTGCCGAGTCGCGACATAATTCTGCAGGATGCGCCCGTACTCGTTGACGAACGGCAGCAGTTGCCGCGGCATCTTCATCCGCGCGATCAGCAGTTGGTTGATCTTCATCTCAAGCGTTTGTTTCTGCACCGCGAAGTCCCAGCCGCGAATCGCCTGCTGCAGCGTGACCTCCGCCTCAAGCGGCGAGTCGGCATTGTTCAAGCGCACCTCGGCCGGCAGTTTCAACAGGTTTTCAAGCTTCTCCACCGCCTCGCCCAACGTCCAGTTTTGGTATTGGTTTTGGCCGGTCAACTGCACGATCGTCACCGCCCACCACTTTTCCACCCCCAACATGTCGGCGAAAAAATCGCCGTACACCTTCAAAAAGCTGGTCTGCCAATTCATGTTGTCCGGCAGTTGACGGATCATGTTTTGCAGGCGCACACCACCGGCCCGCACCGCCAGCAAACGATCCACCAACAGGTGCGAACAGGCCTGAAAATCCCTCCAGTTTTCGCCGCGCAAATGGGCCGGCGACGGCATCGCGATCTCGCTGAAGTCAAACGCGCGCCGGCCGCGCAACCGCGCCCGTACACCGGCCAGCGAGTCGTGTCGGCGCACATTTTTGACGACCTCCTCCATCGCCATTGCATTCCCGTCCTGTTCCGGCCGACTCAGGACGAGCACCAAGTCCGGCTGAGCCAACAACACCTGCGTGAAGCCGACCGTCATCCAGAGGGGGATCTCCGTGTCGCGCAACTGCGGCTTCCGGTTGGCCAAGTCCAGCAGCGTCACCTGCACCAGTGCCCGGACGAGTTTGTCCGACTCGATCTCGCTCGGCAACGTCAGCTCGTACGTGTAACCGTTGATGTGCCGATCCGTCACCACCGGCACTGTCGCCCGGTGCGACATTGCTGGGTTGAGCCGCATCATTAATTTGCTGCCCGGCATCGCTGGCAAACCCAGTTGGCGAAACAGCGCATTGCGAACCCGCTCGGCCGTCACGACCACGTGATCCGGCGCGATCAAAATAGTGTCGGCGTTGGCATCGAGAATGCCGCCGCGACGCTTCGGCGAGATCGGCCCGTAAGCCATGAACTGCCCCGACAAACTGCGGGCCGTCTTGTACCCCGCTCGCGATTTGAGGAGGCGATTGATGTCCACCGGCAACCGCTTCGGCGCCGGCGCCCCCTTGCCCGGCGGCTTGGGCTGAACCGTGCGCGGTGGCAACACCGGCTTGGGCGGCTTGGGCGCTGGCTCCGGCTTGGTCGGCTCAGCGCCTGGCTGCGGCTTGGGCACGATCGGCTCCGCTTGGCCAAGCGCAGCCGGGATCCCGGCCAAGCCGAAGACAACCGTCAGCAACCAAGCGCGGCAACCCGGCCGGGGCACACAAGCGATCCTGTCAAAACACAAATCCATCCAGCGGCGGACAGTGTGGCCATTTTCCCAAACGGCTAAAAGCCCGCATTTCAGCGCCGAAGGGGTTGGCTTACGCGGGAGCGTCTTGGAGTGCGATTCTCTGCACCGCTTTCGACGGCGTTGCATAATCCGAATCCTGTCCCAAAGCGGCAGGGACGGCCGCACTCCAAGACGCTGCCGCGATATTTGATCCCATAAAAAATACATCACGCTGCAATTCCCATTTAAAAATACTCGTTACTTGTCAACAACAAGAACTGACCCCGTCACCAATAAGAAAAACTTCATAATCTGAATCCCCACATAATTTGCTCACAAACAGAAGGGGCAGTTCTGATCCCATCAGGACAGCCTCAGCTCGTGGGTCGGAGAGCAGACTTGAACTCACTTAACGCCACCTCCACTTTTCCATCTTCTCCGGGATTGATTTCATCTTCAATTGTGACCCTATTTGACCCGTAGTTCAGTCGGACATTGAAGCGGTTAAACGCGTGCTCCCTGCTCACGTCAGACTCGTAGAGTTCTTCGATTTCTTTTAGAAGCTTCCCATCGATAAATGGGTCGCAATTCTCACTCAAAAACTGCCCTAACAAAGATTCTTGGTTCATTGAGCAAATGGGAATGCTGGTCGAACCCTTAGGGGTCGGTTCTTGTTATTGACAAGTCATGTCACTTGCTGGGAGGCGGTTTGCTTTTACCCTTGGTTGACTTGGGCTTGTCGGTTTTCGATTTGCTGTCGCTCTTGGTTGAGGATTTCTTTGACTCGGATTCCTTCTTGGCGCCGGCCTTGTAGTTTTCGCTGCGGTAATCGGTCTCGTAGAAGCCGCTGCCCTTGAAGATGATCCCGGCTCCGGTGCCGATGGCGCGGCGCACGTTGCCCTTGGCCCAGCGTTTTTTTGGGCAAGCCTCTTTCGGGCAGGTCTCCAGCGCATCGGCCTTGATGGATTGAAACAACTCAAACTCGTGGTCGCACTTTTCGCAAACGTACTCGTAGGTCGGCATAAATATTCGATTCCAAAAATCCGCGGCGAGTAACGGCAAGCGACCACCGAAAGTCAAGACTCCGGCGGCGCGAACGGAATTTCCCGCTTGGCTTGGGGCGGCGGGGTTGGTTCCCTCCCTTGCATGGCCAAGGTCACGCTCGCCAAAATCGTCGCTCACTGCAATCGAACCCTCAAGCCGGAGTCGTTCGAGGACTGGCCCGGCGCGGTGAACGGCTTGCAGGTGCAGAATCGCGGCAGCGTGTCGCGGATCGCCGCCGCAGTCGATGCCACGCCGGCCACGATCCGCAAAGCCATCGTCGCCGGGGCTGACTTGTTGATCGTCCATCACGGGCTGTTCTGGGGCGTGACGCATCCGTGGACCGGCAATCGCTACAAGCTGTTGCGGCTGCTGCTAGACAACAACGTCGCGGTTTACAGTTCGCACCTGCCGCTGGACGCGCATCCTCGACTCGGCAACAACGCCCAGCTTTGCAAGGCGCTTGGCATCAAGTCGCCCCAGCCGTTTTTCACCGAGCGCGGCCAAGCGATCGGCCTGCGCGGCACGCTCGACTTGACGCGGGCGCAGTTGGCCAAGCGCTTGGCCAAGTCCACCGGCACGGAGCCGACGGTGATGCCGGGCGGCGCGGCGCGTTGCCGCAAAATCGGCGTCGTCACCGGCGGCGCGGGTGCGGAAATGAAAACAGCAGCCGACGAGGGCGTGGACACGTTCATCACCGGCGAAGGCCCGCACTGGACGTTCGCGCTGGCCGAGGATCTTGGGCTGAATGTGTTTTACGGCGGCCACTACGCAACGGAGACGTTCGGCGTGAAGGCGCTCAGCGGGAGTTTGTCGAAAAAGTTCAAGCTGCCGTGGACGTTCATCGATCACCCAACCGGCCTGTGACGCTGGAGATTGCCAGCGCTTGGTTTTCAAAATAGGCTCGCCGCGTGAACCGCATTTCACAACTCGCCGCCGCCCTGTTGTTGCTCGGTGTTATATCGACGACTGACGCCGCGCGGCCCGGCAAGATCAGCAAGGTGCTGCCGCATTGGCTCGATCTTCAGGGCCGCCACACGCTCTCCCCCAGCCTGCTCGAGCGCGACGCCTACCAAGCCAAGCTCCGCGCCGATCGCACTCTTTGCTCCGGCATTCGGTTTGACGTCAAGTGGGCCAAGAACACGAGCGGCACCGTGAAGCTGCAACTCGAGTTGCGCGTCACCGGCGAGGCCAAGCCGATCGTGCGCGAGCAGGCCGTCAAGCCAAGCCGGCGCGGCGGCTGGGATGCGGTCACACTGGACGGCGACGCGTTCAGGGCCATCGGCAAAATCATCGCATGGCGGGTGCGCCTGCTCAACGGCGACATCGAGCTGGCCGAGCGCCGGTCGTTTCTGTGGATAGAATCCAAGCCGGCGGGCGACGCCGGAAAACCGGCTGCCGATTGACAACCGCCCCCGCCTCCCCCACTCTTTCGCCCATGGCAAAAACCGGTTTAGGCCGAGGCTTGAGTTCCCTGCTGGGTGCCCGCCCGCCGGCTGACAAGAAAACCAAAGGCGGGAAAAAACCGGCGAGCGTGCCACCCCCCGCAACCGCCGAGCCACCCAACGAGGTGCCGACCGGCGAGATTCTCCCGGGCGCAATGCAGCCGCGAAACGGGTTCGACGACGACTCGCTGAACGAGTTGGCCGAGTCGATCCGAGAGAATGGCATCATGCAGCCGCTGATCGTGCGCCCGCGCGAGGGCGGCTACGAGTTGATCGCCGGCGAACGCCGCTGGCGAGCCGCGCAGATAGCCGGCCTGGCCAGGGTGCCAATCGTCATCCGCGACGTGGACGACCGGACGGCGCTCGAGCTGGCGCTCGTCGAGAATCTCCAGCGCGAAAACCTAGACCCGATCGAGGAGGCCAAGGGCTACGCGCAGTTGGTCGATCAGTTCGACCTCACGCAGGAGGAAATCGCCGCCAAGGTCGGCAAAAACCGGGCCACGGTGGCCAACGCCCTGCGACTCATCAAGCTGCCGGCCGAGGTGCAGACGTACGTGCGCGACGGCCTGCTCTCGAGCGGCCACGCCAAGGTGATCCTTGGGTTGAAACACGCCAAAGACCAGATCGCCGCAGCCAAGCGCGTGATCAAAAAGGAGTTGAGCGTGCGGCAGACGGAGGAACTGCTCGGCGCGCTTGGCCAAGCGACCCCGG
>Ga0066374_10000062_pt1 | contig 13800 bp, 8 predicted proteins | sample Knorr_S15_td_AAI_FD_71217 | JGI IMG/M metagenome (GOLD analysis project Ga0066374, IMG submission 71217) | Marine microbial communities from Southern Atlantic Ocean transect - Knorr_S15_td_AAIW_ad_750m_LV_A | ecosystem: Environmental > Aquatic > Marine > Oceanic | place: Southern Atlantic ocean...
CCGCAAAATGGCGATGTTGGGGGTATCCAGCGTCAGCCATTTACCAGTGCCTACATGCCAGAAGCGCTTGAGCAAACAGCGCAACTGTTTGACTGGGAAGGACGTCAATCGCGTCGCCGTCAACGCAATGGCAGCAAGGTGACTGGTCTTGGAATAGGCCAGGGTTATCACAACGCTGGCCGCAGTGGTATGGATGGTATTGTTATGATGGGCGCCGACGGTCGCCTGAAGATTCATAACGGTGTCGGAAACCTGGGAACTTATTCTTACGCGTCAACCTCAAGAGCAGCAGCTGAAGCACTGAAGATGCCGTGGGAAAGTTGCGATATCGTTACTGGTCGCACCGATCTACACCTGCCGATCACTTCACCGCAGGATGGCAGCAACTCCATCTTTACCAATACGCGGACCTGCTGGGGTGCGGCACAAGATCTGCTGGCGAAGATGAAAGAGATTGCTGCTAATGATCTAGGCGGTAGCCCGGATGACTACGATGTATCCAACGAGCGTGTACACCAGATTGCGGATGAATCTGTTGGGTACAGCTTTGCTGAAGTGGCGCAACGGGCAATGGAGCTGGGTGGCAAATACACAGGCGAAGCGGAACTCCCTGAAGACCTCGCCGAGTGGACTCAGATTGCTGTGTCCCGATTAGCGGGCTCTGGTTTCATGGGTGTCTACCACGACCCGGCTCATTCCGGTAATCCTCCCGGTTTCACTGTTACGGCTCTTGAGATCGAACTCGATACCGAAACTGGTAAAATCGAAATCAAGGACATAGTCAGTGTGGGTGAATGCGGTACGGTAATGCATCCGCAGGGGCTGAAGAACCAATTGGTCGGGGGAGTTGTTTGGGGAGTCGGGCTTTCTATGCTCGAGCGTCACCTGTATGACCCGCAGAACGGCCTTCCAGCGAGTACTGGTTATTGGCAGAGCAAAGTGCCAACCTATCTCGACACGCCGGTTAAGGTTCAAACTGGCTGGGTGGATCTGCCCGATCCCGAGAATCCGGTGGGCGCACGTGGAATCGGTGAGCCTACCCAGGGGGCTGTATGTGCTGCACTGAATGCTGCGATTTCGGACGCGTTAGGAGGACACATCTTCAACGCCGCTCCGGTAACTACAGACATGATCATTAACCATTTAGCAGGAACGTCAGAAGAATGGACGCCTCTTGCTCAGAACAATTTCCGAGGTTGATATGGTAGCTACTTCACATGACGTAATGCCCGATATTGAGCTTTATCAGCCAACTGATGAAGCAAACGCACTGGATTTGGCGAACGAATTAGGTAGCGATGGTTGGCTACTCGGTGGTGGTCAGGATACGTACGGTTGGTTGAAAGACCGTAACAAAACTCCTGCTGCCATGATCGAACTAACGCAGATCGATGCCTGGAAGGGTATCAAGGAAATCGGCGATGGTATCGAAATTGGCGCAGTAACCACGATTACCGAGATTGCCAACAATCCATTGGTGCAATCCCGTTACGGCTTGCTAGCCGAGGCCGCCAGTAAAGTTGCTAGTCCGCAGATTCGCAACGTCGGTACTCTTGGTGGCAACCTGAATCAGGACGCCCGGTGCTGGTACTATCGCCGGGGCCTGGATTGCTACCGTGCTGGCGGTAATATCTGCTATGCCGACTCTCCAGAAGGACTCAACCGCGAACATTCTCTGTTCGGCGCAAGCCGCTGTGTGGCAGTGAGTCCGTCTGATACGGCACCGGCCCTGGTGGCTTTAGAAGCTACTATGGTGGTGTCCAGTTCTAGCGGCCAACGACTGATTCCGGCCCAAGATTACTTTATCGGTCCCGATCGGGATATTGTCCACATGACCGTTCTGAACGACGGTGAGATTCTGACTGCTGTCAGGATTCCGAGTACTTGGGCAAACGCCGAGTTCTATTTTGAGAAAGTGGCAGACCGAAATGTCTGGGATTTCGCTTTGGTAAATGTTGCTGCAGCAATCAAGGTTTCCGGTGGTGTGATAGAAGACATTAGGCTGGCATGCGGTGCTGTTGAGTGTGTGCCGCGGCGACTGGAAGCTGTTGAGAACGCCATTCGCGGCCAGCAGCGTTCCGAGGAAGTCGCTAGCCGCGCTGGTGAAATGGCCATTGAAGGTGCCCGACCTTTGAACTACAACCATTTCAAGGTGCCATTAATGAAAAATCTGGTCATGCGAGCGGTCCGGGGGTAAACCCTGGAGCTGCCCGGGCTCATTGAATTAAGAAAAATAGAAGTATTAAAACAATAACGAGAGGTTAGTAAAGTGGAACAAATTGTCCGCTATAGAGAGGATGTCTTCGGTGAAGTGGTAATCCTCGGTGTTTCCTGGGATTTGCTTTATGTTGTTTTCATTGCTGTAGCAGTCCTGCTGGTGGCCCATGCAATAATTATGGCGGCGCTGGCTAACAAAAAAATGGATAAGCCTTCGGCTGAAGGCCGACGCGTAATGAGGCATGAGTCCTTTGACCGATGGTTTCATTGGATAATGGCCGCGAGTATTATAGTGCTGATTGTCACCGGTGTAGCGCCGATCTTAGGTTGGCGTTTGGCCTGGTTGGACATTCACTGGATATCCGGATTGATACTCACCTTCGTCGTAGTCGTACATATAATCCGTGGATTTTTCTGGCAAGACTTTAAGTCTATGCTTCTGGGCGTGAAGGATTTTGGTGAACCTTTCGACTCGGCCAAAAAGCCTGGTAAGTATTCCTTCGAGCAGAAGGGCATGCACTGGACAGTCACCGTGGTGGCCTTGGCAGTCATCGTTACCGGTGTATTGATGTTCATGGAGATGACCACTCCTTTCTGGGAGCGTACCAACGACATGCCGGAAGATACACTTGGGCTGATATTTCTGCTACATGGGTTGTCTACTCTGGCGCTGGTGGCTTTGGCAGCGACGCACATCTACTTTTCGCTTCGACCCGAAAAGCTTTTCTATACCCGTTCCATGATCTCCGGCTGGATTTCAGAGGAAGAAATGGCGGCTAACCATGACACTGGTAAATGGTCACCTAAGGAAGCCGACTGAAGTAGTTATTCGGGATCTTGATGGAAGCGGTGCTGCATGGATTTAGAAGAGAGCATTGAAATTATCGAATCTGGCTACGAGTTCCTGCTGGCGTACGCGGCGCAGGGGCGGCCAGCAGGAGCGGAGACAGGACCCGGTCCCCACGCCAGACCCACCATAGAAGATATGGCTACGGCGATGAAATTCATCGCCGAAGCCCTTGTCAATGGCCGGTCCGACTTTGAACAAGTGATTGCAGAGGACTGTCGCAAAGCAGGAGCCGCTATTGGCTACATGCTAGCCCAAGACAAGATCGGCTCGGAAATGGTAGACAATCTAAATGCCTCCATTCACCTGCGAGCTGTCCTCACTGATCTTTTTCTTTACAGTGAAGTGCTTGAGCCGCTGGGTACGGAAGAAGGGGAAGCAACGGCCGAGAGTATGGCCTATGATGCTACCAAGACGTCTCAATAGTTTGTTATGTAATTTCCGGAAGGCGACCAGAAAGGTCGCCTTTTTTGTGTCGTGCGCTAAAACAATGAGTGAGGAGTAAATGACAGAGGGTAGAACTTTTACTGCAGCAGAAAGTAAAGTTTATACTTCCGGTCAGATTTGAGAATTTAAATTATGCAATTCCCCAAGCGACTTCAGTTGGCTAACTTACCCACCCCAATTACAAAGCTGGAGCGATTTCCACTGCACGGCTCGGGAGCGCAGATTTGGGTCAAGCGTGATGAACTCACTGGAACCGAAGTCTCCGGCAACAAGATTCGAAAGCTGGAATTTTCCCTGGCCGAAGCGCTTGAGCAGGGCTGCAATACCATCATCACCTGCGGCGGGCTTCAGTCGAATCACTGCCGGACCACGGCGATTCTGTGCTCACGACTTGGTCTCAAGGTACACCTAATTCTGCGTGGTGATAAGCCGGAGCAGCCTGACGGGAACTTGCTGCTCGACCTTCTGGCGGGTGCCGAAATTACTTATGTGCTAGAACAGGATTGGGCTACTCACGAAGATTTGGCAAGAAAGCTGCAAGCAGATTACGCCGCTAGTGGAAACAAAGCCTTCTTCATCCCGATTGGAGCAAGCGATGAAATAGGACTGTGGGGATACATTGCTGCCTGTAAGGAGCTAAAAGAGGACTTCGAGCAGCTGGATATTACCCCGGATTACATTGTCACTGCGACTGGTTCCGGCGGCACCCAGGGTGGTTTACTAGTTGGTTCGAAGTTGTTTGATTTGCCAGGTAAAGTGATTGCCTTCAATGTTTGTGATGATGCCGCATACTTCGAGAAAAAAATTCATGAAGATGTGACGCTTTGGCAGCGGCGATATAAAATGGATGTAGACTTCCAAAAAAAGGACATAAACACTATTGAAGGTTACGTGGGCCCGGGCTACGGCCTTGCCTCAAAGGAGGTGTTCAGCACCATTGCTGAATTAGCCAGAACCGATGGATTGTTCCTGGACCCGGTGTATACAGGGAAGGCCTTTCATGGCATGGTAACTGAGATTCTAAAGGGCAAAGAAGGTTGCATGCCGGATGCCGGTAGTGTGCTCTTTATTCATACTGGCGGGCTTTTCGGTGTGTTTCCGCAGCAGCAATATTTCTCGTTTGGGTAATCCGTAGTCAGAGTTAAAGACGTCAATAACGACATGAATTGGATTGAAATTATGAACATGTATCTCACCCGCAAATCGCTCTCACGACTCGTGAGGATAGTCGGGATAACCCTGGCTGTATGCCTGAATTGGCAAATCTTGGCGCAGGATGGAGTTGCTGGCGCTACGTCTACTGATGGCGTAGCCGGCGCCACTAGCTATTCAGAGCCTTCCGAGACTAATTCTTATGATACAGAGCGCGAAGATCAATTTTTAAGCAATACTCAACAGCTGATTACTGAAAGCCTGCGCTCCGGCGAAGGCTATTTCAGTGCCGATGGAAGTCGCTTCATCTTTCAGAGTGAAGTACCTGGCGATAATCCGTTCTATCAGATCTATGTCAGAGATCTGGCTACTGGTGCTACAAACCGAGTATCACCGGGTATTGGTCTTACCACCTGTTCCTGGATTCACCCTACTCTGGACCGGGTCATGTTTTCTTCGACCCATGAAGACCCGGACGCATTGAACAAACAGGCGGAAGAAATCCGTATCCGGGAAAGTGGCGTGGAACGACCCTACGGGTGGGACTACGACCGCCACTATGAAATCTACCAGGCCAACGCCGATGGCAGTAATATCATCAACTTGACCAACAGCGACGGGTATGATGCTGAGGGCTCTTATTCGAGCGATGGTAGTAAAATTCTGTTTGCCTCTAATCGCGAAGCTTATAGCCGCACCCTTACCCAGGCTGAACAGAAACTGTTCGATGACGACAGTTCATATTTCATGGATCTGTTCGTCATGGATGCTGATGGTTCCAACGTGAAGCAACTGACCAATTCTCCGGGATATGATGGAGGCCCGTTCTTCAGCCCGGATAATTCCGAGGTGGTATGGCGTCGCTTTAATCCCGACGGCAACAGTGCGGAAATCTGGACCATGGACATAGACGGTGGAAATCAACGTCAGCTTACTTCTGACGCCATGGTCGCTTGGGGCCCTTACTATCATCCCAGCGGCGACTACATCATCTATTCAAGCAATGTGCTTGGCCATGCGAACTTCGAGTTGTTCTTGATTGATGCAGAAGGGACTAACACGCCTGTGCGAGTCACCAATACCGATGGTACGGACATTCTGCCAGTATTTTCGCCAGACGGCTCCAGGTTGGCCTGGAGTACAACTCGTACCCCGAACGGTACTTCTCAGATTCACATGGGCGATTGGAATCATGGGCGCGCGCTGGAGTTATTAGGGCTCGATTAACAATTCCTAGCTGGCGTAATGCGCATGTTAAACCCTAGCTTTTCGAACCCCTTAAGTTTTATCACGCTACTGGCGTTGGTACTGGCTTGGCAGTGGGCAGCAGCACAGCCCTTAATTCCGGTAGAGTCCTTGGAAGAACCCCTAGTACACCATAGTCTTAAGGTGTTAGTGGACCCTGTTGCGCAGCGAATCTCGGTGGAAGATACGATCACGCTTCCGGAACAATTAGGAGGCAACGAGATCAGCTTTGGGCTCAACGGTAACCTGAATATTAGCGATTACACCGGTAACCTACAGGCTATTAGTAATCCTGTAGAGACTGACATTAACAGCAATGCCAGCCCTGGTGCGATGGCCTCTACGACTCAATACAGCCTGGGTTTACAAGCCCGCAACAACAGTCAGGTATTGCTTATTTATAGTGGTTCGATTTTTGATGTCGCTGAACAGAGCACTGCTGAGTATGCCCAAAGCTTTGCCGAAACCTCCGGAATTATCGGTGAACAAGGTGTATACCTAAATAAAAGCAGTGCCTGGATTCCCGACTTTGGCATCGATCTTCTAACTTTTGATCTTGAAGTAGAATTTACCGACAATGCCAACACATGGACTGCCGTCAGCCAGGGGGACAGGAATGGAAAGAATGGATGGACCAGTCAGGTACCAATGGAGGAAGTTTATTTAATTGCTGCAGATTTTATCGAGTACTCGCAGCAGGCAGATGATGTGGAAGTGCTAGCCTACCTTCGGTCTCCCGATCCTAATCTGGCTGCTAAGTACATGGATGCCACAGAGCGCTACATGCAGCTTTATGAGCCACTTCTCGGTGACTACCCTTATAGCAAGTTTGCACTGGTAGAAAACTTCTGGGAAACCGGGTACGGCATGCCATCCTTTACCCTCTTAGGCCAACAGGTCATCCGCTTTCCCTTTATCCTGGAAACGTCCTATCCCCATGAAATTCTTCACAATTGGTGGGGTAACGGTGTCTACCCCGACTACGATTCTGGTAACTGGAGCGAGGGGTTAACCGCATATCTTGCTGATCATTTGTTTCAGGAAATGAACGGTGTCGGGCACGAATACCGAAAGGAAATGCTGGCCCGCTATAAAAACTACGTGGCAGAAGGTACCGACTTTCCATTGGCCGAGTTCACTTCCCGTAATTCCGCAGCTACCCAAGCCGTGGGTTACGGCAAGACCTTGATGTTATGGCACATGTTACGAATTGAGCTAGGGGACAAGCTGTTTGTTGAAGGGTTGCAAATACTCTACCGTGATTACAAGTATAAGCGCGTGTCATTCACAGATATTGCGAATCTTTATTCCCAGCTGAGCGGGATCGACCTGGGCCCGTTCTTCTACCAATGGGTTAACCGCATCGGAGCACCGGAATTGTCGGTGGTAGTGGAAGAGGCGAATAACAACCAGGCCCGCATCATGTTCGCTCAGACCCAGTTCGGTGATCCCTATAGATTGAAGGTCCCTGTCGCTCTTTATTATGAAGACGAGCCTGAGCCGCAGATTTATGATGTATCCTTATCCCAGAAATTGGAAGGTGTCATGGCCGAGGATTACGAAAATCTGCAGGCGATTTTGGTAGACCCATTCTTTGACGTTTTCCGCCAGCTTGACCGGGAAGAGACACCGCCCACAATCGGTGAGTTGTTTGGTGCAAGAAAGATTGCCTTTGTGCTACCTCGTTCGCAGAGTCAGCACTGGGAGCAGATGGCGGAGACGTTCGGACAGGGCGTCGAATTTGAAATACTTTATGCTGATGAAATTGAGACTTTACCCACCGATAAGTCCGTGTGGATTTTCGGAAGAGAAAATCTGTTTTCGGATGATGTTTTCGCTGCGGTCAAGCCCTACGGAGTGGAGTATTCTGATAGGGGGGTATCGCTGGCGGGAAGCGAGATTGCCTATATCAACCGTACCGCCGTGATGACGGGCCGTCACCCCACCGATCCCGAGCTCGCGGTGGGTTGGATACATATTGACGACATGATAGCCATGCCGGGTATGATCGAGAAGCTGCCGCACTATGGCAAATATTCCTATCTGAGTTTCGTTGGTGATGAACCAACCAATGATGTCTCAGGCATTTGGGCCAGCCCAGATTCGCCCCTCCAATGGGTAAATCCCGAACTAACTAAGCCAATACATTGGGATAGCTTGCCCGTCCCTGAACCTATCGCCTCGCTACCGCCTAAGTACCTGCCGGAGCAGTTGCTTCGCCATAGCACTCGGTTAACCAGCGCGGATAAAGAGGGAAGAGGGCTCAAAAGTGAGGGACTTCATAAATCCTCATTGTACATAGCGGACCAGTTTCGCGCCGCCGGATTGCAGCCGTTGGGAGGCACCTACCTTCAGCTCTGGCGCGAAACACTGGCAGGCTACGGCAACACCGAACTGACGAATGTTGTTGGAATGATTGCCGGTATAAACAGGACTGTAAGTGCGCAACCCGTAATACTGGGAGCGCACTATGATCACCTTGGAATTGATCCAGAAACAGGCGAGATATACGCTGGTGCTGATGACAACGCCTCGGGCGTTAGCGTTCTGATTGAAGTGGCAGCGAAATTATCTCGAAGCTATACTCCACAGCGGCCTATCTTATTTGTCGCCTTCACTGGAGAGGAATCTGGTCTGATAGGCTCACAGCATTTTGTTCAAAAACCACCAGGTGGTTTTGCTGGCAAAGATATCTTCGCCATGATCAATCTCGATGGTGTAGGGCGCCTTGGAGGGCAAACTCTACAGGTATTTGGTAGTGACAGCGCTTACGAGTGGCCGTTCATGGCCCAGGGCATCGGGTTTACAGTCGGCGTCCAGTCTGAGTTTCCCACCGAAACTATAGCCAGCAGTGACCACGTGAGTTTTCTTAATGGCGGTGTACCTGCCATCCACCTGTTCAGTGGAGCTCATCTGGATTATCACCAGCCCAGTGACACTTCAGACAGGCTGGATGCAGCCGGTATGTCGGAGGTGGCGTTGTGGGTGGAAGAGGCCATGGTCTACCTGGCGGATCGTACTGATCCACTGCGAGTGAACCTGCAAGGGGCTGAAGTGATTGAGCTCAGTGGTCAGGCCGGTGAGCGGGAAGCGAGCCTGGGTACAGTACCTGATTTCAACTATGCAGGAGATGGTGTGCGTATTTCCGGCGTAGCTTCTAACAGCGCCGCGGATGAAGCCGGGCTGCAAGCCGGCGATGTGCTTCGTAGCTTCAATGGCCAGCCACTAAATGATCTACAAACCTATTCCAATATGCTGCGTCAGTCTGCCCCAGGTGATGTTGTACAGCTCGAGATACAAAGGGACGAGGAAAGTCTCGCGGTTGAAGCGCGACTTCAAGCCCGTTAATTAGCCGAGTTTATTTTAAGACGCTGAATAAGAGGCTCGCCAGCACAAATAGAACTGACAGATAGATGAGTCGACGGGTAATACTGGATTTCGGGGCTGCCCATTTGTAAGTCTCATTCTCCACGAAGATTACGTTTTGGGAATTCTTCCACCATTTCACGGTTTGCTTCCTTCTGCCAAATTTTGTTAGCGAATATTAAAAAGCAGCAACTGGCTATTGAAGGGACAGAAACAAGGAAAACTAATGGTGAATTCTGACCAATCATGGCAAATTCACTTTTCAAGACTTATTAGAGCAATCTTGGAATGACCACATTGCCGATACTCTGGCAATAAAACTCCGGTACCGGTTTGGTTCCTGAAAATTTAGATCAAATCACTTAACGAGGAAAAGGCTGGTCGGCTATGTTGGGAACACCGTTTGTTTTGGTTTCCCGGTTTTAGTCCGGCAAGGCAAAGATCCATAGCGTCGCCCCGGTCGGAGGAAGGTTGATACCTGCTGCGTTTTGCATCGTACGTGTATGTATACCCCCCGTATTGGTTGCTACTGCGACATACTGCTTGCCGTCAACTTGGTAGGTGATCGGATAGGAGTTGAGGGCGTTATCCAGGCGACGTTCCCACAACACTTCCCCTGATTCCTGATCTAAAGCCTTGAACCAGCGGTCTACCGATCCAATGAATAGAAGTCCGGTTTCTGTAATCAGGTTGGCGGCAGCATGCGGGCCAGTCTGGCGTTTGGTCCAAACTACTTCTTTGTTAGCCAGATTGACGGCTTTAATGATGCCATAAGTACTGTTAGTAGAAATATCGGGGTATTTCTGCCAGCGTTCGTCAGTGTTGTCATCCAAGCAGGTGTCTGAGATTGGGATATACAGCATCTGGGTCGCTGGGTTATAGGAAGAGGATTGCATATTTCTGGCACCGAGCCAGTCTGGGCAGATGCCCGGCAGCGAGAATTCGCTTAGTACGTCATCCAGTGACGGGATCGCTCTGGGGGAAAGTGTCTTATCACCAGTTGCTGGATTGATTTCTGCTACAACATTTTGCATATCGAGATCTATGGACCAGAGGTACTCGCCAGTGGCCGCATCCATCGCTTCGAATATAGCCAGCTTGCCACCCGTCACGACTACTTTGCGCATCACGCCGTTAACAGGTATTTCAAGGATCTGTCTCTCATAGGCCCAGTCATGGTCGAGCTGGTCATTGCGCGCATGTTGGTAGTGCCAAATCAGTTCACCGGTGTCGGCATCGAGTGCTACGGTGCTGTTGGTATAGAGTGCGTCGTTGTTTTTATCTTGATCGTCCGGGCCAAGCCTCAGAACTTCGGTGTCATATGTAGGAGCGGGACCGAAGTAAACCAGATTCAATTCGGGATCGAAGCTGCCGGGTATCCATACCGAACCTCCAGTGCGTTGATCCAGAGGCAGATCATTCCAGGTATCACCACCGGGTTCGCCGGGACGGGCAACCGTCCAAAAACGCCATACTTCTTTGCCGCTTTCCATGTCCACAGCGAGAATAAAGTCACCACCCTCTACGGCTTGCCTGCCGGTCAATCCTATAATTGCTTTGCCATTAGCTATTATGGGTGCGCTCTTGAACCAGTGTCCGTCTTCATCACCGATATCAACCTTATGGTCCCATAATGGTTGTCCTGTTTTCACATCCAGGGCAATAAGGTGCATATCTGAGGTGGGGATGATGAGCTTATTATCGTAGATGGCGACTCCTTTTTTGGAATCAGGGATACGGCCTGGTTCCAGCTCCCTCTGAAATCCCCATAATAATTCTCCTGTTGCGGCGTCGAGCGCCTGAACCACGTCACCAAAGCTGTACGCGAAGAGCACGCCGTCATGTACGATCGGTGTCATCATGTTGGCGCCGGTAGGGAGTGACCAGCCCCAGGCCATTTGAAGGTTACTGACATTCTCTTTCGTGATCTGATCCAGTGGGCTATGACCAGAGGCATCGAGAGTGCGGCGCCAATTAAGCCAGTCACCGGCGGGAGGATTTAATAACATGTTGTCGGTAACCGGGCTTAAATTTTGTAGTCGTGGTGAGTTCGAAATTGGACCATCGGTAAGGTAAATTAGGGGATTTGCTACTGTTACGTTCTGGTTGCCCAGTTGCTCCGCTGGAATAACCAGTGCATTCAATGCGGAGACTCTCTCAGGCAGGGCTTGTTCACTGGCAGAGATCCCGTTGTGGTATAAAATATACGCCAGGAGTTCAGTGTAGGCGGTAGCACCCAATGTATTCTCGGCGCCTGGCGGCATGCGGCGGACATCTCCGGCCAGTAAATCCACGGCCTTATTACCCCAGCGTTCGGCAAAGTAGGTGCCACTAAGGCTGGGCACCAGTCCAAAACCTTCGAGGTTAGCGCCATGGCAGGATGCACAATGTGCAACATAAGCAACTTCTCCCTGGGTTGCTTGGTTTGCGGTGAAAGAGGCTGCAGGCTGATCAGCTTCTGCGGCATATAGAAATGATTGCCCAGCACTGAATGAAGCAACGAAAGCACTGCTAATTATTATTCTTGTTAGGCCTTTACTGTAAATTGTTTCCATTGCTTTCTCTTTTTTGGTTTAGTCTTTTAGTAGCAACTCAGCTTTGAGGCTAATCCATACCCGCCCTTTCTCGCACATAGCGAGCAGCTTGTTCATGGGTAGCGAACCATACCTGATCCTTGGATTTGATGTGCTCGATCAAACCTTCCAAAGCCACCAACCTGGAACGATGCCCAATCACGTGGGGATGCATGGTAAGCAAGAATATGGTGCCTTCCTCCCAGGCCTTATCGAATTCATCCATCCACACTTGCATGACATCCCGTGGATTCATATAGCGTGTCCCTAGAGGATTTAATAAAGGGGCGTCGTCCAGTATCCATTCCACAGGTAACTCCACTACACCTGTGGGCTCACCATCCTGCAACAGTTCATAAGGCCGGTCATCATGCATCAGAGAGCTTTCATAAAGAAAACCCATGTCTCGCACGATTTGCAAAGTATTGGGGCTGTGGTTCCAAGAAGGGGCGCGGTAACCAACTGGCCGGGTTCCGGTGATTGCTTCGATTTGATCAACTGCTTGAGCTAACAATCTTGATTCCGTAGCACCATCTAGCGAGGTGTTCAGTTCGTGTATCCAGCCATGCACCCCAATCTCGTGACGGCCTGATTGCTGGATGATATCTGCCTGTTCGGGAGCCAATTTAAGACTCCAGGCAGGGAAAAAAAAGGTGGCAGGTATTTCTTGTTCATCCATTAGTTTCACTATGCGCGGCAGCGCGACGCGCGAACCATACTGCCCCTGTGAGAGCTGTCCGATGTTTATGTTACCGGTGCGCAGTCCCTGGATGGTTTCATTGTCCACATCGTAGGACAGTAATACAGCGACTCGGGCACCACCAGGCCAGGAGTCCGGATTCAAGTCTCTGCCGGCCCGCACCTGATTGACCTGAGACACGACATACTCTTCAGACCAGTTCCAAGGCTCAGAAGTGTTTTGCGCTAGCGTGCTCGGAAGGGTTCCGGACGACATAATCCCGGCGATTACCATGAGACTGCGAAGGAGGTGTGATTGACGGAGCTTCATCGGTGCCTCTTTGTCATAATTTTTATATGTAGGAGAATTCTTTATGTACCCTTAAATACAGCAAAATCGCGCCCATTAGTAGTCCATACCTTTCTCTTCAGGCCGTTTTTATACTTGGACTTGCTCAGGAATGGCATTTATTCTTCACATTCCTTCCACCGAAGAATCAATGGAAACTGTATGGATCAGCAATCACTGCCATTATCTGGCTACACCGTGCTGGATCTGACCATAGCTCGGGCTGGGCCTACGGCTGTTCGTTTGTTGGCAGACTGGGGCGCCAATGTAATTCGTATTGAGGCGCCGGTTGAAGGGGATATAGCCGGAAAGCGTCACGGGCCTGACTCCCAGAATCTGCACCGCAACAAGCGCAGTTTGTGTATCAATCTGAAGGCTGCGATCGGCAAGCAAGTGTTCTTCGATCTGGTTAGAAAGGCAGATATTGTGGTGGAGAATTTTCGGTCCGATGTGAAGGGCCGACTAGGCATTGATTACGAATCGGTGAAGAAAATAAATAAAGCGATCATCTACGCTAGCATCTCCGGCTTCGGCCAGGAAGGGCCTTACTCGAAGCGGCCAGCAGTGGACCAGGTTATTCAGGGCATGAGCGGCCTGATGTCAATCACCGGGGAACCAGGTCGTGGCCCGATGCGAGTTGGCATCGCCGTGAGTGATACTTCCGCCGGTATGTTTCTCGGGCAGGGTATATTGTTGGCTCTGCTACAAAGAGAACGGACAGGCGAAGGACAATGGGTGCACACTTCCTTGTTGGAAGCGATGCTTAGCAAGTTGGACTTCCAGGCGGCGAGATACACCATGAATAGCGAAATACCCGGTCAGGAAGGCAACAACCATCCGACCCTTTCGCCTATGGGGGTATTCGACACCTCCGATGGCATGATGAACATAGCTGCCAGCACAGACAAGATGTTCAAGGCATTTTG
>Ga0066374_10000073_pt1 | contig 13373 bp, 13 predicted proteins | sample Knorr_S15_td_AAI_FD_71217 | JGI IMG/M metagenome (GOLD analysis project Ga0066374, IMG submission 71217) | Marine microbial communities from Southern Atlantic Ocean transect - Knorr_S15_td_AAIW_ad_750m_LV_A | ecosystem: Environmental > Aquatic > Marine > Oceanic | place: Southern Atlantic ocean...
AAGGACGAAAAAGTTCTTGCTGACTACAAAAAGCATGGCGAGAAGATGGTACCTCTAGGTATAACTGGTACTATGGTAGCCAATGACTGGGATTCGTGTGTTGCAGACGGTGCATGTATTGAGGCTTGTCCTGTACAAATATTTCAATGGTACAGAACTGACAAGGACATATCAGGTATCGATGCAGTGAATGATACTACTCCATGGAAAGGTCTAGGTACTACTGAAAAAGAGGAACGATTAGATTTCACAGATAAAGCCGATGCAATTAGAGAACATGATTGTATTTGGTGTATGGCATGTGTATCAGTTTGTCCTCCTCAAGCAGTATTAGTGGACCAAGGCTTACAGGAATTTCACGAAAAAGCTGCAGGAACTTATCAAACACTAGGTTCTGGACAGGCAAATCCACACTCAGATCATGCTGCTGAACCGAGTAAAGGAATCGTTTAGAAAACAGTTTCTAACATTTTTTCTTTTTTTTAAAACAAATTTTAGTTAGTAACTACAATCGATTTTTGCAGAGGTCGCTTAGCCTGGTAGAGCGCGGGCCTTGAGAGCCTGTGTGCGCAAGCACGCGGGGGTTCGAATCCCTCTCTCTGCGTTTTTATTTCCCAAATTTTGCCAATTCAGCTAATAGAGCAGATAACTGAATTTCAGGATTAGCTCCTACCAAAATTCTATAATCATATTTTGCAATTGTTTCTAATACTCCCTCAAGATTATTAGTTTTAGAATTAAAAGCTGCTTGGTTGATATACTTTAAAAAATCAGATTCAGACATTCCATAAACTTTGATCAACTCTATCATTTTATCCCTTGAATCAGAAATCTTTCCATCAAGGGCAAGTTTTAAAACATCCTGAACATCTGTTGTTTTAGTTAACCCAACAACTGATTTTACAATAGATTCAGTAACATCTCCTGAACTCGCAGCAGCCTGAAGAATGTTGATTGCATGACGTAAATCTCCACTAGTGCAATCACATATTGCTTGTAATCCTTTTTCATCAGTCTTAATCTTCTCTTGTTTAGCAATGAATTTTAGTTGCGAAATAATTTCTTTATCTGAAATCCTAGTAAATTTGAATACAACACACCTACTTTGAATAGGTGCAATAATTTTTGATAAATTGTTCGCAATCAAAATGAATCTACAGATTTTTGAAGTATCCTCAATAATCCTTCTTAGTGCAGTTTGTGCATCATGTGTCATCTCATCAGCTTCATCAAGTATAATTATCTTAAACGGAATTTCTGTATCTAACCCTGCAAATCGTGAAAATTTTTTCACTCGTTCCCTTACCATGTTTATTCCTCGCTCATCAGACGCATTGAGCTCAAGTGTATAAGTCCGCCAATGTTCACGTAAGATTTCACTTGATAGACAAAGTGCCGCGGTAGTCTTGCCTACTCCCGCTGAACCTGAAAATAAAAGATGTGGAAGTTCAGATTGGTTTTTCAACATAGAATTAATGCTGCCCACAACCTCTTTTTGATTTACCAATTCGGTCATTTTTTTTGGGCGGTATTTTTCTACCCACATAACATTTGATAATGGCATTAGATCTTAACCAACCTCGTCTTATTAATAAATGCCATAAAGGATCAAATGATCAAAGCTTTTTGTAAATTGATTTGATCGATCGTATCCATTAAATGGTTCAACCTTATTTGATAAATATTGGACCTACATGACTTGGTACGTGCACATTCGGTAGGACATAATCTAGAGGATGTTAAAGTTGAATTTAAAAAAGATCTGAAACTGGATGTTGCAAATATAACAATTGATGGAAAAAGTGGAGAAATTCTTAATATTCCTAGATGGATTGCAAATGTCTTAGAGTCAGAAAAAAATATTGAAATTAATGACATAGATATGATCACAGAGTTAAAACAGGCAGTAACCAAAGAAGAAGTCCAAGGAGTTTTTGATCTGTCAACACTAGAACCACATTTTTATATCAAGCTAAAATCATACATGGAAAGATTACCTGAAAAGGATCATGATATGGCAGAAAGTATGCTAAACAAATTACTTAGAACAAGACAAAGTAAGATAATTCGTCTTGCAGATTCATTAAAACTACCAGCTGATATGTCACAGAAACTAACCATAGAAGAACGAGAATTTTACAATCAGGTTCATGAAATTAGTATAAAATTTTCTAAAAAAATAGTTGGTGGTAAAATTTGACCTCAGTTGAATCTCACACAGAGTCAGCCCTTTCAGATAAAGTAAAAGCGTTTCTAACACAATTCAAAGATCCTACTGGATCTTTTTCATATGTTGAACAAATTGATCAAATGTGGGGTAAACATGCTAAACACATTATTGTAAATTATAATGATCTTGTATCGTCTCCAACCATCGAATCAAAATTTATACAAAGTCCAGATGAGATTCTCGATGCATTTTCTAAGGCTATTAACGAAATCTTAAAGGAACGTTTTCCAGACTACGCGGAAAAGATCAAACATGATATACGTGCTCGTGTAGCAAACTTTCCAGTTCAACGAAGTTTACGTCAGATCAATTCTGAAGTAATATCCAAGATGACAAGTGTTTCCGGTATGGTGGTAAGGACATCAGAAGTAAAACCATTAGCTAAGGAGGTAACCTACAGGTGTCTTGATAAACACATCTCAAAATTTACTTTAATTGATGGAATGAGCTTGGATAACGCTGTAAAGTGTCAAACTCCAAAATGTCCGCATAAAAATTTAGCTATAGTGCCAGAAGCAAGTAGATTTATTGATTTTCAAATTCTTCGATTACAAGAATTACCTGAAGATCTTCCACCGGGACAATTACCTCATTATGTAAATGTCAGTATAAAGCAAGATTTAGTGAATTATGCTCGTCCTGGCGACAGAGTTGTTTTAACAGGAATTGTCAGAATTGAGCAGGAACATGTATCTGGAGTTGATAAATCTGCAAGCGCACTTTACAGATTACGAATGGACGCAAATAACATTGAATTTATTGGAGGTAGGGGCATAAAAAGTTCAAGGCGGTCAGAAAGAGAAGAAATTTCTCCGGATGAAGAAAAAATAATTAGAACTTTGGCTAATAATCCTGACATTTATTCAAGACTGATTGATTCATTTGCGCCACATATTCGTGGGCATTCATTATACAAAGAAGCTATTATCTTATTGATTGTAGGCTCAACTCAACGAACGCTTTCAGATGGTAGCAAGGTTAGGGGTGACATCAACGTTTTCCTTGTTGGGGATCCTGGTACTGCGAAAAGTGAGATGTTAAAATTCTGTGCAAGGATCGCGCCAAGAGGACTTTATACTTCAGGAAGAGGTTCCACTGCTGCTGGTCTTACTGCTGCTGTTGTACGTGATGCTTCAGGCATTTTCATGTTGGAGGCTGGAGCTGTAGTCCTAGGCGATCAAGGTCTAGTTTGTATAGATGAATTTGATAAAATGAGACCAGAAGATAGGAGTGCTTTACATGAAGTAATGGAACAGCAATCTGCCAGTATTGCAAAGGGAGGAATTGTTGCAACACTTAACGCAAGGACATCAATACTTGCTGCGGCAAACCCATTATTTGGAAAATACGATCAATTCAAAAATTTAACTGAGAATGTAAACCTTCCAATCCCACTTCTTACAAGATTTGACTTGATATTTGTTGTAAGAGACATTCCTGGGGAGGAAAGAGATAGACAGATAGCACAACATATCATAAGTCAGCATGGAGCATCCGGAACTGATACTACATCACTCATAGATGTAGATATTCTTACAAAATATTTAGCATATGCAAAACGAATTGAACCATCTCTTACAAAAGAAGCTGAAAGTAAGATTATGGAATTCTATCTTAAAATGAGAAGTATTGAGGGCGAAGATAAAGAAAAAATGATCACAATTACACCAAGACAGCTAGAGGGGCTAATTAGACTAGCTACTGCTCGGGCAAGGCTCTTGTTGAAAAATCAGGTTGATGGAGACGATGCAGATAGGGCAATTTACTTGTTCAATAAAATGCTGGAGAATTCAGGAATAGATGTCAATACAGGAAAGATTGACATCGGCGTGCTACAGGGTCGTCCTCGTAGCGAAGTTTCAAAATTGGCTACGTTTATGGAAACTATAAGATTACTTGAGGGTGATGACAAGTCACCTGTACCAGAACAAGAATTGATTGATGGTCTTGTAAAGTCAGAGAAATTTCCAGATGAAGACGAATCTAAAAGGTTTATTCGTAAATTGATCAATGAAGCAGCTATTTATGAGTCAAAACCCGGTCATTATAATACAGTATGATTATTGACGAATTACCACTTGAGCCTAACACAATTAATTTCTTAAAATCAGAAGGATACACAAAGCTTTATCCACCGCAAGAAGATGCCGTCAAAGCAGGAGTTCTTGATGGTAAGAGTGTGCTGGTTTCTGTACCTACTGCAAGTGGAAAGACACTCATTGCGGTGCTAGCAGCATTATCTCATCTATCAAAAAATAAATCCAAAGTAATCTATCTTACTCCGTTAAGAGCACTGGCAGCTGAAAAATTTGAAGAATTTAAAAAATTAGAAAAAATAGGTCAGAATCAACAAATCAAAGTGGCGATAGCTACAGGTGACTTTGATTCAAGCGGTCATGAGTTGGATGATGCAGATGTTATAATTCTTACAAATGAAACCATGGATGCAATGATGACATTTCAAAAATCTTGGATTTATGAAATAGGATTGGTGGTTTCTGACGAAATTCATCTAATTGGAGACTCTGGTAGAGGACCAACATTAGAAATGATTCTGACCAGATTGAAAACTGGATATGTTGGAAAAAAACCACAGATAATTGCATTAAGTGCTACTATATCAAATTCTTCTGAACTTGCGGAATGGTTGGATTGTAAACTAGTTGAAAGTGAATGGAGGCCTGTACCATTATCTGAAGCAGTATACAGTAATCATACTATAACGAATCAGGATCGAGTTGAATCTGAAGGGAATCTTGATAAAAAAAGAGAAACCAGGCATAGAAATCCTGCAATTGGTCTGGGATTAGATATTGTAGAAAATGGAGCACAAAGTCTGATATTCACTATGACAAGATCTAGTTCAGTTGCAGCAGCAACTGAAGCTGCAAAATTTGTTGCAGAACAATTAAAAAAAGATGAACTTGAAAAATTAGTTAAGGTTTCTAAAGCAATACTTCCAAGGGAAACTGAAGATCAAACAAAGTTAGTAAAAAAGTTAGCAGATGCAGTAAAAAATGGCGCTGCGTTTCATCATGCGGGACTTGATCAAAGATGTCGTACAATAATTGAAACTGAATTCAAAAATGGTAATATCAAACTATTAGCTGCAACTCCAACTTTGGCTGCAGGCGTTAATCTTCCAGCACGTAGAGTAATAATCTCAAGTGTATTCAGATTTGGCTCGAATGGAAATGCACCAATTAGTATCTTAGAGTATAAACAGATGTGTGGAAGAGCTGGTAGGCCTCAATATGACGATGAAGGTGAAGCAATAATTGTCGCAAAGGGTTCACCCAACCAATATCTGGAACATTATGTGGACGGCATTCCAGAATCTCTCGAGTCACAAATACTTGGAGACAGTTCTTTAAGAATTCATTTACTTGGTCTGATTGCCACATCATCTACTTTCTCTCCAATTTCTGAAGAAAAGATCAACAAATTTTTTTCTCAGACTTTTGGTGGTTTGTTTGATGATAAGTTAGAAGAAAAAATATCAGAACGACTAAAAGAATTAAAAAAATATGATATGATTGCTGATGAAGATGGTTTCAAACCTACAAAATTTGGCCAGAAAATTTTTTGGTTAAGAATTGATCCCAGGACTGCATTCGATATAACTACCTACCTTGAAGATTATGTTAAAGGAAACAAGCATACGTTTGGTTTCTTACATATGATTACTAACCTTCCTGAATTCTATCCGCAGTTTGGCGTCACAGAAAAACTTGAAGAAAAAATGGAAGAGATACATGATAATTTTAAGCATGAAAAATTATATACAGAACAAAAATTGGAACAAGATTGGACAAAAAGTCTACTAATATTACATCATTGGATTGACGGTATGACATATTCTGATATGTCTGAAGAATTTAACGCCGAACCTGGTGATATATTTCAAATACATCAAAATGCGGAACGTTTGGCATACATTATCAGGGAAATTGCTAGATTTTGGAAAAATCAAGTGCTTGTTGATGAGTTAGATGCACTCAGACAGCGAATTAGACATGGTGTTCCTGAAAAATATCTTGATCTAGTAAGAATCAAAAATGTAGGACGTGTGCGGGCTAAAATACTGTACAAATATAATTTTCATGATCGTGCAGATTTGAGAGAAGCATCACTTGAGAAATTAGCAGCAATAGATAAAATTGGTATAACTATTGCAAAAAGTATCAAGTTACAGATAGAAAAGGTCAGATAATTGGAAGAAAAAATAATAGCTGCTATAATTGTCTCAGCTATCGCTTTTTTTTCGATTTATGCTTTTACTCCAATTTTGATAAAATTCTTAGAAAAACGAAATTTAACTGTAAAAGATGTTAATAAAAAAGACAATGTTATGATACCTAGACCTGGAGGTATCTCCATAGTTATTGGTCTTATTGCATCAGAAATTGCACTTTATGCATTTTTTCCAATATCAGAGATTTTAGCGATTCTAATAGTATCCATTTTAGGATTTTCTGTAGGAATAGTAGATGATAGAAAGGTTATGGGAGGATGGTTTAAGCCTGTAGCACTTGCATTTTGTGCTGCACCTATACTTTTGTTAGGTGCTTATGATTCTAATCTGGACTTTCCATTGTTTGGTTCGGTTAGTATACCATCTTTGTATTTGGCACTGGTTGTGTTTATGATTCCGATTACTGGAAACACTATAAACTCTATAGACGTTCTCAATGGAGTAGCTAGTGGCTTTACTACAATTGCTAGTTTTGCGTTGGCAATTTCACTATTTATTCTGCAAAATTACGAAATTGCTATTGCTTGTCTAGCTTTAGCTTTTACTTCTCTAGCATTTTACAAATATCATAAATTTCCAAGTAGAATATTTCCAGGTGATTCTGGGGCGTTAGTACTTGGTGCCACTTATGGTGTAATTGCTATAGTAGGTCATGTAGAAGTAATAGCTGCAATAGCAATTTTGCCAGCAATAGTTAATTCATTTCTTTTTCTTTCTAGTGTTAAAAAAATTGTTGAGCACAGAGAAATTAAAAATCCAACAACTCATACTGATGATTTTAAACTAAAATCAACTGACGATAAAACAACTCCAATTACATTAGTAAGATTGATTATTGCTAAAAAACCATTATCAGAAAAACAAATTTGTAATGAGATTTTTAAATTAACAACATTATCTGGGGTTTTAGCAATTATAACTGCATTTATGATGGGTGTTGAGCTTTAATGGCAGCGCAGATTTACGGTTTCATTTTTGCTATGTGGGTTTTGATGCTAATTGGTGGCGGATTGATGATATATTTTGTAGCACCAATTTCATTTCCTAGCAATATTGATCCTATAATCACTTCTGGTACCAAAGTGTTTCTAGCTTTATTATTAATTTTCATCTGGGTTTACACACTTACAAAAGTAAAAAACTGGATCTTCAGCTCACAAATAAAATCCTAGAAAATCATTAATTGTTTTTCCATTCATTTTGCTTTTTATCGTATTCCTCTCGTGAATATTTTAGTATGGCAGGTACTCCTACAGCAACCATATCTGGTGGAATATCTTTGGTTACTACTGCACCCATTGCAACCACACTATTCTTACCAATGGTAACACCTGCTTTTATGACTGCCTTACTACCGATAATGGCATTATCTTCTATCGTAACTCCAATTAATTTTCCGCTAGGAGGATATGGATCGTTTGTTAATGCAGCACCAGGTCCAATGAAGACATTTCTTCCAATTCTGGAAAGTGGTGGAATGTAAACTAACCCTTCAATGAGTGTGTTATCTCCAATTTTTACATTGTAATCAATATGGGTTAGGGAACCAATTTTTACATCGTTACCAATTTCTACATTATCACCAACGTAAGCAAAATGCCAGATTTTTACATTTTTACCAACTTTTGCTTTGTCAGAAATATAGTTAGTAACCAAAATACCTCACAAATGCCATGGTAATGCTTCTTTAACTATTTTCTGAGGTAGATGCTTGTTGTTTCTCTTTAGAAATTCTATATCTTGCTTTTTGTCTCTTAATTCATCAGGTAACATTATTGGAATTTCATCTACTATAGGAAAAAATCTAGAACATTTTTCACAATACAATGTTCCCTCTACTATAATCTCATCTTCCGATTTATTTTCCAAAAGCTCTAATGGAAAATGTTTGTCTATAGGACATACAAGCATATCCAACATATTCCTATTCATCTTATATCGAGATAAATAGGCGTACCCTTTTTACTAGATAAAAGTGCAGCCTCGGCAATTTTTGTGACATTTACAGCCTGTTCCGGTTTTACAATTAGGTCATTTTTACCTTCTATCGCTTCTAGGAAATTTTTTATCTCTAATGATAAAGGTTCTATTTTTTCACTTTTTGGATTTTCTGAACCATTGTCTGTCTCAATTCGAATCTCTTGAGTAATAAAGTCTGAAAATATTCTAGCATCAGTACAAACTGCATTAAAATTTCTTACACGTGTTGGAGTTATCCAATTTGAAGAAATTGTTGCAATTTTATTATCTTTGAAACCAAGCATTATGGTAGCAAAATCCTCATGTTCATGATTTATTTGACCAGATTTTGCATAGACTACTTCTGGAGTTTCATCGAATAACCACATCGCAGTATCAATATCATGAACTGAAGTATCATAAATTATACCTACATCTTTGATATGTTGTGGCATTCTATGCTCACGATAAAATTCAAGTCTAATTAAATCACCATATTTTTTTGATCTAAGAAAATTCTTAACGGTAGCCACAGCCGGATTAAAACGTTCTATATATCCACAGGTCAGAATAACTTTATTTTTTATACTCATTTCGACAAGTTTTTGCCCATCCTCAGATAGATATGTCATGGGTTTTTCAACAAAAACATGTTTTTTGTTTTCAATTAGTGCTGATGTAATATCAAAATGAGTAGATGTTGGTGAACAAACAAAGGCTGCATCAAATTCCTCTTTTTCTAACATATTTTCAAGTGAATTATAAAAATTAACAGAGTATTTTTTGCCAAACTCTTCTGCATGTTGTATGTTTACATCACAAACCGCAGAAAGTACGCCAAATTCCGAAAGTACTCTACAGTGATTTTTACCCCAACCTCCTGCCCCAATTAATACAATCTTCATTTTAGTACACTTGTTAACCAGTTGGAATAATTTTCATTTTTATTCATTACGATGTTTGCATAAGTAGTCATAAGTGATTTTGTAATCTTTCCCACTTTTCCATTACCTATCTTCTTTTTGTCTATTTTTATAATGGGAGTAATCTCTGCGGCAGTACCAGAAAGAAAAATTTCGTCAGCGAGCTTTAATTCCTTTTTATCAACTCTTCTAACTTTAACCTTTAGACCCATATCTTGGGCTAAAGTGATAATTGATTTTCGAGTTATTCCATCTAATGCAGATGAACTAATAGTTGGAGTAATTAATTGAGAATTTTTAATAAGAAATATGTTTTCGCCGGGTGCTTCGCTTACATTTCCAGATTGATCTAAAAGAATCGCTTCATCAAATCCTTTTTGTTTAGCATCTTGCGTAGCCAAAATAGAATTAAGATAATTGCCTCCCATCTTTGCTTGAACTGGTGTTGATAAGTTACTAAATTTTCTCCATTTTGAAATTGTTGCAGTAATACCATTTTTATCAAATAAATCATCAAATGGAAATGTAAAGATTACAACATGTGTTGGTGCTTTTTTCGTAACATGTAGATTAATTCCGTATTGGCCCACAAAATAAAATGCTCTGATGTAACATGATTTTCTGATCTTGTTTTTCTTACATAGATTTATTATAGCATTTTCTATTTGCTTATCTGAAAAATTTAGAGATATATTATAAAAATTTCCCGAGTTTCGAAATCGTTTGATATGTTCCTTTAATCTAAAAACGTACAAATTTTTTGAATTCCAGTAGGCTCTAATTCCCTCAAAAATTGACGTTCCATAATGTATTGCATGTGTAGTTACTGGAACTTTGGCATTTTCTAACAGTAAAAATTTTCCATCAAACCAAACATATTTTGAATAATAAAATTTCACAAAAATCTGAACGGATGTCTATAATTAATCTATTTTGAATCATAGCCTTCTTTTGGAAATTTCATTCCAGCAATTCTCTTAGTCATATCTTCTGTAGAGGCAAATTTCCTTACTGTTTCCCAATTTTCATTGATTATTTGAACAATACCTTCTGGCATATATTTTTCCCATTCTGACTCATTTCCTTTTGCAACTTCATACATTTTGTTTTTTACATCTGTTGCGGAAACTGATTTTCTGACTCCTATTTTTGGATTTAGTCTGTATAATTTGAGCATAAGACCTTCAGCCTTGTCTCCAGTATATGTAAAATAATCACTTTCAATTCCTTGCAAAATTTGTTTTCTTAGTGACCATGATTTTAGTGAAATAAGCGGAGGAAAATATTTTTTGAAAGGAGCCTGAAAAGAATAGTTTAATGAAACCGTAATCGAGTTCCCAAATACTGACTCGAGCATTTTTTTCCTAGTTTCAAAATTAAATGGAAAACTTCTACTATTAACCTCGTTTTCTTGTTTTAAAAAACGTACTGGCATTACAACTACCTTGTTGTCTTTTTTCAGTTCTTCAATAATCTCAATGTGAGAATTTGTTACTGGATTCAAATGTGCAAGGTATATGGCGGTTGTCAATCATGCATTATTCAAGTTAGCTATATTTCAATGATTGATTTAGAGTGGGGACGATGGGAGTTGAACCCATGATCTCCAGCACCCGAGGCTGGCAGTATACCAAGCTAACCTACGTCCCCGTATGGAGATAAAATTCAAGTGTATTATTTTTTTGTAATCCTAACCGTAAGACTCAAACTTTACAGAAAAATTTCCATCCTTATCCTTTTCTTTTTCTAGCAAAAATCCAAGCGGACGGACGAAATTCAAAACACCATCCACGGTTCCCTGCCAGCCACATACATAAAATATCGTATTTTGTGGGGTGATCTTTTCTCCAACTAATTCTTCAAGTGGTGATTTCCCACCATTAACTGGTTTTAGAAACTGCTCAACTCTTCCGGTTTGACCAGTCCAAGATCTATTAAACCATTCTTGTGGTCTGCTAATAGATGCCCTGTATTTGAAATTCCACTTGTCAGATCCTCTATCCAAACTTTCTTGGTCTAAAGCAGTTAATTCGTCCTTATAGCTCAATTCGTCAACATAGCTAGAACCATGTAAATTGATAATCTCTCTATGATCACCTATAGCACGTAAGTGTCGAGCAAAACTCATGAATGGAGCAATTCCTGTTCCACCACTCACACAAACGATCCTTCTTTCATCTTTACTGCCATCAGATAATTTTTCATTAATTTTTAGAGCAACGCCCGTTGGTGGAATCCAAGACACTTCATCTCCCTCACCTGAGTTAAACAATGCAGTTGTTACGCGACCTGGTAACGGTCTTCTGACCCACCTGACTACTAATTCTATGTATTTTTTGTTTTCAGGATGAGAAGCCATTGAATATGCTCTTCTGACAATCTTGTTATTTTCACTAGGTATGGGCATACCAACTGTAATGAATTGACCTGCTTCATAATCTGGAATGATACCATCTTCTGGAACAACCCTAAAAACTGCTAAATCCTCTTTTTGCAAATGGATGTATGTTAGGGTGCCCTTTTTATCGATAGCCATAATTTTTAGATCCCACAATAGTAGTTATTAAGTTTCACAAAAATAAGTCAAACCTAATTTTTTATAACAAAATCCTACTAGATATGATCAAAATTGGTAATTAGAAATCCTAAAAGGGTTAAGATTGTGTGATTTTTTATGGGCCGGTCGTCTAGACTGGTAGGATACGCCCTTGGCATGGGTGAGATCGAGGGTTCAAATCCCTCCCGGTCCATTACATATTTTTTGATATTTTTTAATTAAGAATTTTAATTCGGCGTCAGCATTCCTAGATAATTTTTCAATCTCATTAGAAAAAATCTTACCGCCAATCTTGAAAAATGCTTCTAATGCACTTTTCTTCACTTCCACAACCTCATCTGAAAAACAATTTCTTATTATTGTAGATGATTGGTCTGAATGAAGATATCCTAATGCACCCAATGCACAGGATCTAACCATACCGCTGGGATCTCTTGTTAACAATTCTAAATTAGGAATTGCATTTGAATCACCCCTATTTGCCAAAATAAGTGCAGAAAATCCTTTGATGTATTTGCTTTCAGATCTAAGACCATCTATTAGAAATTCAGAGATATCATTTTCGTTAAGAAATAATGAACCAAAAGCTTCACCTCTTACTTGTATTTCTTGATCATCTAGATTTGAAATTATTTTTTTAATAATTTCTGGATTAGTTGATTGGCTCAACAATCCTAAAACTTTGATCTTATCTTTTTTTGAACCATTATTCAAAATTTGAAGTGTTATTTTAAAATCATTCATGTATAGTATAAGAAATTGAAATATGTAAAAATTTCAATTTATGCCTTTTTTACTGTTTTTCAATTTTAAGTTTAAATTAACCCAAATTTTAACTAATTTATGTCAACAGACAACACAGAAACAATCGAGCCAACAACCTCGACTGAACCAACAACCACTGCTGAACCAACAACTACGGCTGAACCAACAGCTACGGCTGAACCAACAGCTACGGCTGAACCAACAGCTAAGGCTGAACCAACAGCTAAGGCTGAACCAACAGCTAAGGCTGAACCAACAGCTAAGGCTGAACCAACAGCTAAGGCTGAACCAACTGGTGCAAGAGATACCATCTACATTGGTAAGAAACCATTGATGGCTTATGTTACCTCTACACTTATTCAGTTGGCAAACCTACCGTCCGTAAGTATCAAAGCACGTGGAATGAGTATTAGTCGTGCTGTAGATGTGGCACAAATAATATCACGCAAAACTGAAAACGCAGGATACAAGATTGGAGACATTAACATCAGCTCAGAGGCATTAGAGTCACAAGATGGAAGAACAAGAAATGTTTCTACTATTGAAATCGTGGTAAAGAGAAATTAATAATACTCTTTACTAGTTTTCTTTTCTTTTATTTCTTGTATTGCTTTTCTAATTTTTTATATTTTGATAATTCTACAATTTCATTAAACTGATCAAAATTTACCATATTCTTTTTTA
>Ga0066374_10000076_pt1 | contig 13295 bp, 10 predicted proteins | sample Knorr_S15_td_AAI_FD_71217 | JGI IMG/M metagenome (GOLD analysis project Ga0066374, IMG submission 71217) | Marine microbial communities from Southern Atlantic Ocean transect - Knorr_S15_td_AAIW_ad_750m_LV_A | ecosystem: Environmental > Aquatic > Marine > Oceanic | place: Southern Atlantic ocean...
GGTTTCGGATTGGCGGGAATTGGAATGCTTGTTGGTCTTGTCACGTTCGTAAGGGGCCAGCGCTGGCTTGGTGGTGTCGGAGCTCCCTCCCGTCCGCTGGTGCTTACCAGTCGCGTCATGGGGGTACGTCGGGAAACGATCATCTATTCGGCCGGTTTCATCGTTGTCGTCATATCTTGGGGGCTTATGCAGTCCCGTGAATTTGTTGGTGCGATGCTCGCTATTGCTTCGATAGGAGCCGTGGTGGGCGTCGTTGGCTATGCAGTGAGGGGTTGTTCTCGAATCGAGCGACAGCGTTTGTTGGTCGTCGTTTTCTTGACCATCGTCTCCGTTATTTTTTGGACATTCTTTGAACAGGCCGGTACGAGCTTGACGCTGTTTACGGACCGCAATGTCGATAAGAACGTTTTGGGTTTCGAGATGCAGGCTTCCCAGATGGGTTTTTTAAACCCGCTGTTCATTATATTGCTCGCACCGTTGTTCTTTATTGGGTGGGAACTCTTGGGTCGGCGGGGCTGGGAGCCGTCGACACCGATGAAATTTGGACTAGGTGTTTTGCAAGCAGGATTGGGTTTCGCCGTTCTCGTCTATGGCGCCCAATTTGCCGATGCGGCGGGCCAAGTGGCGGTGATTTGGCTTGTGCTCGCCTACCTGTTGCACACAACTGGAGAGCTGTGTTTATCGCCGGTGGGATTGTCCATGGTGACCCGACTTTCGGTACCGAAAATCGTAGGATTGATGATGGGCGTTTGGTTTTTGTCGTCCGCCGCAGCCCATTACTTAGCGGGCATGATCGCCGGTATGGCCGCGGTGGATGCTGTGCCTGGTGGCTCCGTCGACGCGGTTTCGTCCTTGCCCGTCTACACAGATACGTTTCGTTGGATCGCTTATGTGGGTATCGCTCTGGGCGCTGCTGTTATGGCTTCCGCCCCCTTGGTGCGGCGCTACATGCACGAGTCTGAGTCAGACTTGATGAAGGTAGAACCGCGTCCCGCAGAGTAGGACCTCGTCGTCTGAGACGTAGGCGGCGCGTCGTCGTGCCCGATCGAGGATTTGATCTCTATTAGCGACGGCAATATCTATTCCAGAAAGGCCTGGACCCCGGCCGTCGGTCGCTTGGATAAACCGTAAAGTAATGTTGTTCAGACGGATCGAAAGTTCGTCGCCGTTTCGATCGACGGGTAGTCCAGATACCTTGCCCCACAGGTCCGCCAATTCGACGGGATCGGGTCCTTGAAGTTCAACGCCAAGGTAATCCACTGTGACGGACTGGTCGACCTTGTCTTCCCACTGCAAGCCTCCGGATGGTTGCCAGTTGCCGTTGAAGTCGTCCTGTTGGTCCCAGTCGATCTCAAAGAAGGCGGCCCGCATGTCGCCAGGGTGAATCTGGCATATGTTCCAGGTGTCGCGATGACTTTCGTGTGCGATTCGAATCCCATTGTCGAGTGCTCTTTGACGTACCGCTTGCTGGGTCACTTTGTTGTCCGCCTGACAGATGACCATATACCCGCCATCACCCCCACGCCGATCTAGGTATCGACCACCGGCTGTTCCTTCTTTGACAGGGGCGACGACCTCGAGGAAATTACGGCCGACGCACATCAGCGTATTTTCAAGACCAAATGCGCCGACGCCCGGGTCGATAAAGCAGGCACTGATGCCTAGAACGTCCGTCAGATCATCGATCACAGGATCAAGTTCCCTTGCGACAAGACAAATTTGGCGTAGTTGAATGGTCATGGATGCATCCTCCCCTCGGGCCTATGATCGAGCTTCAAATGCAACTTGGCTAGCCTTTTGAAGATTGAAATATTTTCTGACGTGATTTGTCCTTGGTGTTTCATCGGTAAGCGGAGGCTGGACTCGGTGCTTGAGGGCAGTGATGTAGGGGAGATCGAGCTTGAATGGAAACCGTATCAGCTTTATCCGAATCTCCCGGCGGGTGGGATGGCACGCGCGGAATTCTTGCGGGCTCGTTATGGCGAATCCGCGGATGCTACTCGAACGCCTGAACACATTCGGACAGAAGCCGACGAGGTCGGCATCGCTTTTAATTATGCTTCGATAGATCGAGTTCCCAATACCCTATCAGCACATCGGCTACTGGCCATGGCGGGAGAAATGGGTTGCCAGCACGAGCTCGCTGAAACGTTGTTCCGTGCCTATTTTTGCGACGGATCGGACATTGGCGCTGTCGAGACTCTTGCAGATTGCGCAACCACGGTTGGCATGAATAGCGGAACCGTCAAGGAGTTCCTTGATAGCGACGCGGGTGTTGAAAGGACCCTCGGGGAGATCGCCGGTGCATTTGATGTCGGCGTTGTCGGAGTTCCGTGCTACCGGTTGGGGGGCGCGTTTCTATTACCGGGCGCCCAGACGCCGGATGTGATGATCCAGTTTATTGATCGAGCAAGAAAACGCCTAGCGGAAGCAGAATAGTTACCGCAGGTGGATGGAGAACAGAAGTTCGCTACCGTGGTCGCCGCGTAATTTACTGATCGAGTAAAAGATCTTGTCGGCGGTCACGGTCGGTAAGAAAAAGCTGGGCTTTCAACGCGAGTCGCTTTTCTTGCGAGATGTGCCCAGCGACAAAGGACCGGGCGAGTATCTCGAGGGTCGATGATCTCTTCGATCTCAAAGTACTCGGCGCTGCGAAACGGGGAACGGACGCGGTTGAGACGGTCCCGTATCTTCGCGAGGTGAGCGTCATAGTCGGTTGCCGAGGCTAGTTCCGCTTTGTAGGCCACCTCAATGCCTCCTTCGATGGGCAAGGAACCCCAATCGCCAGAAGGCCAGGCGACGCGAATATGGTGCGCGCCCGGCTTGTGGTTTGCGCCTCCGGCAACGCCGAATGCTTTACGGACAATGACACAACAGAAGGGCACATTGCTCTGACCGAGCGCGGCGAGTGCGGACGAACCGAATCGAATGGTGGCCTCTTCTTCACTTTTCTTGCCAATGAGAAAGCCTGGGCAATCTTCCAGATGCACGATGGGTAGATGGAAGGTTGATGCAAGATCAAGAAGTCGAATGAGTTTTCGGCACGCGTCGGCTGTCCACGCGCCACCGTAAATTGCAGGATTTTCGGCGAATAACGCGATCGGGATGCCATCCAAATGTGCCAAGCCCGTAATAATCGAACGACCCCACTTTTCGCCAATTTCGAAGAAGGATGCGTCGTCAACGACCGCGGTGATTAATTCGTGCATCTTGTAGATCTTTCTCGGGTCTTTGGGGACTAACTCGATGAGAGCATCGTGTCTTCGTTCTGGATCGTCCGTGCTTTGTACCAGTGGAGGTAGCTCGTCGGTCGCTGTGGGTAAGTACGATAGGAAACGCCTAGCCCGATCGAATGCTTCGGATTCTGTAGCGACTTCGTCGTCGATCGCTCCGTTCCGAGTATGGATTCGCGCGTGACCGAGTTCCTCCTTAGTAACGTCACCAAGGTTCGCCCAGTCGACGAGTGCCGGTCCAGCAATCATCATCTGTGCGGTATCCCGGACAATAACCGAATAGTGCGACGTCGCGACGCGCGCTGCTCCAATACCCGCGACGGATCCCAGAGCGAGCGATACGGAAGGGGCGATGGCTAAGTGCTGGACGACGGTCTCCCATCCTCGTAGCTCGGGGATGTAAGTTCGACCTGCCATTTCGATGGTTTTTACCGAACCGCCGCCGCCCATCCCGTCCACGAGTCGGACGTGGGGGAGTCTCAAATCTAACGCCAGGCCTTCCGCCCGCGCCCGCTTCGCCCCAATGGACGCGTCCGCCGATCCTCCGCGGACGGTAAAGTCATCGCCGGATAGCACCACAGGACGTCCGTCGAGTTCAGCAGTCCCGAGGACAAAGTTGGACGGCGTAAACTCAGTGAGGTTACCAGCGTCATCGTATTTGCCGACCCCGGCAAGTGTGCCGATTTCGTGAAACGAGTCCGGATCGCAGATCGCTGCGATACGTTCTCGAACGGTGAGCTTACCGAATTCATGTTGACGGGCGACCTTGTCCTGGCCGCCCATCCTCATTGCTAGTTGTTCGCGGTGACGGAGTTCCTTTATCTCGTCTTCCCAGGACATCCTAGCCGATACGTGTGCCCGTGAATGACGCGTTTCCGAAGGAACCGAGTTTCACGTCGCCGGAAAGGCTGTCGCCGTCAACCGTCGCTGAAAATTCCAGCGTAATTGGCATTGGGTTGGTGATATCCGCTTTCCACGACACGGTATCTCCATCGACCGCGCCGTCCTTAAGTTCGAGTGTTCCCTGTTGACCCTCCATCGTTCCAGTCAACGCATCCCCGTCGGTAGCGAGGGTTATGGTTGCTTTCTGTTGGCCCATCGGCGTGTTCATGGTTGTTTCCCATTGGCCGTCAGCACTACTCATGCGATTCTCCTTCAAGTGTGTTCTTCGCGTGCTTGAGTATGCCTCTCCGTTCTTGCTGAGGTAAAGTGCGAAACACCAATCAATGTGGTGACCCGATGTGATCGGAACCCTGAACGAGGGCCCACTACATCAGGCGTTAAAAGCGCTGTACGCGCGTCCCGGTTCCCAAGAGGAAGTCAGTATCGATGACTTTGTCGCGGACGTCGTCGATGGTAATCAAATCATTGAAATCCAAACGCGGGGTTTCGGCGCGCTAAAGAAAAAATTGCCGGTGTTTCTTTCCACGCACCGGGTAAAGTTAGTCCATCCGATTGCCCAGACTCGTACCATCGTAAAAGTTCAAAACGATGCCGAAACTCGGCGTGTCTCGCCAAAACATGGATCACCGTTTGATATTTTCGCGGAGCTCGTTTACATCCCGCAGATACTGAATGACCCGAACTTCGAGATCGACGTGGTGTTGATAGAAGAAGACGAACATCGGGAATATGACGGTCGTCGTGGGCGTAGAAAGCGAGGATGGGTAACCACAGGACGTCATCTCGTTCGGGTGGTGGAGGTGGTGACCGTTGGTTCGATGGAAGATTTATTCGGCCGTGTGGCCGCGGACTTAACGGTTACGTTCACGTCTGCAGATCTTGGGCACGTGATGAACCGGCCGCGATCACTGGGACAAAAAGCCGCCTATTGTTTTCGTATCGCCGGCCTAACCCGTGTGTGCGGCAAGAACGGTAACGAGCTGGTCTACGAGAAATCAAAGTGAACGTCTATCGGCGAAGACCTACCGCCAGCTGAGTTAACTTTTTCGAACCGAATGTTGGGCATCGACATTCCCGTACCGCTCCGTAAACTGCGCAATCACGCAAGGTCCGACGAGAAGCGTCTCGATGTCGAGATCAAAATGGCTTTATTTGCCGATGGTGCTCGCTGTGGCGCTCTTAATTGATTGGAGTTCCGAGGGCCCCCTGACTCGTCTGGTGTTTGGCACCGCAATATTACGCATCAACACGAGTCCTGACGGCGCGAGTGCATTCCTCGACGCAGCTCTTATCGGGACCACACCGCTTCGCCATCAGGCGCGCCCGGGGAAAACGGTGTTGAAGTTGGAACATCCTTTTCATCCGAACTACGTTGAGCGGCTCGAACTCCTTCGCGGTAAAACTAAAGCGCTCGATATCACGTTGGAGCCGGCCTTTGGCAACCTCGAAATTATAACCAACCCTAAGTCGGCACAGTTGATAGTCGATGGCGAAGAAGTCAAAGAGCGAACGCCCGTCAAACTATCGGATCTCCCAACGGGTACCCATGACGTGCGCGTTTTTATTTACGGACGCGAGCCGATCACCGAAACGATCACGGTGACGCCAAACGCGAATATTTCCCGCACCTATGAACTCGCTCGCGTGCCGATGGGTTCCCTAACGATCGACAAGGTACCCACAAATGCCACGGTCCGACTCACCGGTATCCAACAACCTTACGAACCCCAGATGATGTTGCCGATCGGAAGTTACGATATCGAAGTGTCCCATTCAGGCTATACGACCCAGGCATTGCGGATGGCCGTTCGGCAGCAGGCGAACACGCGCCAAATTCGGCTAGAAAGAGAATACGGAAGATTAAGTTTGTCGATCGCGCCGCCGCAGGCGGTAGTTACCATCCGCTATGACGCGGGTAGTGGGTCCCGAAATTTTGAGTATTTTGACCGTATGCAGGTGCCTACGGGGAACGTAGTGGTCCGTGCGAAAGCGCTCGGTTACCGATCCTACGAAAGGAACTTGACGATGACCATGGCCGGGCTGAACCATAATATCGCAATGAAAATATTCAAGATCACGCCTGGGCGTGAGTTCCGAGACAGGTTGCAGGCGGGTGGTGATGGACCGTTGTTGAAAATCTTGAGTGAAGGAAGCTTTGTCATGGGTGCTGCGGATGGCTATCCGGACGAAGGGCCCACGCGTGCCGTCACAGTGACGCAACCGTTTGCCATTGCCGTCTACGAATTAACTCGAGGTGAATACAATCGGTTCGAAGACTTGGGGGGAGAAGACAGAGTTCCTGCGACGAATTTGAGCTGGGGCCAGGTCGACGGTTATTTGAGTTGGTTGAGCCGGGAGACGTCGTACACATATCGATTACCCAGTGAGGCCGAGTGGGAGTACGCGGCGCGTGCTGGGACGACGACTGCATATTATTTCGGATCCAACGCTAATCGATTGTGCGAATACGAGAACGTGGGCGATCAATCGATGCGTTCCCAATTCCAGAAGGACACCATCGCTTCTTGTAACGATGGTGTAATTCGGCTCGCACCCGTCGGAAGCTTTAAACCGAACCCGTTCGGCTTATACGACATGCTGGGGAACGTGCATGAGTGGGTCGCTGATTGTTGGCATGGAAATCACGAAGGAGCGCCCTCGACTGAGAAGGCTCGGACTAGCGTCTGCAATACGCCGGGACACGTCGTGCGTGGCGGCCACTGGTTTGCTGCACCTGATGACGCGCGGGTGAGTTTTCGCAATGTCGGGACGAAATCCAGCGACTCCTTGGGGTTCAGAGTCGTGCGTGAGCTTTAAGCCGAACGAATGATTTATTGAAGATCATGGCGGTCTGTTCGGGTGGAATTTTTCAGTTGCAGGTCACATGGCGCAGGTAGCGGTGGTGGGTTGCGGGATGATCGGTTCCGCGGCTATGAAATATCTCGCACGTGCTGGCGTCGATGTGGTGGGATTTTCGCCCCGAGAACCTTCTTCATACGCGGACCACGACGGGGTTTTTGCATCCCACTACGACGCCGGTCGCATTACCCGTACGTTAGATGCCGACAGAGATTGGGCTCGCATGGCACGGGCGTCAGTGGATCGGTATTTGGACATAGAGCATGAGTCAGGGATCGCCTTCTACGATGCGGTTGGATTCGCAGCATTCGGTCCTCCCGGTTCTCGGTACGTTGATTGCGTAAGAAATATAGCTGACGATTTTTCAACCGTGTCGAGAACCGTGCGTCCCCAGGACTTTGGCAGCATTGACTTCGGTTCCAACACCGAAATTGAAGCGCAAGACACGGATGCTGGCGTGATAAATCCGCGTGAACTCGTCAGAGCGCAGCTGTTTCTCGCCGAACGCGCGGGCGCGAGGGTTAGGCACGCAGAGGTGGCGCGGATCGAGCGAGATGCTGGAGATGGCGTTTCTATTGAGACAATCGAAGGTAACAGTTTCGGGGTTCACCGCGTATTAATTGCCACGGGCGGATTCACAGATCTCGCGCTCACAGGGGCGCGCTTGCAACTGGACGTCCAGGGTCGTGTTGTCTTGTTGGTTGAGGTGGATCAAGAAGTCGCGTCTGCCATGCCGTCGCTCATTGCGGAAGACGCGGAGGGATTAGCACTTTCCGAGTTTTACATCCTTCCGCCTGTGCTTTACCCAGACGGCAAACGGTACCTGAAAATTGGAACAGCTGAATTTGACCATCCGTTGAAATCTCGAGCCGACAAAATTTCATGGTTTCGCGGTAAGGGCGATGTGAGTAGCGATATACATGCGCTTCGAAGAACCATTGAAACATTGATGCCGAGCATTCGTGACTGCACCATGCGGCAACTGCGTTGTGTGATTACTTATACCGTCAGTGGTTACCCATACCTTGACTGGCTGAATGATCGAACAGCTGTAGCTGTCGGAGGGTGCGGCCAAGCCGCCAAATCTTCCGATGAGATCGGAAGGCTTGCTGCACGCCTTTTTGATGGTGATGAAATGCGATATCCGGCTATTACGGAGGAATAGAAATCGGATTGAAGAACGCGCGGCGAATGCTAGAGTTCGGGGATCGCCAGCTTCATTACGTCAGAAAGGGTCTCCACCAATGAAAGTTGCATTTCACTGCGGATGGCTTCGGGTAGTTTCTCCAATTCTGACTCATTTTCTTTCGGAAGAATCACGTGACGTATGCCGGATCGATGCGCAGCAAGAACTTTCTCTCGAATCCCTCCAACGGGGAGTACGAGTCCCGAGAGTGTGAGTTCGCCCGTCATGGCGATGTCGTCTCGTACTTGCTTTTCGCTATAGGCTGAGGCCAGCGCGGTTGCCATTGTAATACCGGCTGAGGGGCCGTCTTTGGGGACAGCTCCAGCGGGGACGTGAACGTGAACCCCGGAATCTTCGATCCTTGATCTATCGATATTGAGCGCATCGGCCTCTGACCAAATGCACGAACGAGCTGCCTTCACGGATTCCTGCATTACTTGGCCGATATGGCCCGTAATCGTCACCTTCTCGTCCTTGTGCGTCAGTGACGCCTCCACGTAGAGGACATCACCACCTGCCTCGGTCCATGCCAACCCTGTTGCGACGCCATTAGTTAAACGAGCTCGACTTTTGTCTGACTTAAATCGCTCCGGTCCCAACATGTCCGTGACAGAACTCTCGTCAATCGGTTCGGTCTGGGGCTCATTGAGCAGACTATCTTTGGCCCGTTTCCTGGCGAGTCGACCGATGGTACGTTCGAGTTCGCGCACGCCGGCTTCGCGGGTATAGCGTTGAATTGCGAGACGTAGCCCTTCGTCGGTCAGTTCGAGTTGTTCGGGCTTAAGCCCCGCGTTCTCTTGTTGTCTCGGTATGAGGAAACGGCGAGCGATCTCGACCTTTTCGAGCTCACTGTATCCCGTCAGTTCGAGCACCTCCATGCGATCAATTAGGGCTCTAGGGATACCCTCGAGCGTATTCGCGGTGGTGATAAAAAACACCTTGGAAAGATCGAAGGGTAGATTTAAATAGTTGTCACGGAATTCTTTGTTTTGTGCCGGATCGAGTATCTCCATCAGGGCTGCACCCGGATCGCCTCGATAATCGCGGCCCATCTTGTCTAATTCGTCCAGCATCAGCACGGGATTGCGAACGCCACACCGTCGGACGGCTTGCAAGATGCGACCTGGCATAGCGCCAATATAGGTGCGGCGGTGGCCTCGGAGTTCCGCTTCATCGTGCAAGCCCCCGAGACTCATACGTTCAAATTTTCGACCCATTGCGCGCGCTATCGACTGTCCGAGCGAAGTCTTACCGACACCGGGTGGGCCGACAAAACAGAGGATGGAGGCCTTTGTTTCGGGATTCAGTAACAGCACCGCCAATGCCTCTAATATCCGCTCCTTAACATCGTCGAGACCAAAGTGGTCTTCATCGAGGACTTCCTTGGCAGCTTGGAGTTCGAGGTTGTCTTCGGTAATTACGTTCCAAGGCAATTCCGCCACGAGCTCCAAGTAGCCACGTGAAACCTGGAAATCTGCTGCGTTGGGTGACATTCGCGACAGTCTCTTTAGTTCTCGATCGACCTCTTTCTGGACGGACTCGGGTAGATTTGCCTGTCGCAGCTCGTCTTTTAGTTCGGCTATATCCTCATCGCCTTCGTCTTCGCCCAACGCTTGCTCAATGGCGCGTTTTTGATGCCTGAGTACATGCTCCCTCTGCTGATTCTCGACGTCGTCACGCGCCTGACTCTGAATTTCCTTTTGGATCTCAGTCACCGCGTGTTCGTGTTGTAAGACCTCGTGGATGCGAGTCAGTAGCTCGTTCTCAGAATTAACTTGAAGTAACTCTTGGCGTTCTTCGGTCGAAAGGTTTTGTGCCACGGATGCAATCTTGTACATCTGACTAATGGGATCGTCGATCTGACCGATAAATTGCTGGAAAATCTGATCCCCTTTATCAGGATTTAGCGAATTCGCTATATCTCTTGCGAGCTCAAGTACTTCGCGGTGTAAAGCCTCAATTCTTGGCTCTACGTCGTCATCCAAGTTGATCGAAAGGTCGTCGATGGGCGTAAACAAAGCCGAAAGGTAGTCGTCCACTTCGTCGACGCTATCGATACGCACACGTTGATTTCCTTGAACGATGACTTGGGCGCCTCCATTGCGTTCCTCAACGCGCGACACCGTGCATAAGGTACCGATCTCGTGAAGTTCTTCTTGCGTTGGTTCTTCCGCTTCCGGATCACGTTGCAGGACAACAATGACTTCACGGTTTCCGTTCGCCGAAACCTTGACGGACGCAAGAGAACGCGCGCGCCCCACGGCAACCGGTGCAACGAGGGTGGGAAAGATGACCAGATTCTTTAAGGGAAGAAGAGGCAGAGTCGGCACGGACTTTCCAGAAGTTCTTTGCGTCACAGCTTAATGTGCGGTCGCCGAGGACGTATTTCAACCCCCACCGAGAATTGCAACGCGTGGAGGCAAATATTTTTCGAAATCAACAAAGCCCCTGGGCACGAGCTGCCTCTTCACGGACTGATTCGGGGCCACCCAAGATCTGACGGTTGTATCCGATTCGCTTAAACCAGTAGTGAAGGCCTAACAGATCTGTGAAGCCCATCCCACCGTGGACAATGGTCGCGGTCTTGCCGACAAATGAACCCACTTCGCTAAGGTGGGCTTTGGCGTGACACGCGTTCAAATGGGACTCTTTGGAGTCTTCATCGATCGTGTGGGCCGCATACCAGAGGAGGGCACGACTGGGTTCGATTTCCGCGGCCATCTCGGCGCACATGTGCTTCACCGCCTGAAACGACGCAATGACGCGATTAAACTGTCTGCGTTCCATCGCATATTGGACCGACTGCTCTAGCATTTCCTGGGATGCTCCCAGCGTGTCTGCGGCGATCATAATACGGCCAATGTCGATGACGGAGCGCAGTGCTGAGCCCTGATCGTCGGCGACGAGGGCGTCCGCGGGCGTGTTATTAAAGATGATTTCACCGATAGGGCGTGTACGGTCGATCTGCGGGAGCGTGTTGATGGTCAAACCGTTCGCGTCGGAAGGGATGATGTGTAGTCGGTTGTTGGTGTCAGCTACCAAGTAGTTGTCGGAGTAGATATCGATGACAAAGAGCGCTTTACCGTTCAGTTTCGAGTTCGTTGCCACGACGCCCGCGTCGCGGCGGGCCCCCGTCGCTTCTGACAAAGCGGCACCAAACGTCGTGTTACCTGCCGCTATTTCGGGTAAATATTGATTCTGTTGCTCCTCGGTACCGGCAAGTAGTATCGCCGTGGGTGCTATTACCGCCGTTGATAGGAATGGCGATGGCGTGACATGCCGACCTAGACATTCACAAACTGCTGCCGCGTCTAGCGCGCCGAGTTCGATGCCGCCATGTCTTTCAGGTATGAGCAACGCGGGAAGGCCAAGTTCTACGAGCCCATCCCAGATGTCGTCGGCGCGTTCTTGTTGCTCTTCGCTGTACTGACGGACACGTTCGAGGGGGGCTTTTTCTTGTAGAAATCGGTTGACGTTGTCTTGGAGAGCGGCCTGTTGCTCGGAGAGTCCAAATTCCATACTAAGCCTCGGCCTTCTGTTCGAATTTGGGCTCTTTCGGCATACCTAGACCGCGTTCGCTGATGATATTTTTTTGAATCTGAGATGTTCCTCCACCGATGATTAGTCCCAGGAAGTACATGTACTGCTGTTGCCATGAACCGTTGTCGGTAAGGTAGTCGCTGCGGCCATACATCAGACCGATTTCTCCCATGATGTCGATGGCGAGCCCCTCTAAATCGTGACGCAGTTCCGTTCCTTGTAGCTTCGAGATCATTCGGGCGAGTCGCGAGTCAGTATTGTTGATCCGTGACGAAAGAACGCGCTGGTCGTTGAAGCGCAGTGACATAACGCGTGCTTGGATTTTCATCATGCGATCACGAAAGACGGGATTGTCGATCAAGCGTTGGCCATCCATTGTTTCCTGACGCGCGAGTTCGATTAATCGATTTAACCGAGTGAACGTGGCGTTTGGGTCACCAAGCGAGTCACGCTCGTGTCCTAGAATAGCGTTTGCAACGAACCAGCCTTCGCCTCGTTTTCCCACAATTTGATCCTTCGGAACCCGGACATCGCTAAAAAAAACTTCGTTGAAATTGCGCGCCATGGTCATGTCGACGAGCGGGCGAATTTCGATTCCTGGCGTATCCATTTGAAATAGCAGAAAGCTGATACCCTGATGTTTAGGGGCTTCGGGCTCGGTACGCACCAGACAGAAAATCCAGTCAGCCAGGTGCGCGGTCGAAGTCCAGATCTTGGAGCCGTTGACGACCCATTCGTCGCCGTCGAGGATTGCCGACGTGCGTAAACTTGCGAGGTCGCTGCCCGCGTTGGGCTCTGAATACCCCTGGCACCAGACCATTTCGCCGGCAAGCGTGGGGGGAATGAACCGTTTTTTCTGTTCCTCGGTCCCCAGTTCCAACAAGGTTGGTACTAGCATGGAAATACCCTGGCCGCCTAAACCACCAGGGGTTTGAGAACGGGCAAATTCTTCGCCGATGATCCTAGCTTTGATAATGTCGGGTTCGCCGCCGTGCCCGCCGTATTCTTGCGGTATTGTCCGGGCCGTATAACCTTTCTCGATAAGTAGCTTCTGCCAACTTTGAACGCGATCGGATTTCATCGCCTCACCGCGTGGTGCGCTCTCGCGATTCGTTTCGATGAATTTCCGAACGTCCTGACGGAATGCCTCGTATTCGGGACCGTAAGAAAGATCCATCTCGTCTCCCATGGGCTCTGACGAAAGGGAGTTTACCTGATCACCGAATAGTTAAAGAAGAGGTCGCCGGCTCGAGGGGCTTGAGCCGATTGTCTAAGCGAGTCGATCCAGCTCTTCGCGCTTGACCGCATGCTGCAGCGGCACGTTTTTTACGAAACGACCGATTTCTTCGAGGATGCACTCGGCTAGCCGCTGGGTTTCGTTTCCCAACGACCCGGCGATGTGTGGTGTTAAGAATACGTTTGGAAGCTCGTAGAGGGGCGAGTCCGGCGTTGGCACCTCTGGATCGGTGGTATCAAGCACAGCGAAGATTCGACCGTTAGCCAATTCTTGCGTGAGCGCGGCGTGATCAACGAGCGCACCTCGAGCGGTATTTATGAGCGTGGCGTGATCCTTC
>Ga0066374_10000077_pt1 | contig 13239 bp, 6 predicted proteins | sample Knorr_S15_td_AAI_FD_71217 | JGI IMG/M metagenome (GOLD analysis project Ga0066374, IMG submission 71217) | Marine microbial communities from Southern Atlantic Ocean transect - Knorr_S15_td_AAIW_ad_750m_LV_A | ecosystem: Environmental > Aquatic > Marine > Oceanic | place: Southern Atlantic ocean...
GAAGATATCGGCATTCGCGGTCAGGGCGGCACTCAAATCCTCGCGACCGATCTTGACGCCGATCGCGATCTCGACCTCATTATTCTTGGCACCACTGACCACCACGACATCTGGCGCAACGACCGGACGTGGCAATACGAGTCCGTATCCGAGTTGGCCGACCTGGGCGATAGCGCCATAAAAGCCCTCACCGTCGCAGACGTCGATGCCGACGGCTACAACGAAATTTATGCCTTGCAAGAGAGCAACGGATTGGAGGTATGGCAACACGATGGTTCGACCTGGTATCACAAAACGGTCGTTATGCCTTCGCAAACCACGCGTACATGGGACGAGCTAGCCGTCAACGACTTTAATGGCGACGGGCGCCCCGACTTGTTGCTTTCGGGTCCCTCCGGCTTTGACATCTTCGATGTCACAGGCGGTGTTATGTTGTTCTCGAGCGATATTGAGACGGCATCGGCGATCGCCGTAACTCTGGAAACTCAACGGGGGCCCTCGGTCGTGGTCGCTGGAAAGACAGGGCTCCATGTGTGGCATCCCGGTCCCGGACGCCATCCATTTCTCACCTTAATCCCCACGGGGAAAAGCGAAGCCCAACAAATGCGGTCGAATGCTTCCGGCATCGGCACTCGTATTAAAGTCCGCAGCGGCGGCCGCTGGTCAGTACTGGACGCGCTAGATTCGCATTCGGGACCGGGTCAAAGCCTCAGCCCCATGAGCATAGGACTGGCCGGCAAGGAGACCGCCAATTTCATCGCGTTGGAGTGGTCTGACGGCGTATCTCAAACGGAAAGCAATCTGAGCACGGACGAGCTTCACACGGTAGCCGAAATCCAACGGCAACTCGCCAGTTGCCCCGTCGTCTTTGCCTGGGACGGATCTTCATATCGATTTGCCAGTGACGTACTCGGCGTTGGTGGACTCGGATTTTTTGCTGAACCCGGGAATTACAATCCGCCACGTCCGTTTGAACGCTACCTAATGCAGGCCGATCAACTGCGTCCACGCAACGGTCGCTACCTCATTAAATTGACCGAACCGATGGAAGAAGCCGCCTACCTCGACGCCGCGACAATCGACGTCTACGACTTACCCGAAGGCTGGTTGCTCGCCCTCGACGAACGCATGGGGGTCAGCGATCCAGCCGTCAGCGGCCGCGCGATCACCTACCGCCGTTCGGCTACACCTAGCCGTGTCACAAATCAAAGCGGCGTCGACGTCACGAGCCTGGTTAGCCATCGAGATGCCCGTGCCCCAGACCCCGGTAGCATCGACCATCGATTCATTGGCCTTCTAGATCAAGACCAACTGTTGACAGTGGAATTCGAGAAACCCATTGAAACCGGCGGCGCCGTGCTGCTTGCGGACGGCTGGTTAGAATACGGCTACTCTCAAACCGTGTTCGCGGCCTGGCAAGCTGGAAAGCGGTATCAAGCACCCAGCCTCGAGGTTCGGGATCGCGAGGGGATTTGGCAACCACTGTTAAAAGAATTTGGGTACCCGGCGGGCATGCCGAAGCAAATGGCGATTCCACTAACCAACTTACCGCCCGGCACGAACGCGATTCGGCTCTCAACAAACATGGAAATATATTGGGATCGCCTGCAGATCGTTTGGGAAGAGCCGCTTCAAGACAGCTCTCCCATCACGATCCAACCCGTCTCCGCCCGAATCAGGAAAGTCGGGTTTCCCGAACGCACCACCAGCGAGCAACGACTACCTTATTATGACTACAACAATCGCAGTCCCTACTGGGACACCAAGTATCAAGCGGGCTTTTATACGGCGCTCGGCGAGGCACACGAGCTGGTCGAAAAAGTCGATGGCGCCCTGGCAATCATTGGTGGTGGTGAGGAAATTCATTTGGAGTTTCCGGCACTGGCACCGGCTCAACCCGGTTATCGACGCTACTTTGTTCTCGACTTTCGCGGCTACGCGAAGGACATGGACTTGTACACCGAACACGGTGAAACCATCAATCCGCTGCCAAGTAGCCAAAATTTGGATACCCACGCATTGGCCCACCGGAACCGATTGCACGAGCGCTACAATGTTCGTTTTCAGGCTGGCCTTTGACACTTGATGCCACAATGTCGGACACAACAATGCGGTCGATTCCCGCGGTATCGCATATCCACTTATTTCATTAGCAGGACACGTCTTGCAAGCCGCTGAGGTCGTCAGCCCAGGACTACGTAAACTGCTCGTCGCTGTCATGGTGATTTTTTCACTGCTGGTCGTCGACTCCGTCTACCTCGCGACCGTCACGTTCTTGCAGTGGTTGAACGACGTCACTCTTGAAAACGCCGTCTATCAGACCGCGTTTCTGGCACACCTTGCCCTTGGTATTGTCATTATCGTCCCATCGATCGTGTACGCGATCCTCCACCTGCGGCGTGCCATCGATCGACCCAATCGGATTGCCGTACGTCTCGGACTCGCACTTTTCGTCACGCTAGTGGTTCTATTGATCACCGGTATCGCCCTAACCCGCGGCATGCCTATCGTTGAAATACGAGATCCACTCGGCCGCGAAAGCCTTTACTGGTTGCACGTTATCGCGCCGTTAGTTGTCGCCTGGCTCTTTGTCCTGCACCGCTTAGCTGGATCGCGCATTCGGTGGGGAACAGGGATAGGAATCGGCGTGGCAAGCGTCGGGCTCAGCGTGGCCGGCGTGTGGGTGAGCGAAACACAGCGTGTCGAGCGCACGCTCGCCCCAGAACCGTATTTCTTTCCCTCACTTGCTCGACCGGCCGATGGACGATTCATCGACGCGGCCGATCTGATGCGTGACGAGTACTGCGCCGGATGCCACCAAGATATCCATGCTCAGTGGCAATATAGCGCTCATCGGTTCGCCTCATTTAATAATCCTGCCTACCTATTTTCGGTGCGTAACACGCGCCAAATGGCCATGGCGCGCGACGGTGACGTTCGCGCCGCTCGGTTTTGCGCGGGATGCCACGATCCAGTCCCGCTCTTTTCTGGCGCCTTTGACGACCCCGATTTTGACGACGTAAAACATCCAACGGCCGACGCGGGCATTACCTGTGTCGCATGCCATGCCATCGAACAATTGAATAGTCCACGCGGAAATGCCGATTATCTAATCAGCGCGCCTGAACACTATCCTTTTGCGTTTTCAGACGACCCAAGGTTAGTGTGGCTGAACGGCATCCTTATTAAAGGGAAGCCGTCGTTCCATAAAAAGACCTTCCTAAAACCACTCCACAAGAGCGCTGAATTTTGTGGCACATGTCATAAAGTTCATCTACCGAAGGAACTCAACCATTACCGCTGGCTTCGGGGCCAAAATCATTACGACTCGTATCTCCTGAGCGGCGTCTCGGGACACGGTGTCGCAAGCTTCTATTACCCTGATCAAGCGGTCGACAGTTGCAACGAGTGCCACATGCCGTTAACGCCTTCGTCGGATTTCGGGGCAAAACCTGACACGCTGACAGGCACCATGGCGATTCACGGTCACCATTTTCCTGCTGCCAACACCGCGATCCCGCACCTACTCGACATGCCACCGGGCGTGAATGAAAAACATCGTTCGATTCTGAAAAACTCGCTTCGAGTCGATGTCTTTGCGGTTCGCGAAGGTGTCAGCATCGAGGCACCCGTGGATGACGCCATACGCCCCAGCGTCCCGATGCTCAAACCAGGGTCGACGTATCTCATCGACATCGTCATCCGAACACTGACGCTCGGACATCTATTTTCTGAGGGGACCGCAGATTCGAATCAGATCTGGCTCGACGTGGTCGCGACGACTGAGGGCAAGACCATCGGTCGCAGCGGTGCCCTTCGCGATAGCGACGGTGGACTCGATCCATGGTCGCACTTTATCAACGCCTATGTCCTCGATCGTCGAGGCACGCGGATCGATCGCCGCAACGCCGAAGACATTTTCACCAAACTCTACGATCATCAAATCCCGCCCGGCGCCGCGGACGTGATTCAGTATCGTCTTGAGATTCCCGCATCCGTGACTTCCCCCATCGAGCTCACGGTACGTTTGCAATATCGAAAATTTGATACCGCGTACATCCGCGCCTTCCTCGGAGACGCGTTCGTACGTAATGACCTTCCAGTAACAACGATCGCCGAAGACCGCGTAGTGTTCCCGAACACGGGAGCCAGCCAAACGGATTCTCCAGCCATACCAGAATGGCAGCGTTGGAACGACTACGGTATTGGGTTATTGCGGAAACCAGATCGTGGACAACTTCGGCAAGCAGAAGCCGCCTTTCGTCGGGTGATCGAACTCAATCGCCCTGAAGGTGCGCTGAATTTGGCTCGTGTACTCCTGCGCGAGGGTCGGTTGGACGAAGCCGTCGACGCATTGCAATCGGCCAGCACGCAAGGAGCGTACCCATGGTCCATCGATTGGTTCGGTGGATTGGTGGATCTCCAGAACGGTAATTTAGATACCGCCATCGATGCATTTAACGCGCTTACTCAAACCAACTACCCGGAAGCTAGAGCACGGGGCTTCGATTTCTCCTTAGACTACAGGCTGCAGAATACTTTGGCGCAAACGTTGTTTGAACGGTCGAAATTAGCCGCCTCCAACCGCATGGAGGTCGAATGGTTAGATCGAGCCGCCAATCACTACCAGCAATCCCTGCAGATCGATCCCGAAAACGTGACCGCCCATTACGGTCTCGCTCAGGTCTACGCCCGTCTTGATCGTTCGACTCAGGCCGAAAAACACCGCCAACTTCACGAGAAGTATCGGCGTGACGACAACGCCCACGATCTCGCGTTAGCGTCGGCCCGGAGGGGCGATCCGGCCGCTAACCACGCTTCAGAGGCTGTGGTGATCTACGAGTTGCAACGTCGCGGAGCATACGGTTTGCCGGTCGACCGATGAGTGATACCGAACGCGACGAAGCACGCATTCGTCAGGCTTTCCAACGATCACTCATCGCGATCGCCGCCGTCATCCTTATCGGACTTCTTGTTCTCCTCGGACAGCGATTCAATCGCACGGAACCGAAGCCGATTGAGCTCCGCGAGGCGCTCGGGCCAAGCAGTATCAAGCGCGATACCCTGAGCACACCGGACCTTGTCTTCACGGATATCACCTTGTCCGCGGGCCTCGACTTTACACACGTCAACGGCGCCTACGGCGAACGCCTTTTGCCTGAGACCATGGGTGGGGGCGTTGCGTTCCTTGATTTTGACAACGACGGTCATCAAGACATCGTCCTCGTGAATTCGAATAACTGGCCGTGGCACGCGACGCCCGGACCATCGCCTCGCTCACGTCTCTATAGGAACAACGGCGATGGAACGTTCAACGACATCACGCTAGACGCCGCATTCGACGCCAGACTATACGGGATGGGTATCGCAGTCGGTGACTACGATGGCGATGGTTACGTTGACGTATTTATTTCTGCGTACGGCAGTAACAAATTATTGCGCAACATTCGCGGGACGCATTTTGAGGACGCTACGGCGGATACCGGAGTTGCCGGCGCAAACGACGCGTGGAGTACCAGCGCCGCGTTTTTCGACTTTGACCACGATGACGATCTCGACCTTTTCGTCACCAACTACGTCGGCTGGTCGAGGGAAATCGATCGCGAAGTCGATTACCGACTGACAGGTATTGGTCGGGCCTACGGGCCGCCAACCGATTTCTCGGGCACCCATAACTACCTTTACCGAAACGACGACGGGCGGTTCGTCGATGTCACGATGGCGGCAGGCATCGCAGTGACTCAGGTGGGGTCCCCACTGGCGGTCGGTAAAGGACTCGCCGTACTCCCCGTCGATATTAATAACGACGGCTGGCTCGATCTAGCGGTTGCCAATGATACCGTCCGCAATTTTCTTTTCGTCAATCAGCAAGACGGTGGTTTTCTAGAGCGTGGGGTCGATTACGGGTTTGCCTTTGATAGCGCTGGATTAGCGACCGGCGCGATGGGCATCGACGCTGCTCGCAATGGCGATAACGGCAGTCTTTCGCTTGCCATCGGTAACTTTGCTAACGAGATGTCGTCGTTCTACGTGTTAAGGGAAAACGAAGACGTGTTCAGCGATAACGCCATTGTCGCGGGTATTGGCGCCGACTCACGCCGAGCACTCACCTTCGGTCTCGTATTTTTCGATGCGGATCTTGATGGACGACTCGACCTTCTCGCAACCAACGGCCACGTCGAACCAGAGATCAACCGCGTCCAAGCAAGTCAGCAATATCGCCAGGCCGTGCAGTTGTTCTGGAACTGCCCGTCCAGATGTGCGCGCCCATTTCAGCTCGCTCGGAATACCGGTGATCTTGGGATCGCACGCGCCGGCCGAGGAGCCGCGTACGCGGACATCGATGCCGATGGAGATCTCGACGTCATCCTAACTCAGGTCAATGGCAAGGCCTCGTTGTTGCGAAACGACGTCGCAACGGACAACCACTGGGTGCGTTTGCAGCTTAAATCCAACCCCCCCAACCCGAACGCAATCGGCGCGACGGTTACGTTGTTGTCACCGAACGGGAAGCAGCATCGAACCGTGATGCCAACCCGCAGCTACCTATCCCAAGTCGAATTACCACTCACGTTTGGGCTCGGGCCAACGGAGGAGATTCAACAAGCTATCGTGCGTTGGCCCGACGGTTCGATCGAAGAATGGAAAGATCTTGAAGTCGATCGTCAGCACACCCTGCGTCAGGGCGAAGGCGAACCCTGAGGATCAAACGGTAATCCGAACAATTTAGTCAGGTCTCATCACACAAACGTGTTCTATGCTTGAGATCCACCGTGATAGCAGGCAACAACATGCTACCGAACATCGTCTTCGCCTTTGCCGACGACTGGGGTCGCTACGCTAGTGCTTACCAAAAACACGAGGGGCCTCAATCTCTCTCGGCGCTCATCGATACGCCGCATTTCGACCGAGTCGCCCTCGAAGGTGCGCTTTTCTTGAACGCATTGGTGCCGGCACCCTCTTGTACGCCGTGCCGCAGCTCAATTTTATCGGGCCAATATTTCTGGCAAACCGGCCTAGGCGCCATCCTTGTGGGCGCTGTCTGGGACGACAGCATCCCGACCTTTCCGATCGAACTGGAAAATCGAGCCGACTACTTCATCGGATATCAGTACAAGGTGTGGAGTCCTGGACGCACGACCAACGCGCCGATCGGAGCCAAGAGAACCCAGTACCAACCCGCCGGTTACCAATTCAATCAATTCTCGCACTGGGTAACCGAGAACGCAGCCGAGTTGGGGATCGAGGGTGCCAAGCAAGTGTTATACGACGAAACCCGCCAAAACTTCCGAGCGTTTCTCGATGCTCGTCCCGACGACAAACCCTTCTGCTATTGGTGGGGACCAACCAACACCCACCGAACATGGGAACGAGGGTCGGGACATGCCCTATGGGGCATCGATCCCGATACTTTAGGAGGACACCTACCGGCGTTCCTCCCCGACGTCCACGAAATACGCGAGGATGCCGCCGATTACCTTGGCGAGTGTCTCGCCGTCGACCACGGCATCGGCATCCTTCTTGAAGAATTGGCGCTCGCAAACGTGCTAGAAAATACCTTATTTGTTGTCAGCGGCGATCACGGAATTCCCGGAATGCCTAGAGCAAAATGCAACCTCTACGATATCGGTTGCGAGGTTGCACTCGCTGCACGTTGGCCAGGTCACATCGAACCCGGACGAGTCATTGACGACTTCGTCAACCTCATGGATCTCGCGCCAACCTTCTGCGAGGCGGGTGGTATTAATCCTCCCAAGACCATGACGGCTAAGAGTCTGATGCCCATTCTTGAGAGCAGTAAGAGTGGGCAGATCGACAGATCCAGAGATTTCGTGGTCACTGGCCGTGAGCGCCATGTCCACGTCGCCCGCGACGGCTACCTCCCCTATCCCCAACGATCTTTACGGACGAAGGACTTTATCTATATTGTTAACTTCGAACCCGATCGCTGGCCCATGGGCGACCCGGTGGGCCTCGACGACCCCTCAACACCCACACCCGATTATGACCAGTTGGCATACAACACAATGGTGGCGTACGCCGATTTGGACGCAAGTCCGACCAAAGCCTGGATGATCCACCACCGCGAAGAACACGATGTCGAGCCGCTATATCAACTCGCTTTCGGAAAGCGTCCACGCGAAGAGCTCTACGACCTCAATACCGATCCACATTACATGCATAACGTCGCCGACGATCCCGCGTACGCACATATTCGCAAAGCCATGGAAGAGCGCCTGTTCTCCGTTCTTCGGGAACAGAACGATCCACGTCTCATGGAACAGCCATGCCGTTACGAAATGGAGCCTTACGCAGGGCCCTTAGCAGAATTTCAAATGCCAACAACAAAAGATTCGAAATGACTTAATATTATTACCTTATCTTATTGTTTTATAACCTATTTAATACAGTTGAGATGATGTGACAATCTGCAGTACGCTAAGCAGCTAAAACGATCAAACTTAGACAAATAGGAGACTTATGCCCGCCGTAGCATCATCTGACGGACCCGTCGCAGTTACCGGAGCATCCGGCTACATCGGGTCACACGTAGTCCTCTCCCTTCTGCAGCACGGTTACGACGTGCGCGCGTGCATCACGGATCCCGACAATCCGGATAAAACCGAGCATCTCCTCGCGCTCAACGGGGCTGGTTATTCGGGCAACGTCGAGCTACATACCGCTAACCTGCTCGATAAGGGCAGCTACGACGGTCCGTTTGCGGAATGCAGCGCGGTCCTTCATGTCGGCACCGCCATGGGATATGGCGGTGCCAATAATCCACGCCAGGTATACGACGGTGCCGTCAACGGTACCGAAAACGTGCTCGCGTCCGTACGAAAAGCGGGTACCGTCAAACGATTTATTTACACGAGCTCGTTCGCCGCGATCGGACATCCGGCGCCGCCCGGCTACGTCTACACAGAAAACGACTGGGCATCAGACAATCGTGACAACGACCCCAACTGGAGCTTAGACAACCTTGAAGAAAAGGGAGAGACCGGCTACGCCATGGCGAAAGTGGAGACCGAACACATGGTGAATCGGATCGCAGAGGAAGACGGCCGATTCGAATCGATTTCCGTATGTCCGATCGTTGTTCTCGGACCGCTGCTTAGCAAAGTGCACGAGCTGGTTGGATCCTGGCAGTGGTTTCTGGGCCGGACGCTCGCGGGAAAGCCTTGCCAGCGTGGTTGGCAAGCACTGTGGAACATCGTTGACGTTCGCGACGTCGCCGAGTCCCAGGTTCTCATGATCGAAAGCGACGTCTGCAAAAACGGTGACCGGTATCAACTCAGCGCCACCGATGAGTCCGGCGAACTCGATTGCATGCAGCTGCAAGCTCATCTGCTCCAACTCTTCCCACATATCGATGTTGGAGGTGCTCCGGACGAACTCGCGCCAATGCTCGAGAAGTACGGCAAAGTGTACGATGCCCCTCGCGCGCACTGCGACAAGGCCCGCGCCGACCTCGGCCTGCAAACGCATGCGATCGAAGACACGTTGCGTGAAACCGGTCAGACCATGATGGATTTAGGCCTTGTCACCGCAAAGCTGAAATAGCGCCCCGGCAAGCGTACCCTCGTGAAACCAAATGCAAAGAATTAAGCGATGAACTCATGCGTAAATTTCTAATCGCCATCGTTGGAATTGCGCTGGCCATTGGCGCCTTCTACGCGGTCGCTGTCCGATTCTCCGATGGACCCTTTGGCATTGTCGCCGGTGGCCCGCTCCAACGCGGCGAGCTCATTCACGGCGAACCCGACTGGGTATTCGCCCATGACGTCCCGACGATCGAGTTACAGCTCTTGTCACCCCCTCGATCGCGCACCGTTTGGATGATTGAGCACGAGGGGAAAATCTACGTTCCCTGTGGATATCGAAATACCTGGCTCGGCCGGCTGTGGAAACAATGGCCACTTGAGGTCGAAAAAGATCCTCGAGCCATCGTCCGAATCGAAGGCAAGCGCTACGAACGCACCCTCATTCCTGTGACGTCGAAGCACCCGTCCATCGAAGCGCTGCTGGCTGAGCTGCAACGCAAATACATGGGCGGCGCCGGATCCGCCCCAGCAAGCATTGTCGATACCGACGCGCTGCTCCTCTTTGAGTTAGCACCACGTTCTAGCTAAGCGTCCATCCTTTCCGGATTGCACGGTCGGCATGGAATTTCATCCGGTCGCTCAGTTAGAAAACGGCCAGTGGGTTCAACGGCGACCCCGTGGCACCACGAACTCGCAACGGCGCCGCTACAAAAAGAAACGTGGCGCGCCCTGTTGCCGACGCTTTCTCAGCCAAAAGGTCCAGATCCAGATTATCAAAGATTGGCATCCCCAAGCCGATTAATACCAATTCATGCAACGGGTTAAACCGACCGGTTACGCCTGAGGGCATCACATCCGACACGCCATCACAGCCAATCACCGCAACGTCTCTTTCTTTCAGCCAACGCGCAACCGAAGCGTGCATACCTGCAGCTTCTTGAATGAAGTTCCACTGTCCGTCTTTGGCCACCTTCCTCCACCGGCCGGTTCGAACAAGCAACGCATCACCCGCCCTAACCCGAACGCCCGAGGCTTTCTCCCAGGCTTCAAGATCGCTCGTCGTAATCGCACTTCCGGGCTCGAGAAAGTCGATCCCCAAGAACCTCGGCATGTCCACCAACACGCCGCGCGTAAACACCCCAACTTTGGCAATGTTCTCAACCCCTAGTTTCGAAAATCCATCCTCAGCATTCATCTCGAAGGGAAAGCCGTTATACATCTTGCCGCCGTATGCGAAGTGAGGCAGCGCGTCCATGTGCGAATGACCAAACCCGTGATAGTCAATCTTGAATACATCCCCAGCAGCTTGCGGTATCTCTTCTGGATCCATGTCGAACGATTCGTCCCCACCAAAAATAAAGACTTCGTGTTCAAACGGTTTTTGGTTGATTGGGTCCGCTATTTTGTTGAGCGGTAGCGCCAGCGAAATAGTCGTCCCTTCTTTCACTAGCGCGGCAGCTTGTGCACGAACGCTAGGCGTGATCGTGTTTAACGTACCCAACTCGTCGTCGTCGCCCCATCGCCCCCAGTTTGATATCTCGTGGAGCGTGGTATTAAACGATTCTTGATCCATTGTCGGGGGTATGCCGACGGCCAGCGCACTGACCCCCAGAAGACCCATTGCGCTGACGCCCGCCATTAGTCTTTTCATGTCTCCCACCGTTCGTTCTTTGACAAAAACCTCTCAAGACTACCAAATACAACACCGTCTCCGCTGTTCTATAAGCCGGCGTGAAATCATCTTCGTCTTGAATGCACTCTTCTGTTATTCCCAACAAACGAAAACACGCTGGAGGACGGTGGGCGTTATGATATTGCGCCGCGCGCGTTAAGCCGTTGGGTAAAAGGCCAACTTGAAGTAATTTAGGCAAGGAAGAAAAGAAACGGTGCCATCTCATCAAACACGTAGTCGCATGTCAGAGCCGTCAACTCAACAACTGAGCTCGATCGAACAGGATATCGCGCGCCTAGAAGACGTCGGATTCCTAACGTCCATGCTCATTACACTACTTGGAAATTACGCCCAAACGGGCCATTTTGGCGGACCCCTCGCGTACGTTCCGTACGTCGTTACCAGTCATTTATTGGGACCGGCCGCAGGCGGACTTCGCTTTGACTATCGTCGGCCCAAACATCCGTACGCGGATAAATTCATGCTCGCCGGCGGACACAACGCACCGGTGACGTATGCCCTTTGGATGGTGATGGGCGAAGCTCTCACACGACAACACGCAATCACCAAGAACGAGTGCTACCGCATCGATCCGACGACCTCGATCCTGTCCATCGACGCACTCGGATTCCGGCGTGGTCAGGGAGCCTTGGACAAACTCCTCACCAACGCCGGGTTAGCGGACGATCCCCTGTTTCAGCAAGCCAAGCTACGAGGGATTAAAGCCCTATCGGGGCATTCAGAGACCACGGACCTTACCAACGATGTCAATGGCGGCCCATCCGGCATCGGCGTCGCAACCGCCGCGGGAAAAGCTGCCTTTTGGGACATCGTGGGCGCTCCGTTAGCTTCACCTAAGATCATGGCGATCGAGGGGGAATTCGCAATGACGGCCGGCCATGCACAGGAGTTAAAAACGCAGGCGATCGCGCAACGCGTTGGTAAGCGTCTTCGCGTCTTGCTTTCCTATAACAACGCCGGAATCGACGACGAATTGATCGGAAGCGTCATCCAAGAAGAATTTACTGATTACGATATCGGTGCTCAATGGTCGTCCTACGGTTGGAACGTCATCAGCGTTGACGACGGCAACGACTACGCACAAGTCGCTCACGGGTTGGCTCGAATGGAAGGTTGGGATGAGTCGGATCGTCGGCCCATGCTCCTCCTTGGTCGAACGATCAAAGGTTGGTGGCCAGCAGCCGTCGACGGAGAGATTCCCGGCTATGGGAAACAGATTGTGGACCATGCTTCCCACCCCTACGCGTTCCCGCAAAACGGCGATTACTTCCAAGCGCTGGCGGGAACCTTTGAGTCGCGCTACGGGGTTAAATTCCTCGATATCGATAAAGGCGCCATCAGCGATGAACGCACGCGACTCACGCAGTTTAAACACAACGTCGATATCGCATTAAGCATCCTCGACCATAATGATCTTGGCTCCTGGCTCGCCGATCGTTTGGTCGCCATTGGTGACCAAGTCCAAGACGACCTCTCGTTACGTAACAGCGGTTCGGTCGACCCATTCGACGACCCTCGTCTAAAGGTCGACCAATTACCGATAGCACCGCAGAGCGTGACGGTGACCGACATGGGCGGATCCAAAACGTCGACCGTGGACATCAAACTGTTTGAGGAAGCGGGAAACGTTCGCGGGGCACGCCGCGCAGTTTCCGAAATCTTCAAGTGGTCAAACTACGTCACCAACAACCGATTCGTTGCCGTTGCGGCGGATCTAGCCGAATCCATTAACATTCAAAAAAGTGCGCTTTTTGGTTATTTCGATCCCATCACCAATCCTTCGGGAACCGTCCTCAAGGCGGGCATTCAAGAAGCTGGCAACGCATCAACTGCCATCGGACTCGTTGGCCAAACGTTATCGTTGGATCCGAACGTACATAACGGCGTTTGGGCGTTAAGCGGAACCTACGGAGCTTTTACTCCGCTTATGTACCTACCTGCGCGGGTGTGGAGTCAACAAAACCAAGATTCACCGTTTCGCGTCGGCGTCCTTCATATTTT
>Ga0066374_10000091_pt1 | contig 12384 bp, 10 predicted proteins | sample Knorr_S15_td_AAI_FD_71217 | JGI IMG/M metagenome (GOLD analysis project Ga0066374, IMG submission 71217) | Marine microbial communities from Southern Atlantic Ocean transect - Knorr_S15_td_AAIW_ad_750m_LV_A | ecosystem: Environmental > Aquatic > Marine > Oceanic | place: Southern Atlantic ocean...
ATGCGGAAACGCCTCGAGGCGACGAGGGTGATCTCTCGGTGCACCCGTCGGTGACGGCACTTCGAGACCGCTTCGGCGAAACCGTCCTCCACCATGAAACCCAGGCCGGCGATCAGCATGTCGTGTTCGTGGATGCCGACCGTAACCGAGAGATTCTGGAGTGGCTGAGGGACGACCCCGAGCAGCGCTATGATCTGCTCGTTGACGTGACAGCCGTCGACTACGGGGGTGGCAAGCCGATACAGGTCGTGTACCAGTTGTGGTCCGTGGGGCACAAGCGGGCACTGCGAGTCAAGTGTGAGCTCCCGCTCGACGATCTCTCCATCAACAGCGTGGTTCAGCTTTGGAACGCCGCGAATTGGCTCGAGCGGGAGGTCTACGACCTGTTTGGTGTGGAATTCGTGGACCACCCAGACCTTCGCCGTATTCTGATGCCTCAGAACTACGCAGAGGGCCATCCGCTCAGGAAAGACTTTCCTTTGCGAGGGCGCTTTTCCAGGGCGGAACAGACGCGGCGGGCCCTGTCCCAGGACTATCACGACGACTATACGCCCGAATCCTTGGAGGTAGGTGGTGCTCCTGGGCTCGCGCCTCCGGAGTCGGACCGTCCGGGGGAAGAGGCGCCGTGACCGAGAAAATCCTGGAGTTTCCGGAGCCCGGCCTTCGTTCGGAACCCATGCTCGTCAACCTCGGTCCGCAACACCCGGCCACGCATGGTGTTCTGCGGCTGATTTGTGAACTCGAGGGCGAGACGGTGCTCAAGGTTACGCCCGACATCGGCTTCCTCCATTCCTCCTTCGAGAAACTCGGTGAGTACCGGACCTGGAACCAGATCGTTCCCCTCACTGACCGCATGGATTACCTGGCGCCCCTGATGTACAACTGCGTCTATGTCATGGCCGTCGAGAAACTCATGGGACTCGAGGTGACGGAGCGCTGCAAAATAGTGCGCGTGCTCTGCATGGAGATGGAGCGGATCTTCAGCCACCTGCTCTGGCTCGGGACGACCGCCATCGATGTGGGCGCGTTCACCCCGTTCCTGTACGCGTTTCAGGAGCGGGAGCGCATCTACGATCTCCATGAGGCATTTACGGGCGCGCGCATTACCACGTCGGCCACGCGGGTCGGTGGGATGATGGCTGACTTCCCCGAGGGCTGGACGGACTCGCTCCGCGACTTCGTAGAGACCTTCCCCAAGACACTAGACGAGATTGATTCGCTTTTGACCACGAACGGAATCCATCTCGGGCGCACCCTCGATATCGGAGTGATCTCTGGAGAGGACGCGCTCAACTACGGTTTCACCGGCCCTAACCTCAGAGCCTCCGGTGTGGATTACGATCTCCGCAAGGACAACCCCTATTACGACTACGAGACGTACGATTTCGATGTCCCGATCGGAGAAAACGGAGACTGCTACGACCGGTATCTCGTGCGCATGGAAGAGATGCGGCAAAGCTTGCGCATTCTCGACCAGGCGCTCGAACGGCTTCCCGACGGACCGATCAACGTGGCGGATCCTCGAGTTTCGTTGCCGAGCAAGACCGATTGCATGAACGACATGGAGTCGATGATCCATCACTTCAAGTTGATCACCGAGGGTATCATGGTCCCGGCAGGTGACTGTTACTTCGCCATCGAGGGTTCGAAAGGGGAGCTCGGCATGTACTTGGTGAGTGACGGTGGTGAGAAACCGGTACGGTGGAGGATTCGCCCCCCCTCCTTTGTGAATCTGTCGGTGATCGCCAAGCTGGCCGAAGGCCATCTGGTTTCTGATCTGATCATGATCAACGCGTCGTTGGACATTGTGCTGGGTGAGATCGATCGATGAGTAAAATCCCCTTCAGGAACCCCGGATGGGCGGGCAATGTGGGTGAGTACAAGTTGACCGAGGAACAGGTTCGGGGGATCGACTTCGTGGGAGTCCGTCCTCTCGAGGGCGGGCACGCCGCCGCCGCGTCCACGTATCCGTTCATGTTGGAGGCAAAAGACCCCGGAGCACCCCTCTTCGAGGGGCCGTACCAGACGCGCTTCGAGAAAATCCTGACCCGGTATCCCACCAAGCAGGCAGCGCTACTTCCGGCCCTCAACTTGGCACAGGAAGTACGGGGGTACATCTCTCCAGAGACCATGGATCGGGTGGCGCAGCTCCTTGAACTTTCATCTGCCTACGTGCGTGGTGTCGCCACGTTCTACACGATGTACAACAAGCGGCCGGTAGGGCGGCACCTCGTCCAGGTGTGTACCAACATCAGCTGCAATCTGTGTGGGGCCCAGGACGTGCTCGAGGCGTTCCTGAAGCACACGAACACGGAGATGGGAGAGACTTCGCTAGACCGCGCGTTCACGGTGATCGAGGCGGAGTGCCTGGCGGGTTGCGGCTTTCCGACGTGCGTCCAGATCAACTCCCGGTACTACGAGAATGTGACCGTCGCCGAGGTTCCTCGGATCGTCGCCCACCTGAGGGGCAACGGGGATGGCTTTGTTCCACCGGACAACCGTGACGACGCGACCCACACCAAGTTCGCTGTCGCCCCCCCCTCGACCAGGACGGAGAGCGAGGAGTAGCCGTGGGGTACCCCTACAGCCACGAGAAGGAAGTTCCCATCATTTCCGAGCACTTCGGCGATCCTGAGGCCCGGACGCTCGAGGGTTGGAAGGCGCGGGGAGGTTATGAGGCGCTGAAGAAGGCCTTGGACATGAGCCCGGAAGACGTGGTGGAAATCGTCAAGGCGTCTGGGCTACGCGGTAGGGGAGGGGCCGGCTTCCCGACCGGGCTCAAGTGGAGTTTCATGCCCAAGGACAAGGCCAAACCCCACTACCTGCTCTGTAACGCCGACGAGTCCGAGCCGGGAACGTTCAAGGACCGTGAGGTTCTACGCTGGGTGCCGCATCTGCTCATCGAAGGGTGTGTCATCGCTGCCTATGCGATGGGCGCCGAGCATGTGTACATCTACTGCCGAGGTGAGTTCTTCGAAGCCACACAGGTGTTGGCGAAGGCAGTCGAAGACGCGTATGCGGACGGAATTCTCGGGGACGACGTACTAGGCTCCGGGCAGAAGATCGACGTGACCGTTTTTGCGGGGGCGGGTGCCTACATCTGCGGTGAAGAGACCGGGCTCATGAGCTCTCTCGAGGGGCGTCGGGGCGAGCCACGTGTGAAGCCACCATTTCCCGCGGCGGTGGGGGCCTTCGGCATGCCGACTACCATCAACAACGTCGAAACTCTTGCGGCGATCCCGCCCATTGTTAGGAACGGCGGTGAGTGGTACCGGCAGTGGGGCACAGAAGAGAGTCCGGGCACCAAGCTTTTCTGCGTGAGTGGCCACGTGAACCGCCCAGGAAACTACGAGCTCCCACTGGGCTTCCCGCTCAAGGATCTCATCTACGAGGTGTGTTGCGGCATGGTCGAGGATCGGCCGTTGAAGGCCGTCATTCCGGGTGGAAGCTCCGTTGCGCTCTTGTCCGCTGAGGAAGCCGAGAACTGCTCTCTCTCCTACGAAGGGGTGATCGAGGCCGGATCGATGCTGGGGTGTGCCTCGGTGATCGTCATGGACGAGACCACCGACATCGTGCACCAGGTCGCGCGCATGGCTTCGTTCTACGCGCACGAGTCGTGCGGCCAGTGTACGCCGTGCCGAGAGGGCACCGCATGGGTCACGACGATACTCAAGCGTATCGAAGACGGCCGTGGCACAGAAGATGACCTCGACACGCTCGTCGAAGTCACCGATCAGATGATCGGCACCACCATCTGCGTGCTTTCAGACTCGGTGGCCCCTCCCGTGCAGTCCTCGATCGAGAAATTCAGAGATGAATACCTCGCCTTGATCCGCCGTGGTGAACGGGTGGGGGCCGCGTAGATCGATGGCCAAGAAGGCTACCGCCAAGCCCGCGGGCGTGACCCTGACGATAGACGGACAGGAACTCACGGTGCCCGTAGGGACGACGCTGCTCCAGGCCGCTCAGGGCGCGGGCACGGAGGTGCCGCACTACTGCTATCACCCGGGCCTTTCGTCACCGGCGATGTGCCGGCTCTGCCTGGTCGAGGTAGAGGGTGCGCCCAAGTTGCTTCCATCGTGCACAACCACTGTGTCGGACGGGCAAGTCGTCCACACCCAGAGCGACGATGCCACCCGGATGCGGCAAGGCGTGCTGGAGTTCTATTTGCTGAACCACCCGCTCGACTGCCCTATCTGTGACCAGTCCGGGGAGTGCGACCTGCAGGACTACGTGTTCGCCGAGGGTCGAGAGCACGGTCGTGGGCGTGAGGCCAAGCGGGTCTTTGGGCGCGACGATTTGGGAGGGGACATCCTCTTTTACGGAGACCGATGTGTCATGTGCACGCGTTGCGTGCGCTTCATGAATGAAATCGAGGAGAAACCACTACTCACCGTGGTCGAGCGCGGTAACCGTGCGGTGATCGACACCTTCTTCGACGAGGGATTGGAAAAGTCCGATTGGGCCGGGAACGTCGTGGATATCTGCCCAGTGGGCGCCCTCGTTTCGAAGGACTTTCTCCACAAGGCCCGAGCGTGGGACCTGGAGCATACCCCCTCGATCTGCCCGAATTGCAGTCAGGGGTGCAACATTGATCTGCACACGCGTGACAATCTGGTGCACCGCATGAAACCCCGAATCAACTTGGAGGTGAACGGGCACTGGATCTGTGACTACGGACGTGGCCGGTACGAGTGGCTCAACCGGGGGGACCGCCTGGAGGTGCCCGTCATGAACGCCGAGGGACGCAACACGGCGATGAGCTGGACGACCGCCCTCGAGGCTCTGAAAGTTCGGATCGGCGCGCTGCGCAAGAGCTCGGTGAAAGCAGTGGTGTCGCCCTTCTGGTCGAACGAAGACCTCGGTGCGGTTTCGCGCCTGGTTGAGACTCTGGGTGGTGGCTCCATTGTTTTCCGCTCTGCGCGGGCAGAGGAAGAAGTCGTGTTGCAGGGGTACGAGGGGTTGGCTCGCCGGAAGGCCTTGGCGCCCAATGGACAGGGTGCGGAATTGCTTGGATGCACACGGGTCGGAGACGACTTGGGGCAGGGAGGTCTGGAGGACTTGATGGACCACGAGGGGGTGGTCCTGGTTCTGGGGGACGCGCTGGACGATCAGCCCGAGGATTTTGCACCCAACGCGGGCCTGGTGCTCTATTTGGGGGCGTACACGTCTTCGGCTCTCGCTTCGGTTGATTTCCAGTTGCCGGTCACGACGTTCGCGGAACAAGAAGGGACCTTCACGAATCATGCTGGCCGGGTGCAGCGGTTCTGGCCTGCGCTGTCGGGGCCGGGAGCGGCCCGCCCGGCGTGGTTGGTCCTCGGTGCGCTCGTGGGAGCCCTGCAAGGTGAGGACGGGCCGAACACGGCCGAGAAAGCGTTCGATCTCGTGGCCCAAGCTATAAAGTCCTATAAGGGACTGGATTACGAAACGATCGGCGCTCAGGGTGGGCCCTCCGGGGCACCGGTACCCGTACCGGTGCCGGGGGACTGACGTGGATCTGAGTCCGATTACCGGTGTCCCGCTCCTCGTGGCCACATCACTCAAGATCGCCATCATGTTCGGCGTGGTAATGCTGACTGTGGCGTACACTACACTCGCCGAGCGGCGAGTTTCCGCTTTCATCCAAGACCGGCATGGCCCTAACAGGGTCGGACCGTTCGGGCTGCTTCAGCCGATTGCGGACGGCCTCAAGAACCTCGTCAAGGAAGAGGCGCTACCGGGGGCGGCCTCGAAATCCTACTTCATGCTCGGGCCGATGTTGGCGATGGGGCCAGCGCTCGTGACGTTCGCGGTGGTGCCTTTCGCGGCGCCGCTCCCCACGCAGTGGGGGGTCGTCGACATGATTATCGCCGACGTGCCGATCGGCATCCTCTACATTCTGGCGCTCGGCTCCCTCGGTGTGTATGGGATTGTGATCGGGGGATGGGCCTCCAACAACAAGTATGCCTTCTTGGGTGCCCTACGAGCTTCCGCCCAGATGGTCAGCTACGAAGTAGCCCTCGGTTTGAGCCTGATTGTAGTGCTCATGATGGCTGGCAACGTCACGCTCACTGGAATTGTTTGGCAACAGCAGCAGTTGGGCTTTTGGTTCGCGTTCCCCCTGTCCTTGGGTTTCATCCTGTTCGTGGTGTCGGCCTTCGCGGAGACCAACCGGTTACCGTTCGACATGCCCGAGGCGGAGTCGGAACTCATCACTGGATTCCACACCGAGTACTCCGCAATGAAGTTCTCGATGTTCTTCATCGCTGAGTATGCGCACATGCTAACCGCGTCGGCGCTCATGGCTACCCTCTTTTGGGGCGGGTGGGACCTACCAGGGTCGTGGGACGACGCCTACTGGTACCGGGGTGACCTGATCCGTGGCTTCGATGAGTCCGGCGCCACCATCGCGGCGGCTCCGGCCGTCTGGAAGACGTTGCTGACCTTCGCCGCTTTTGCCCTCAAGACGGCGTTCTTCCTGTTCCTCTACATCTGGATCCGGTGGACGGTGCCACGTTTTCGTTACGATCAGGTGATGCAGCTGGGGTGGAAGATCATGCTGCCCACGGCGTTGGCGTACCTCATGGTCGTGGCCGGAACCATACTGGTCCTGGACCAGGTCGAAGTTTCCGGATTTGCCTTCGGGCTGACGCTCACCGGCGTCAGCGTCATCTGCACCGTGGCGTTCGTCTTCTTCCTCGATCGTGGCCGAATCATCGGAGGTGCGGCGTCTCCTTCGAAACCTGGCCCGGCTATACTCGAGCCAACCCCTGGTGACCAGGGCATGATCGCCGGCGAAGGAGCGACGGTCGGTGATTAGGAGATCAGGGATTATAAATAAGGTTATGCGATGTGTCCTAAGACGTGACGGAGTAACATAATGGCCATAACCACGCGAGTCATACAAAGGCCGGAGCCCGGGGAGACCTCCTACCTGAGGGCCACGTTGAAGGGGATGGCCCTGACGCTCCGGCACATGTTGAAGCGAAAGACCGTGACACGACAATACCCCGAGGAGCAGACCGAACTGCATCCGCGGTGGCGAGGCACGCACGTCATGGAGGTTCATGCTGACGGGCGGCCCAAGTGTGTTGCGTGTGGTCTTTGCCCAACGGTGTGTCCAGCCAACTGTATCCGGCTCGTGGGTGGTGAAGACGACAAGGGCAACCGCTACCCCATCGTGTACGAGATCGACGAGTTCCGGTGCATTTTCTGCGGAATGTGTCAGGAGGTGTGTCCGGTCGAGGCGATCCATGTCGGCCGTGACTTCGAGAACGCCGAGTATACCCGGGACCGCTTTGTGTACGACCTGGATCGGCTGATGAAGCAGGACCATCCTTCGACCTTGTTATGGGACCCAGCGGACCCGGACGGCGAGTGAAGGGCGCGTGACTGAAGTCCTCTTTTTCGTCTTCGCGGCGGTTGCGGTTGGGGGCGCGGTCGGGGTGGTGGTGAGTCGCAGTCCGGTGGCGAGCTTGCTGTTCATGGTTGCGACGTTGGCCAGCACGGCGGGGATCTTCGTAATTCTGGAGGCTCACTTCCTCGCGGCGGTGCAGATCATGGTGTATGCCGGCGCGATCATGGTGCTTTTCTTGTTCGTGATCATGCTGCTCAACCTAGGGCACGAGTACCAGCGCGACATCCGGGGGAATATTGCGCTTCTCATCGGATTTGCGGTGACGGGTGGTATGGGTGGGATGCTGCTGCGGCAGCTTGGGGGAGGTACTGGCGGTCTGGAGACCAATCTTGGCCCGGGTGACGTGATCGATGCGGCGTTGCTGGAACACGGGGCCGTGGGGGCGATCGCACGGCCGCTCTTCACGGACTACGTGGTTCCGTTCGAGTTGACGGGAATCTTGCTCCTCGTGGCCATCGTGGGCGCCCTCGTTCTAGCCAAGAAGGCGTCCTGACGTGTTGGCCGAGTCTCTCGTTTTGGCCGGGATCATCTTCGTGGTGGGTACCTTGGGTGTGATCGTACGCCGAAACGTGATCATCATGTTTCTGTGCATCGAGCTCCAGTTGAATGCGGTCAACCTCACGTTCGTTGCCTTTTCGAGGTATGTGGGCATCGAGGGTCAGATCTTCGTGTTCTTCGTCATCGCCGTTGCGGCGGCGGAAGCGGCGGTCGGTTTGGCGATCATCATTTCGATCTTCCGGCATTACGAGACGGTCAACGTGGACAACTTCAACCTCCTCAAGTGGTGAGCCGGTGCCGCAGATCGGTCTCTTTCTGATGCAGGTGGACGGACTCGTGGAATCAACTGCCACATGGGAACCCGTCCTTCCGTGGCTCATCATTTTACTGCCTCTACTGGGCTTCTTTGTAAACGGGACGCTGGCACTATCCGCGGCCCGGAAATCAGCGGATGCGGTCCGAGCGGGCGGGGAGTTCGACTTCTTCGAAAATGGCCGGCCCCGCACCCACAGCCTACCCACCTGGGTGGGGCCCGGGGTTGTGTTCCTGGCATTCTTGCTCACCCTCGTCAACTTCATCGGGATGCTCGGCGCCGATCTACACGAGCCTTGGATCCGTAGCTATTGGCAGTGGATCAGCACGGGTGAACTGCAGGTGGGCGCTGCGATTCAGCTCGATCAGCTCTCGATGATCATGATGATGATCATCACTGGAGTGGGGGCGCTCATCCACGTGTTCAGCGTCGGGTACATGCAGGATGATCCAGGCTACCCTCGATACTTCGCGTACCTGAACCTGTTCGTTTTCTTCATGCTGGTGTTGGTGATGGGAGCCAGCTATCCGGTCATGTTCATCGGCTGGGAGGGCGTCGGGCTCTGCTCGTACCTCCTAATCGGATTTTGGTTCAGCGATAAGGCCAACGCTTCGGCCGGTAAGAAGGCCTTCATCGTGAACCGGATCGGTGACCTAGGTTTCCTACTTGCGATCTTCTTGTTGTATGTCCATTTCCAGCGGGTGGATTTCGCGGGTGTCTTTGTCGACACCGAGTCGGTTTTCGAGTACGGCGGCACGGTCGTCACGATCGTGACACTGTTCTTTCTTTTGGCTGCCACGGGTAAGAGCGCCCAAATCCCGCTCTACGTATGGCTGCCCGATGCCATGGCCGGTCCGACACCCGTGTCTGCCCTCATCCATGCCGCCACGATGGTGACGGCGGGGGTCTACCTGGTGGCGCGGTCCTCCGTCCTGTTCGCACTCGCACCGTTGAGTAGTGCCGTAGTGGCGGGAGTGGGTGTGCTTACGGCGCTCTTCGCAGCGACCATCGCCTTGAAGCAGAACGATATCAAGAAGGTCTTGGCGTATTCCACGATCTCTCAGTTGGGCTACATGTTTTTGGGTGTCGGCGTGGGGGCTTATACGGCGGGCATCTTCCATCTGATGACACACGCCTTCTTCAAGGCGCTCCTGTTTCTGGGCGCCGGGGCGGTCATCCACTCCATGCACCACGCCCTTCATCACACGAAGAAGGATTGGGACGCCCAGGACATGCGGAATATGGGTGGACTCAAAGCCTACATGCCGTACACGTGGATCACCATGTGGCTCGGCACAGTGGCGATTGCGGGGATCTGGCCCTTCGCGGGATTCTTCTCGAAGGACGAAATCATCTGGATGACCGGTGCGATGGCGGGTGCTGAGCAAGCGCCATACGCCACCCTCTATACCGTCTACTGGATCCTTGCGTTGGCCGCGGCCATGCTGACTGCGTTCTACATGACGCGACTGATGGTGATGACGTTCCACGGCGAGAACAGGACGGGGTCGAGAGAGGCCGAGCATCTCCACGAAGCTCCAAGAACCATGTGGATCCCTCTCGTTGTCCTGGCGCTGCTGTCCGTCTTCGGAGGGTGGATCAACGTGTCGACGGACCTACGAGAGTCCGTCCTGGGAGGCTTCGGCTTTCTTCCGATGGGCGAGTGGCTCCACCACTGGCTCGAGCCCGTCACCGAAGCTGCCCACCTGATACAGGAAACCAACCTAGGGGAGGTCGCCGAGGTCGCACCGCTCTTCGGGGGCGTAGAATGGGTGTGGGGACTCATCTCCTTCGTCGCGGCTTTGGGCGTCGTCTTGGCTACTCTACGGCTTCTGGGAGGCCGCAAGGTTACGGTAGTGGTGGACGATCCCGAACCGACGGGGTTTGCCCGCATCCTCTACAACAAGTGGTACGTGGACGAGTTCTACCATCGGTGGGTGGTGGGTCCCGTGGTGACCACCTCCCGAGTCCTGTGGCGGGTCGTGGATACCAAAATCATCGATGGGACGGTCAATATGGCGGGCAACGCGGCTCGGGCACTGGGGTGGGTGGTCAGCCTCTTCCAGACGGGTCAGGTCAATACCTACGCGTTTGTGCTGACTCTGGGTGTGCTGGTCATCCTTTCGATGGTCGTGTTCTAGATGTTGAACGCATTGGCATACGAAAGCTGGGTGCTCCACGCACTGATTTGGCTTCCGCTTCTGGGGATGGTCCACGTTCTCTGGGCCGCCGAAGATCGTGCCAAGGAACTTGCCCTGGGTTGGAGCCTCGTGGTCTTCGTCCTGAGCGTGGGACTTTGGTGGGCCTACGATCCGGACCTGGGCGGGGGGTACCAACTCTCGAGCAGCTTACCGTGGATCGAAGCGTGGGGTGTGAATTACGCACTCGGCCTGGACGGGATCAGCCTGTTCATGGTCATGCTGAGCACCTTCACGACCCCGCTCGCCATCCTGGGGTCGTTCAACTACATCAAGAAGCGACAGAAGTCGTTCTACGCGCTCATGCTTCTTCTCGAGGTCGGGGTCGTTGGAGTGTTCACGGCCGTGGATCTGTTTCTGTTCTACGTGTTCTTCGAGCTGACGCTGGTTCCGATGTATTTCATCATCGGAATATGGGGAGGAGAGCGTAGAGTCTATGCCGCGATAAAGTTCTTCCTCTACACCGCGATCGGATCCCTCCTGATGTTGGTGGGGATTCTGTACATGTATGCCCGGGGCAAGGCACTGCTCGGTGTCGCGTCCTTCGCCTTCGTGGACCTGTTCCAGATTCCGCTGACACCGGGTGAGCAGATGTGGTTGTTTGGGGCCTTCGCGTTGGCGTTCGCAATCAAGGTCCCCGTCTTCCCGTTCCATACCTGGCTGCCGGACGCGCACGTAGAGGCGCCGACGCCGGGGTCCGTGGTGTTGGCGGCGGTCCTGCTCAAGATGGGGACCTACGGGTTCGTGCGATTCCTGTTGCCGTTTTTCCCTTATGCGGCTCAGGATCCGAGGGTCGTAACACTCATGCTCACCTTGGGTGTTCTCGGTATCATCTACGCGTCGTGGGTGGCGGCCGTTCAGCCCGACGCGAAAAAGCTGGTGGCGTACACCTCCGTAGCACACATGGGGTTCGTGGTAATCGGTGTATTCTCCCTCAATCTGAACGGACTCCAGGGGGGGTTGTTGGTCATGATCTCCCACGGGATCTCCACGGGCGCCCTCTTTCTGCTCATAGGCATGCTGTATGAGCGCCGCCACACCCGGCTGATCGCAGACTTCGGCGGTATCGGGCGTGTCGCACCCTGGCTGACGACTGCGTTCGTGATCACGGCGCTGGCGTCCATCGGGTTACCTGGCACTAGTGGGTTCGTCGGGGAGTTCCTCGCGCTTCTCGGTACCTTCGAGTCCCAGCCAGGCATGGCAATCGTCGCGGCAAGCGGGGTCATTTTTGCCGCGTATTACATGCTGCCTATGGTGCAGCGTGTCTTCCTCAACGCGCTGGACAAGCCGGAGAACCAGGCCGTTCAAGACCTGTCCCGCCGCGAGGTCGCCATCTTGGCGCCGATGATCTCTCTCATGATCGTCATCGGTGTACATCCGAGCCCACTGCTGCGCAGGATGGAGCCCAGCGTCCAGATGGTCCTCGAGCGTGTGGACACGGCGGCCCCGGTTGGTGCGGCCCTTGTCGAGTTCCGCGAGGAAGAGACGGATCCGAGTGATACTCCGGACGTGATCCTCGACCGGATCAGATCCGCCGCCGAGCCGATGGACTAAGAGCTATGGAACTCGATTTCAGTAATCAGGCGCATTTCATCGTAGCTCTGGCACCAGAGATCATCTTGTCGGTATGGGGGATCGTTGTCCTTTTGGTCGGAGTCAGTTCCCGCCGTCCCGAGGGTCCGCGGACATCGGCCGACCTGGGATGGCTTTCTGTCTTGGGAATCCTGGCGGCCTCTCTAGCGAACGGTTGGCTTTACAGTGTCACTGAAGTGGGGACGCATTCGATGATCGCGCTGGACCGCTTCGCGTTGTTCTCGAACTGGATCATTCTTTCCGGCGCCGTGCTCGGTGTGCTGATCAGTCAGGGCTACATAAGACGGCAGGGCCTTCAGGCGGCGGAGTTCTACGCGTTGCTGATCTATGCGACCGTGGGATTGATGGTCATGGCCGCCGCACGCGACCTGATCGTCGTCTTCCTC
>Ga0066374_10000096_pt1 | contig 12088 bp, 10 predicted proteins | sample Knorr_S15_td_AAI_FD_71217 | JGI IMG/M metagenome (GOLD analysis project Ga0066374, IMG submission 71217) | Marine microbial communities from Southern Atlantic Ocean transect - Knorr_S15_td_AAIW_ad_750m_LV_A | ecosystem: Environmental > Aquatic > Marine > Oceanic | place: Southern Atlantic ocean...
CTATTCGGGGGGAACTAGTTGCTGAACCCATGCGAGTGCTAGAGGAGTTTTCTTCATTACCTGAATGTGCGCCGCCCCCCCCTGAGCCGAATCATCGTCATCCGGTCCTCGTCGACTAACGGCTCGAAGCGGACTTCGCCGCCCAGTTCAGGGGGACCGTGGGATAGTCGGGCGTACTCGGATTTGGGTAGGGACCAGAAGTAAATGTCTCCAAACACAACCTCAGGCAGCTTCAGACCCCGAGATGTGGTCAGACCCCGTAAATCGATCCACCCTCCCACGTACTCAGGAAATTCTAACCCCTCTGCCGTAGTCAGTCCCTTCAGGTCGAGATCGCCACCCACCTGCCTGGGCAGCTTCAATCCCTCCACCGTCGTCAGGCCCTCGAGGTCGAGCCATCCACCCATATGCTCAGGAAATTCCAACCCCTCTGCCGTCCTAAGGCACCGCAAATCGAGACCTCCACCCACGTGCCTGGGCAGCTTCAATCCCTCCACCGTGGTCAACCCGCTGAGGTCGAGCCACCCATCCACACGCTCGGGCAACTCAAGCCCTTCTGCAGAGTGCAGTTCACAGAAATCAAGATCTTGAGAGGGCGAGATCGATTTCCTCTTCGCCCTTAGCCGCTCATTAACGGAGAAGCCGGTCGTCTCCTCTATAAGGGTCGATCTTACCCTTCGCCGGATTTCAGCCTGACGCTTTTTCTTCCCAAAGAAAGATGCGATTTGTGGGATGCCTACTACGATGCCTAATACGAGCAGGACGAGCAGGAAAAAAATCCCCATTACAATGTCTGCATTGTCCGCCAGCGTATTCATTTGCTCTTACAATCCCTGCGCAGGTTCTTTGTTCGGCAGTCAGTTTAACCTGAAACGTCTTCCCAGTTTTCGACGAGGTGAGCTGCGTTGCGCCAAGCAAGCGCCTGTGAGGTAAGCGTCGGATTTCGTGCACCGCTTGTGCCCATCACTGAGGCCCCAAGAATCCCTAGGTTTGGAGCCTCGTGTGAAAAACCCCACGGATTAACAACATTCGTTTCCGGATCATGTCCCATGCGGGTACCTCCGTAGGCGTGTGTGGAGATACCCATCGAGTTACCAAGCCCACCCCGGACAACTTCTATAGCACCTGCTTCCCGGTACCATTCCTCCATACGATTCTGAGTGAATTCAGCGATCGCACGTTCGTTCTGCTTGAATTGAGCGGTGATACGAATCACCGGGAGGCCGAGTTCGTCAGTGACCGTAGGATCGAGATCGAGGTAATTGTCTTCGTAAGGGAGTGTCGTTTTTTGGATATAAGACGAGTGCGAACGGTCAGCATTTTCCCGAATGAACCGCTTCCATCCGGAGCCCCAGTTCCGTCCGTTTCCGTAGGTGCTCATGCTTGCCGCTGAGATCGGTCGCCGGTCAGACATCACCCAGAGGTTGCCACCTCCGATAAAGTCGTGCTCTACGTGGTCAAAGTTATCATCGGCCCAGTCATCAATCGCGACGCCTTGAGCTGGCAGTCCATACCAAGACTTGAGGTCAAATGGGAAGAGCGCACTAACGGCAGCACCTTGATGGTGGCTGAAATAGTGACGTCCGACCTGACCGTGATTATTCGACAGACCGTCCGGATAAGCACTCGACTTGGAGAGCAGAAGTAGCCGCACGTTTTCGTACGTGTAGCAGGCTAGCAGTACGACCTTAGCCGGTTGGAAGTACTCCTCGTTTCCAACCACATAATTCACACCTGTTACCCGACCCTCACCGTCCATCTGGAGCGTCGTTACATGGGCTTGAGTCACGATCCGTAGATTGCCAGTGTCGAGAGCTTTCGGAATTGTAGTCAGGTGTGGTGAATTCTTTGCGTTGACGGGGCAGCCGCCTTTGGAGCAAAAGCCATGGTAGGCGCATCCGGCACGGCCATCGTAACGCTCAGAGTTGATTGCTGCGGGACCTGGAAAGGGATGCCACCCGAGTGAGTGAGCAGCGTCAGCCATCGTTTCAAGAAACCCCGTCCAACGTAGAGGGGGCATAGGGTAGTGCCGCTTCCGGGGTCCCTCGAACCTATTCCCTTTCAAGTCGATATTGCCGCCAACGTTGCCGGCCTGTCCTGATACCCCAATCTCGCGTTCGACCCGGTCGTAGTAGGGCTCAAGTTCATCATAGCCAAACGGCCAATCTTCAACGGTTGAGTTCGACGGGATTCTAGACTGCCCGTAGCGACGTGTAGTTTCGCTTACAACCTGGAAATCCCAAGGATTAAGCCGCCAACTTTGGGCCCAATAGTGGACTGCAGTTCCACCAACCGCATTCATCATTGGGTGTCCACCTACACGGTTGGCGTTGGTCGCGGATGTTGCTCTCGACGTAGGCCGCTCGTTCTCACACTTCTTTACGAGCATCGGCCAGTCCCGGTAGTTGTTACGAATCTCGTCAGGTGCAAAGTCACGCTGGTCTAGCCAGGTGCCCGCCTCGAGACCCACCACATCCAGTCCTGCTTCAGCCAAGGGCAGGGCAGCTACGCCTCCGGCGGCGCCCATTCCAACAATCACAACGTCGGTTGACCTAAGTTGCCTTGGCATCGGTCACCACCCCTTTGGGCAGGAGGAGTAGATCATCGGGGCCGCCCGGTCCGGAACATGGCCAACTCGTAGGCTGAACGTCGTTCCGGCTCTAGTTCTTCAGCTTCGAGTTGCTCCTGATCTTCCTCTGTGACGCGCATGCGAACACCCGGATAATCGATAAGGTCCCAGCCCGCGAATTCTCGGTTCCCACCATAGTGCGGGTCCCCGAATGTGCCTTGCCATGTGTGACTTTTCACCATATTGAAAAACGAACCTGAACTACCAACAAAGCCCACTCCGGCACCGGAAGCCCCTCCGGTTTGTACGTCGATGAGGGCGGAATCCTGATCTCGCTCCGAGAGTTCGATGAACCGGGCACCACGAGTGTATTCACTATATCTATCGAGCGCTGCAAGCCCTGTACGATAAGACTCAACAGAGTCGGGTCCATTCTCACTGAGGGTGCGGTCGATATACCCAAGAGCATCAGCTTCAAGTGCTCCAATTCCAAGCTCATCCGACGGGATCAAGCGGTCGACCATTGCCGCGAGTATCTCGGTTTCCCTGGCTGTAAGATTTATTAGCGGCGCCCCAGGGGGCATGGCCGCACTGCCTTGCACAGCTCCATCTAGGATGGGGCTAGCTGCGCTGGAGGCTCCCTTAAGCGAAGTAGGAATCAGAGCGGCAGCGCCTGCAGCCCCCGCGGCCTTGAGGAGATCTCGACGCGTGATCTTGGAAGCAGTCTGCTCCGTGCGATCAGCGAGGGGGCTCTTCTTTCGAGGATATTTAGTCATTCCATGATCCATGGATCGAGTTGTTTGGTATCGTATCCTGGTCCGCTGGCTGTCGTTCATAGATCGGCATCATGTGTCCTTCCCCAATAATGTGCCCATCGATCGCTTCTAGGAGTTCGTTTCGGGTGAGTCCTGGTGGCAGGTCCAGTTCAGTATTCAGGGCGAAGACAGCGAAGTGGTAATGATGAACACTATTCCTGGGTGGTGCTGGACCTCGGTACATCGACAGGCCCCAGCCATTGTTGCCCTGTGTGGCACCGGTGATTTCCCGTGGCATAGGGTCAGTGGACTCAAAGGGTATCCCCTCCGGCAATCCCGCAGCGGTCCCGGGGATATTGTAGATGATCCAGTGCACCCAAGGGGGCGGGTTCCCAGCTCCATGATCCTGGCATATTACCGCTATCTGGCGGGTTTCAGCCGGCAACCCCCTCCAGGTTAAGGGAGGTGAAAGGTTCGGTCCGTCAGGGGAATACTTACGAGGCATCATTTCCCCCGTCTGCATCGTTGGGCTCTCAACGATGAATGTGGAGGGAGTTTGGGCGCTGAGCTCCATTACTGAACCGACCGCGAGCAGAGCAGCACATAGATAGATTGGCCGCCTTGCCCTCATGGTTACTCCTCCTGACTGCGTATTCTGAAATGCGAAGATTACGGGCTCTCTCTGTTTCAAGGCAATCGTTAAGAAGGCTGACCTACAGAGCTTGCGGTTTGAGGAGCGATGGCAGAACAGTCCCCTGGGGGACATGTTGGCCCTATGATGAAACTGCTCATGAAGCTTTGCTGGCCCGAATTCGTAGTCTTTAGGTCCCAAAAGGCGGCTCGTCACCTTGGTGTGTTGTTGGCTACCCTCTCGTGTGCAGCACCGGCACTTGGGCAAGCCGGTGCAGCCGATGGAGAATGGCCGGCCTATTCAGCAGACGGGGGCAGCACCAAGTATTCATCGCTTTCGGCAATCAACCGTGAGAATGTTGGAGAGCTTGAGATTGCTTGGCGATGGCAGGCTCGAAATTTCGGTCCCAATCCAGAATTTAACTCTAGGGTCACGCCGATCATGGTTGACGGCGTCCTTTATGCTACGGCTGGGTACAGAAGGGCCGTGGTGGCTATAGATGCGACAACTGGTGAAACACTGTGGATGTATCGGTTGGATGAAGGAAGGCGTGGGGAAAATGCTCCGCGACTGAACTCAGGCCGAGGTGTTTCATATTGGAAGGATGGGGCCGACGAGCGGATTTTTCTGATTACCCCTGGATACCACCTGGTTGCCTTAGATGCTAAGACAGGTAAGCCCGTAACAACCTTTGGACAGTCGGGTATCGTTGATCTCAAGAAAGGACTCGATCGTCCAGTAGATCCTATAGAGGGTGCAATCGGGTCGAGTTCACCTCCTGTCGTATCTAATGGAGTCGTCGTTGTCGGTGCGGCACTGCTTACGGGCTTGGCTCCGGTGAGTAAGGAGAATGTCCCAGGTTTTATCCGTGGCTACGATGCCAGGACGGGCGAACGCCTCTGGATATTCCACACTATTCCACAACCGGGAGAGTTTGGGAACGAGACCTGGGAGGGGGATTCCTGGAGTTACACCGGCAACGCCGGAGTATGGGCTCCCTTCTCGGTGGATGATGAACTCGGGTATGTGTACCTACCGACGGAAGCGGGTACAGGTGATTACTATGGAGCCCATCGGCTAGGTGACAATCTCTTCACCCAGAGTCTGGTCTGTTTAGATGTTCGAACGGGGGAGAGGATTTGGCATTACCAAATGGTTCATCACGGAATTTGGGACTACGACAATCCGGCCCCCCCAATTTTGGTTGATGTTGAAGTTGATGGCAGGCCGCTCAAGACCGTAGTCCAGGTTACCAAACAGGCATTTGCCTACGTTTTTGATCGCGTGACCGGAGAGCCGGTATGGCCGATTACCGAGAGAGAGGTGGCCTCAAGCGATATCCCCGGTGAGCGCACGTCACCTACCCAGCCGTTTCCGACCAAGCCTGCACCATTCGACCTCCAAGGTCTCACAGTAGACGATCTGATTGACTTCACCCCTGAACTCAAAGCCCAAGCTCTTGAGATTGCCTCGCAGTACAGGATCGGACCCCTATTCACTCCGCCTTCGCTCTCTCAGGCAGAAGACGGAACCAAGGGTTTTATCCAGACGCCTGGCCAGGGCGGGGGAGCGAACTGGGAAGGTGCTGCTGTTGATGTAGAGAGTGGAGTTCTGTACGTCCCGTCTATCACGAATCCCATTGTGAGAGGCTTGTTCAGGGACCCTGAGAATTCTGATATGAACTATGTAGATGCGCGATGGCAGCTCCCGGGTCCTCAGGGTCTGCCGTTGGTGAAGCCGCCATGGGGGCGGGTTACGGCGATCGACTTGAATACAGGTGAACATCTTTGGATGGTGCCGAACGGTGACACACCTGAGTATGTGAAGGATCATCCCGCGCTGGCTGGGATTGAAATCCCCAGAACGGGAACGTCCGCTCGTGGCAGCACCATTGTCACCCAGACCCTCCTTTTTGTAACGAGTGGAGACGCGATATTACGGGCACACGACAAACGAACAGGTGCTATTGTGGCGGAGATTCCACTGCCAGCTCGCCCAACAGGAGTTCCAATGACATATATGGCCGATGGTCGCCAGTACATTGTCGTGGCAGTGGCAGGACCAGATCATCCAGCCGAGTTGATCGCTCTGACTTCCCGTTAAAGATGGCGACATATCGGGTACTGCTTGGAGATGAAATTGTGAAAATGACATGGATTCTGGGGTTCTTACTCATTTTGATCGCCTTGGGGCTGCCTGATTTGGCGATCGGGCAGCAGATCGCCTCTGGATCAGAAGCGGATGTTGATGTGACCCCTGACGTCGTTTACGGGCACAAGGACGGAATGGCGCTCACGTTCGATGTATTTCGTCCGTCCAATGCTCATGGCGGGGCTGTCCTGTATATGGTGAGTGGTGGTTGGGTCTCACGCTGGACCCCTCCTGAGTGGCTTATCGCCTGGAGCTTCGGAGGTCTGCTGGAGAAGGGGCTTACGGTCCTAGCTGTGCGTCACGGGAGTGCACCGAGGTATAAGGTGCCGGAAGCCGAGGCCGACGTTAGACGTGCACTTCGATACATACGGTTGCACTCAGAAGAACTGGGTATCGACGAAGATCGCCTCGGGGTTTTCGGTGGAAGTGCCGGCGGGCACCTCTCGCTTATGCTCGGCTTGGGGTCAGACGATGGCGTGATGGGTTCGAATGATGAAATTCTGCGCACAGCGGCTCGAGTGGCCGCTGTTGTCGCCTACTACCCGCCTGTGGACCTTAGGGCGATCGTGGGTCCGAGTGAACGCTTCCCCGCCCTCGATTTTGCCGAAGAGAAAGCCGCTTCGATATCCCCGATTCTTTTTGCTTCCCCCGACGACCCTCCTACCCTTCTGATCCACGGTGACGCGGACATGCTCGTCAATGTGCGAAACAGTGAGGTAATGTTCGAGGCACTGCAGGGAGAAGGAGTGGAATCGGAGCTAATTATCATACCGGGCGGGGATCATGGATTCCGCGTGACGGCAGATAGGGTGCGGGCACAGCAAGCTATGGTCGAATGGTTTGACTGGCACCTGCGCAGATAGTGCGAGCTCTTATCGTGACAGCAGGTGAGTCACCTTCAACATGAGTCGCTGATCTCTGAACTCGAGTAGGCCGGTAGGGTCTGTCGGATCACGCCTGACCTCATCATACACGAGGTAGACGTCACTGCCGGGTCTGTATGTGTACCGAAGGCGAGCGCTTGATCCCCACTGCTCAGTTGAGGAGTTGTACTGAGAGATCGTGCGGAGGGTGATTTGTGGTGACAGGGCGTAGTCTATGCGAAATGCTGCTAAGTGAACCTTGAATTCACCTACAGGAAGGTCAATGTCGTTCCTGGAGTAGGAAGCTTGAGTAGAAAATTGGCTTGTTATTCGCGCTCCTACAGTACCATTCATATCGACACGAGTCCCGTTGAAGAAGGTCTGGGGAGCGAACATCAGATTGTAATAGATTCGCCGTGCCTGATTACTGTTGAATGAAAGGCGTAATGACCCGTAGCGGTACGCACCTGGAGCAACGGTGACTCCCTTTCGCACTGTGAATGGCCTATCAAGCCGTTCGTAGTGTCGGTTGTACATGATGTTCAGGTATGCCCCATTGTCGAACTGTACTCCGTTCATGAAGTGGTGGCGCCGGGATACAAGCCGATTCTGCTGGTCCGTCGTATAGAGGATGTTGTACATCGGGGAAAGCACCCGAAGGCCCCATCTGTCGGGGCGAGGATTCCATTCCAGGTGGAGCTTGGTTGTGCGTATTCCTCTGCGTGGCAGAAAGCCCACTTCAGGATTGAAGTTGTCTTGAAAATCGGCGAATTCTCCGAAAATCTGCCAACTCTGGCTTATCCAGGTTGCGTTCAGGTACCTGGCCATGTCACCGGTACTGATGGAGGGGGTTTCCGTTTTGGCCAGAAAGCCAGTTACAGTGAAGCTCGCGAGGGGAGCAAGCGTCATGTCAACGGCATACGTACGGTTATAATGAGTGCCCTCAGTTTCGGCCTTGTTGATGAATAAAGCGCCGACCTTGGACCGGGTCAGAATATTCCTGCTATAGCGAGCAACCAGAAAATTCTCGCCGGATTCCTGGAAAGCACCGCTGGTTTGAACGTCCATGAGAGCAATATCATTTCGACCAACCTTACCGGTTAGCCGGGCCCCACCAATGATCGGCACCGTCTCTCCGGTATCTGAGAGACCGATACGTCTTGTGAAGAAAAGATTGGCCAGACGATTAAAAGTATCTATAGACCCAACGTCAAATTGGCTGGCATTCTCAAGGAAAAAATCTCGTTTCTCTGGGTAGAATAGTGCAAAACGTGTGAGGTTTATCTGCTCGTCGTCGACTTCCGCTTGGGCGAAGTCGGTATTGATCGTGACATCGAGATTCAAGCCTGCGCTGACACCATACTTGAGATCCATGCCAATATCTCGCTGCACGGCATCATCGGTCACTCCCGCGCTCTGGATACGGCTCGCTCCGCCGGTCACAAACGGCGTGAACCTAAGATCTCGGCCTCGGTTCAGTGAACTAAGGTTGTTGAGAGTTCCAGCCAGGCTAACGCGTGTGATGCTGTAGGGTTTTGGAATTGGGGACCAGAACGCTTGCTCGTTCTTACGTCCGATATTCCGCATGAGGTTGATCCCCCAACTCTGTGGTTCTGATTCGGGGAAACGCAGAGTGATCATCGGGATCGCGATCTCGGCAACCCAACCATTAGGAGTTTGCTTTGCCGCCACTTCCCAAACTCCGTCCCAGTCACGGTTGATATTAGAGGAAGCCCAACCGAAACGACCCCCTTCGCCCTCGTTGGCCACCTGTTGGTCAAGCATCGCGCCGAGGGGATTCGTGACGAACATGTATGCGGAGCGCGAGTCCCTAAACGTGTCGAGGATCACTTGAAAATTGTCCTCTGACAGAATCCGCTCCGAGTCGCGACGCATCTCAGTAGCCGTCAGTGCCTGGGGATCGGAATCGAACGCGAGCACTCCGAGGTACAGTGTCTCACCGTCGTGCAGGATACGGACTTCGGTTCGTTCAGTCGCGGGAGAACCCTCATCCGGCTCCTGCTGGATAAACATGTCGACCAGTGCTCCGAGCTGCCAAACAGCGTCCTCAAGTGAGCCATCAATGGTTGGTCCCTCATCAACAAGAATTGCACGGATCTTGTATGCGTCGCTGTCTTCCTGAGCAACAATTTCCGAACCCAGGATTGCAGTGAGGGTTGTGATCGTGCCAAGAAGCAGCCAAGACTGGCGAAGGCTGAACGGGAAGCCTGAGTTACGCAAAGAGGAACTATTCGGGAGAAATATCATGGTGGCGATTATAGCGGAACTGTCACCAGAAGTGGATTCTCAGAATAGTCTTGATATGCGCGTCTAGTTTGGTCTGTTCTTAGTTCATGGGTATTCGAGATTTCAGCGTGCCGCTTCTGTTGAATCATTACTGGGGCTAATGCGTGAGGGTGCTTCTACGGTTCCCTAAGAAGCATCTAAGTTGCAGTGCATGAGATTCATCTGCGGTGGGGTTCCTGCCACTGCTTCAGAAGTGAGTACTAGGAGACCACCTGGGCCGATTGCTATTCCCTCACCCTGGGCCTCTAGAAGGGGACGTAGGTCTATGTGGCCGTCCTTCATGGGAACGAGTTTGTCGGCTATGAACTCGTAGAATTGAAGCGACTCATAGGTGCGCAATGCCAAGATATCACCTTCTGGAGAGACACTTCCTCCTGTGACTTGGCGGGGGATCACTCGGGCTCCTGCTGAGAGTTCCTGGACGAGTTCAAGTGTGACTGTGTCGGGACGAAGAGGTGGTGGGTATCGATATACGGCTACTGGTCCGTTGCGGCCTTTGGTGGTGACGTAAATGTCTTCTCCAGGCAGGACAAGGAGGGCTTCAATATCACGCGGACCATCCGGTAATCTCACAGGGAAAACATCACCATCGAGCTCTGGTATCTGTTGGTTAAGGGTTGCCCTGAAACCGGGGGAAGCGAGATCAGGCTCCTCTAGGCGCCGTATGCTGATTTCGCCGGCGGATCGTCTCTCAAGGTTATCTCCCATATCTGTGAGGTAGAGGCAAGACTTACCTCCAGCACAGCTGGATGTCGCGATATCCTCCCAGTCTGTGAGCGATGGCCTTATACGAAAACGGGAAATGATTTCGCCATCTGAACCAATCGCAGTAAGCACCGATCCATCATCATTGTGGGTCCAAAATATGTCAGGTTGGCTTAGGCTTACTGCGACGCCACTCGTTTCTTCAAGTTCTTCAGAAAGTGAGATGGACGGGGTCGTTGACTGACAGTTAAGGCTGGCCGTTGTGATAGGCCCACAGGCCCCCATCGACAGTAGAGCCAGGGCTCCCACAATATCCAGGATCCAGCGTTGCCGGCAGCCTCTCCTAGCGAATCTCACGCTCAAGACATCTAGCTCAGTTTCCCGCTACCCCGCTGATCTCTTGGTGCATGAGTTCCAGGACTTGTTGAAATGCTTCAGTGGGCAGGGCCCCCTCAATTGGCGGGAAGCCTATTGGATAGAAGGTTGGTGTACCACGCAGACCAAGTCGGCTGGCAGTGCTTCTTGCACTGGCAATGCGATCGATGCTGTTGTCGTTATTTAGACAGGTATCAAACTCCATGAGGTCCACACCTGCATCTTGAGCCATACCGCGTAATACGGGCTCGGGGTCGTTACTGCGTTTCCAGGAGGCCTGGTCGGACCAAAGCCTTTCATTCAGGGCTTCAAATGGCAGCGATCCTTGTTCAAGGGCGCACTCCGCGGCTTCGGTTGCGAAAAGCGAGTTTTCAAACATGCCGTTTACGAAGGGCACGAATTTCCATAGCACTTTTCCAGTCTCTATAAACTCCTCACGCAGTATGGGGAACGTTTCAAGGTGGAATTTACGACAATATCCACACCCGTAGTCTGACATTTCTACAATCCTCACAAGCGCGTCTTGGTTTCCTTGATCATAGCCTAGCTCCGCTAGTGGTAGCTGGTTGTCTCCGGAGCTGGATTCTAGCGCCGAGCTAGGCTTAACCTGCGTGAGCTCGCCGATTGGTTGACTAAGCAAAGCCTGGGTGGTAGCAGCGGTACCCTGTTGGTTAGGGGTGTCCCCCCCGCAACCGGCCGTAATGATGGTTACGAGTAGAGCTAAAGGTCCTCGAACCCAGCGGCTCATAGCATCTCCACATTTTGTTAGCTGGTCTAATTCAGCCAAGAACGCTGTCATCTTAGCAAGGTGTCTTTGGCCATTGTTGATTCTACCTTCGCCATGTCCAGATGACTAACGCAAGCCCTGCAGCTGCTCCTAGAAGAGCCCCAGTTGCCATAGTGCGGGTTGTTGATAAGTCGAGTCGTGTGGGGAGCGAGGTGCTTACTTTTTCAGGGTCCTCATTTAGGCCAACCACCTCTTGGTCATCGTAGGTTGGGAGAGCCACAAGTTGTTCAGCAATAAAGGGGTTGGCTTCGTTTTCTGGGCCTTCCCATTCGCACTCAGAGCAATTCGCGAAACCCTTCTCACAGGCAGTTCGATTAGCATAGACGACTCCTCGCCCACAAAGCGGACAGCTTAGGTCTAGGGGTTTTGGGCGGATCATATCGTAAAGGGCACTCTTCGATAGCTCGAGTTTTTCCGCGATCTTATTCACACTTTGGTTTGATCCCCAATACAACTCGTTAGCTGCCGTGACTCCTATTTGTGACCCTTTTGGTGCGCCCATTGACGGAAGCCTGCCGTTCGGAGTTGTGTGCTGGGTGCCCGTATCGACCCTTCTAGTTGTTCCGGTGAACATAGCTGCCTTCTCCCAGATACGTCACCAGTGTTGATCCCCGCATCCCACGGCCATCTCGAGGCCCTCCTGAGAGAGCCGACGGTGCCTCCTCGAGGGGCCGCTGTCATATGTCATCCTCACCCGAACTATGGCGGGACTATGCACACCAAGGCTGTCTACCGTGGAGCCGAGGCCTTGAGTGATGTGGGATTCGCAGCTCTGCGATTCAACTTTAGGGGTGTGGGAGCCAGCACGGGGAGCTACGATGGAGGCCTCGGTGAGGAAGATGACGTCCTTGATGCACTCAATTGGCTACAAGGCGAATATCCCGGATTACCATTGATCGTCGGCGGGTTCTCTTTTGGTTCACTGGTCGGCATGAGAGTCGGCGC
>Ga0066374_10000100_pt1 | contig 12040 bp, 4 predicted proteins | sample Knorr_S15_td_AAI_FD_71217 | JGI IMG/M metagenome (GOLD analysis project Ga0066374, IMG submission 71217) | Marine microbial communities from Southern Atlantic Ocean transect - Knorr_S15_td_AAIW_ad_750m_LV_A | ecosystem: Environmental > Aquatic > Marine > Oceanic | place: Southern Atlantic ocean...
AATAAATTTAGAGAAATTACAACTTCAGTAGGTCACCAACCAATGAAAAAAACTAAAATTTTTATTTTTAATTCTCCAAATGAATTAATTCAAAGCAACATTGGCATTAATAAAAAAGATATCTTTTTATCTACCAATTTAATACAGAACAACACAATACAATTTAAAATAGCATTCTCAGAAAATAAAAATCAATTCGTAAAAAATCTTGAATACAAATTGTTAAATGTAATTATTAATGACTTAATGAAAAGAAATAATGGATTTACAAAAAGATTTGGTAAAGCTTCATTTTCTTCTATTCCTAATTGGTTCGTAGATGGTGCAGCAAAATATTTAGCATATGGATGGAACATGGAAATGGATAATATAATAAGAGATTACTTCTTAACACAAGACCTAAAAAAAGTAAAAAAAATTACTGATCAAAACTCTGGAATTATTGGTCAAAGTATATGGAATTACATTTCCATAGTATATGGAAAAAATATAATATCAAATATTTTAAATCTTACTAAAATTATAAGAAATCCTGAAAAAGGCATATCTAGTACTTTAGGTAAAAATTTTAATGAAATAATGAAGGATTGGCAAAATTATTACCTTTCTTCAGTAAATAAAAACAGTGATCAGTATACACAATTAGATAATAATCAGATCATTGAATTAAAAAAGAAATACTCTAATGTTTCAAATATAAAAATTAGTCCTAATAATAATAAAATATTATTCTCATCAAATACTAAAAATGGCATTAAAATATTTTTTTTGAATTTGGTTACAAATAAAGTAACTAAAATCTCACAAATAAATAATAAATCTAATAGTAATTCATTTTATATTTCTTGGGTTAATGATGATAAAATAGGATATATGAAAACAATAAATGGATTAAACAATTTAGTAATTTATGATCTTGTTAATAAAGAAAAGTTCTATAAATCACTTGCAAGATTTGAAAATGTAAATGGATTTTCATTTAATCATACAACAAATCTTATAGCATTAAGTGGCACAATAAATTCAAACTCTAATATATACTTATTAAGTACATATAAAAATAGTACCAAGCAACTAACCAATGATATAGCAGATGACATATATCCAAAATTTTTTCCGAAATCAAACTCTATAATTTTTAGTTCAAATAGAGCACATGTAAAACTTGATTCAGAAATAAATGATTTAAATGACTACTATAACTTATTTATTTATAATTTAGACACGACAACTAATTCATTACATCAAGTAACCAAGACTATAAGTAATGACATAAAATCAATACCAATTTCTAAAAATGAAATTATTTATCTAAGTGATTTAAAAGGAATAAATAATATTTACAATTATAATATTACTAATAATACCTTTAGTCAATTCTCTGATTTCTATTCAAATATTATTAACTATGATTATAACTATAAAGAAAAATCTTTAGTATTATCTTTTTTGAAAGAAGGAATAATAAAGACATATAATATTAATGAATATAATCCAAAACCGATTTTTAGTCCTAAAACTGATAGATTAATTTACTTAGAGAGAGAAAAATTAAACGAAAAAAAAATAGAGGCTGAAATTAAATCTCAAAAAGAAAAAAAAATAGATTTTGAAAAAACAGAAAATTTTGAATTTAAAGATGACAATAAGAAAACATCTTCTATATTAAATAATATAAATAATTTTCAAAATAGAACTAAAATATCTGGACCAACAAATTATAACTATTCATTAGTTAAAAACAATTTTAACAGTTTTATAAAAATTGATCCATTAGAGGGTTATGGAAGTCAAATTGAAACTGATTTTATTGATGTACTAGAAGATCACAAATTATATGCAAAAGCATTTGTCCCTTTTTCAAGTATAAAAAGTTCAGATATTTATACTGAATATACTTATCTTAAAAAAAGAATAGATTTTAAACTTTCATATAATAGAAAAATATATTTTGCAGAAGATCAAGAAAATTTCCTCTATCATAAATATTCGCTTAATGAGTTTAAAATAAAAGCAATGTATCCTCTATCAAATTTTGTTAGATTAGAAATTGCACCATTTTTTGCTAGGACTGAATTTTCAGATTTAGATTATAGAGTATTAAATAATACTCCACCTCCTTTTCTCTATTATAATAGAACAAACTACACAGGCTATACTTCAAATATTATATATGATAACTCAACAAAAATAGGAATGAATTTGGAAGAAGGAACTAAATTGAAAATATCATTTAATAATTACTTTTCATTAAATAATGATCTTAAGGACTTTAATAATTTATCTGTTGATCTAATTCATCATCAAAAAATTAGCAACTACATTATTTTATCATCACGAGTTTTTTATGGAGGATCATTTGGAGATAGCCCAAACAAATATATTCTTGGAGGAGTGCAAAATTCATTATTTAGTTCAACAAATGAAGACACTCCCAATAATCCTCTTGCTATTTCTAGTGGTGTAGATAACTCTACAATACTCTTTTCAAAATTTGTTGACTTAAGGGGTTATGATTTTAATAAATTTAATGGGGAAAAAGTTTTATTATTAAGTTCTGAACTAAGAATACCTTTAGTAAAAGCTTTATTTAATAATGAAGTTTCATCTGAATTTCTAAATAATTTTCAATTAATTGGTTTTTTTGATTTAGGATCATCATGGGATGAAAATTCTCCATTTAGTAGTCAAAGTGATGTTAATACATGGATAATAAAAGAACCCGGATCTGTATTTCAAGCTGAAATTGAAAACTCAAAAAATCCTTGGTTAGCCAGTTATGGATTTGGCATTAGATCACTAATAACGGATTACTATATAAAATTAGATATAGCAAAACCTATAGAAGATTATACAATAGGAAAAACAAAAATTCATTTTTCAATAGGTTATAGTTTTTAAAATAATGAAATGATAAACTCAATGACTGGATATGGATTTATTTCTAAAGAAATAAAAGGAAATATTATTGAAATTGAAATCAAGTCTCTAAACTCTAAAGTTTTTGATTATAGTTTTAAAATACCCAAACAATTACTTAAATATGAAAATCATTTAAGAAATAAATTAAAAAAAAAGCTTATAAGAGGTAAAATTGATGTTAATATCATAATAAAAAATAAAATTAAATCTAAAGTTAGATTTGATAAAAAATTATTTAAACATTATTATGATGAACTAAAAACTTTATCTAAAACTACCGGAAAAATTAATAATGAATCCATTTTTAATAATACTATGTATATAAATAGTTTATTTTCTTTAGATAATGAAGAGAAAGTAGAATTTAAAACTATTCAAGTCTTATTCAATAAAGTAATAAATGAATGTAGTAATTCTAGAAAAAAAGAAGGAAAAAGCATTTTAAACGATATAAATAATAAAATAAAAAATTTAGAATCAAGCTTAAAATCAATTATAAAAACTGATGAGAAAAGATCTGATTCTAAAAAAAAATACTTATTAGCAGAAATATCTAAAATTGAACATATAAAATTAGATAGTAATAGATTGGAACAAGAATTGTTTTATTATCTAGACAAAACTGATATCAACGAAGAAATCAATAGGTTAAAAGAACATTTCCGTCTTCTTAAGAATACTCTTAATACAGTTAATTCAAATGGTAAAAAATTGAATTTTATATGTCAAGAAATTAACAGAGAAATTAATACTATAGGATCTAAATGTAATAAATTTAAAATTCAAGAAAAAGTTATATCCATGAAAGATTCTTTAGAAAAAATAAAAGAACAATTGTATAATGTTCTTTAGAAATTAACCTAATTTAAAGGTTATAGGTAATATCATCCTAACTTTAACTGCTCTTCCTCTTTGCTTACCAGGTTTCCACTTTTTAGCCTTAGAAATAACCCTTACAGCTTCTTCATCACAACCAGCTCCAATTCCCTTAATTGCTTGAACATTTGTTAAAGAACCATCTTTGTCAACCACAAATTGAACAAAAACCTTCCCTTCAATACCCATTCTCCTTGCTTGAGCAGGATATCTTAGAGTTGTAGCAACATATTTATAAAAAGCACCTATTCCTCCTGGCGGTTCAGGCTGATCTTCAACAATTGTGAAAATTTCATCTATTTCTTCTTCTTCGGGAGCCTCTTCAAAAACAATTTCTTCTATTATTGTTTCCTCAGTAATTTCAACATCTATTATGATTTCGATTTCATCTTCAATTTCTTCTTCATCTGGAACCTCTATGATTTCAGGTTGTTGAATCACGGGTGGTGGTGGTGGTGGTTGTTCTGTCTGTGGAATTTCCATAAGATCTTCAAAATTATCATCTATAGAGCCTAAATCCATTCCAGCACCTCTATCATAAAATTTCCATTCAAATGCTGTGATCACCAAAAGAAGACTTACACAAAGTCCTATATTTAAAAAAAGACTTGATTTTTTTTCTAAATCTGCGTTTAAATTCTTTTTAACTTCCATTTATGGATCAAATATAAATCAATTATTTATGATTTGAACAAATCAAATAAAAAAACTCCTATAAATACTCCAATTATATTTGCAAGCATATCAAAAATGTCAAAATTTCTATATGCAATAAAATAGTGTTGGTACTCAGTAATTATAGCGAAGAGAGATAAACTAAATAAAATTAAAAATTTATATCTATAGACTAAATTAATGTCATAAATCATAACTGATTTAGTTATCAATAAAGATTGAATAAAGAATAAAAAAAAGTGAATAAATTTATCAAAATAAAGAGGTACTTCTCTTGAATATGATGTGTTATTATAAAATACCATAGCATAAACTATTAATATAAACCATAATATTGATAATGAAAGATATAAATAAAAACTAGTTCGTAATGTTTTCATATGAACTAAAATCTAATAATTTTTCTATCTCCAATCCATCTTCCATTTTTATTTTGATCATCCAACCATCTCCATAAGGATCATTATTCACAAGTTCAGGTTCGGAATCTAATTTTTCATTTATTTCTATAACTTTTCCAGAAATAGGCATAAATAAATCCGAAACAGTTTTTACAGCTTCAACTGTACCAAAAATCTCTCCTTTATTAATTTTTTGATTAAGAGATTCAATTTCTACATAAACAATATCTCCAAGTTCTTGTTGAGCAAAATTTGTAATTCCTACAATTGCAAATTCATTTTCAATTTTTACCCACTCATGATCATTAGTATATTTTAATTCTTTTGGATTCATGCAACGAAGATAATAAAGGATTTTTTTTAATAATAGAAATTCTAATTTTATTGGGATAATCCCATTCTAAGTCTTACTCCAAAAGAAGAAGAATATCTAGGAAAAGAATTCGATACGAGCGGCTTATTAATAATTTTATCGTAATACATAATCAAACTTATCCTATTATTTACAACATAATTAATATTAGGTCTAAGTTGAAAATTATAATTTCCATTAGTAACTACATTTTCACCATCTATTTTTCTTTGAATTGTTTTTGTGTTTCTAACAACAAAATTTAATTTAAATTGAATATCATTATCAAGAATAATAATATTACCCCTAAACCTAAAAGGTAATTTTAATTTATCTTTTGAATATCCAAAATCAACTGAAATATCAGAATTTTGTAATTCTGATATTTGAGAATTAGAAAGGTTTAACATTATGTTTCTATCTCTCTTATAATCAATTCTTACATTTAAATTATTTTTTGTTCTAACACTTATGCCAATTAAAGGAGCAAATCTCTCTATTATTCTTACCTGATTAATAATATAAAATGGTATCAATCCATTCTCAGTAATTTCTGAAGCTAAAGGATAATCCATAATAGAATTATTAAAATCCAAATTATCTGAATAAATAAGAGAGTTTACAAAATTACCTACTGAATACATAGACTGATATGAATGACTAATACTAATAGATGAAAAAATTTCACTTAACGCCTTAATTTTGTTTAGACCAGAAAAATCAATTCTCCAATTAGGAATAGGTATTTTGGGAAATGGGTTTAAAGAAAAATTATTTGCATCTTTTCCTGAGTAAGCAGAAATAAAAGCCGGTATAAGAACATCTTGAGAATTCAAACCATATTCACCAGTAGAATTAACTGAATTTAATTTATTTCTTATAATATTTCGATTTTCTACAAAATTTTGAAACACAGATGAATTATTAAATTCATCATCCTTAATAAATGCTGTTTTAATTGACAAAAAAGATAACGAAAAATTACCTCCTCTGGTAGGAGTTAAAGAAACATAAGATTTTTTAGATGAGTTATATCTGAAAATTTCCTGATAGTTTTCAGAAATAATTCTTTTAGCATCTAATTGTATTCTTAAACTACTTAAAGGTTGTAAAGTTCCACGAAACTGAAAATTATTATTTCTTGATTGAATAAATGGTGTATTTAAATAATCATTTTTGACTAACCAATTATTACCTGCAGCAATATTTCTTATATTTGAATCTTGTGATCCCATAATAAAATTCCAACCAGGAGATTTACTGTCAAGATTTAATCCAAATATATTTGGATCATCAATAATACCAGCCATGGATGTTCTTTCATTGACATTATAAGTAAAATTCAATGACCGTAATGACATAATGAATTTCATTATACCATCAAAAACCTTAGATTCCAATAATGAATTAATTGAATCTTTTGATTTATACGTTTTATTATATTTTTTTAGAAAAGGAAGTTTATCATAAAATTTAGAAATATCCATTTTTGTACTCAATGAATAATTTCTGCTATTTTCAACAATATTACCTAATGTGTCAGCTTGTTGAAATGAACCTGCAGACCATAGATATCTAACAGAATATTTTGCATTTGAACTTATCCAATTAGTTAAAGGAATTTTATTAATAGGAATTTTATAATTAATTTGAACATTTTGATTATAATTTTTTGTTCTTCCAAAAGTTTTTATATTATAAAAAACACTATCAAGTTTCTCTTTGGAATCAAGTTCTCCCTCAGGTTCATCTATAATAGAATTATTAATAGCATTTATATCAATATTCATACTCTTAAATATATTCCATCTTAGACTGTATGATCTATTAAATGAAAAGTATTTTTCAAAAATTGGATCAACACCTTCTATAGTCAAGTCAGAATTTCTGTATTGTATTTTATTAAATCTCCTATTCATATCTCCTCGAATTGTAATATTTGAAGGAAGGGGATTAAAATTAATATCCTTAATTAAAGAAAATATTTTTGAATTAAGCCAATCAACATTTTTAAATGGTTCTATAGAAATGTTTTTTGGTGAAAAATTATAAGAAATATTTGCTCTATGTTCTTTATATTCTATTGATTGTGTTGTAACATTTGAACTTGTTCTTTCATTGTATGCAAAACTTGTGGACAAATTTTCTAAATCCCAAAAATCAGATCTTGAGTCTTTTTTTATTCTTTCTTTTCTAATATTATTTAAACTTATTGATTTGGACTCAATATTTTCTTCAGTCATATTTTTATATGCCCTCTTCTCTTTTTTAGTATCAAATGCATTAATTGATGCTTCTAAAGGAATATCTTTATCAAGAGGATCATACTTAGGAGTAATCTTAGACTTAGATATAGCTACATACAAAGGAAGTTTTATACCACTTTTTGATGGTAGAAACTTATCTAAATTAATATTAGCTGATACATCATATTGTAATCTTTCTTCTCTAGTCCTTTCTGATATTCTTTGTTGAATAGAGCCAAAACCAACAGAAGTATATCTAGCCGATGAAGATACTGTAGCAAAATCAGATAATTTTAAATTTAAATTAGCATTTGCTGCCCACCCCTTTGTTTTATCAAAATCTGTAAGCCTTAATTCATTAAACCATACACATGCAGATTTATCTCCCCTATCTATACTTAAAGGGTTTCTAACTCCTAACATAAAATTCAAAACTGTACTCATATTTGGTCTTCCAACAATTTTTAATGTATAATTTCCATTACTAGATGATTTAGAAAATGGAGTAGTTACATCAATATTTAACCTATTTCTTTCTGATTTTAGAGATAAAAGTTCTTGAATATTTAAATTTATCTCATTTTCTTCAGGCCAAACTAATCTCTCTATATTGATACTATTTTGATTAAGTAAACTCGGTCTAGTTATTTTTAATGGAAGCTCAATCTCATAATAATTATGTTCATAATCTGATCCAAATCTTAAAAATGCATGTACTTCATTATCAGTCAATATTTCACCATTATTTGCTTCCGCATGAATAAACATTCTTATTCTACCATAATTAATTAAGTCAAAATTTGATTCTTTAAAAACAGCTTTGGCATCTCCATCTGATAAATCATTAAAACAAAGTTGTAGAGATTGTTCATTAGTTCTTCTCTGAATAATTGTAGTATTATCAATATCTCTTTTAATCCCTGGAGGCACTACATAAGGGGATTTTATATCTGATCCAATACTATTATCTTCAACATTAACGACTGATATGTCAAAATCTGATTCAGATAATTCAGGAACTTCATTTAAACCAGATTCAAATAAAGATTCTTTATATTTTCTCCATTGACTACCAACCAATTGAAATTTTGCTAATCTTAATACAACTGGTTCTTCCCAATCTGTAAGATAGGTTCTAATAAATCTAATTGTTTTAAAATCAGAAATTGAACCCTGAATTCTATCGGGACTTCTAATAGGAATCCTAAATTGATACCAAGTTGCACTTCCTGATTTGTCAATAACCTTATCAACTATATTATTTTTTCCAATATCAAGCTCATTAGGTGATAAATCAATTTCATATTCATAATAACTTTCCAAATCTGATAATGTATTATCCTCATTCAAATCTTCATTTTCAGGATATGGTGATCCCTGAGCAGCGTAACTACTATTTGATGATAAAGGTGTATTGCCTTCCATTCCATTATAATTCTTATACCTTTCAATGATTTTTTTATTAGACTGATCAAATTCATCTCCCAAATAATATTTAAAATTATCAGCAGAAACATCAAGCTCAATATTTAATTTAGCTTCGCTAGTAAGATTAAGATTATCAATAAAATTAGTTTTAAAATAATTTATTTCATCTTCATTTTTTAAACCATCAAAGCCAACATCTTGATTTTTTCTTGAACTAGAGCTATTTTCAAAAAACTTAGTTAAATATTGCTTGGATGTAACTCTACCCCACTCATTTTCTGTTATACCATTCTTACTATAATCAAATGATAATCCATTTTCAAAAGCATGAATATTATCCTTCATTATATCTTCAGATACGTTTCCTAAATTAAAAATTAACTTTCCACCAGTTATATTATTTCTATTAAAAATACCATCTAATATTTTACCATTCTCACCATCAATAAATGGATCCATAAGCCAAAATTCTAAATATTGAATATTTGTTTTATCAAAATCAGTATCATTTGAAATACTTTTAGTAATAGCGCCAAAATTTGACTTTGGATTATTTAGAAGACCTGACTGTAATAAATTCGAGTTATAATTATATTGTCCTCTTTCACTAGGAAAATAAGCAATATCGAAAATAGGAAGATTAGTATTAATTAATTGCCTGTCCTGTTGTCTAAAAATATCTTGAGGTGATATTGACTTCACGTAATTATTTTGAAGATCTTCTAAACTAATATTGGAAGGTTTATTAATACCACCATTTAAATAAAAAATATTATCAATTCTATACCAGGAAATTTTAGCTCTCTTATATGCATACCCCAAATTAGTAACAGTAGAATTACTCAAATCAAATCTATTATCATTTGTTTCAGGTGTAGATCCTAATTTCCATGAAAGAGGAGAACTTCCTAAAGAAAGAGGAGTTACAGAATTTTCAAAATCATCAATATAAGTTGTCCCTTCACCATTTATAAGATTTGAAGTTCCAGGAATAAGTTGAGCAAATTCAGAACTAAAATTAATATTTGACTTTTCTCTAGTTCCAAGTAATGGAATTGTATTTATGATTTTTGTTATTAATTCACTTTCTTTATTAACATTAAAATCAAATCCATACTTTGTGTTTTTTACTGGCTCATTTCCAACACTAAATCTAGTTATACCTCCTGGTCTTTCATTCAAATGAAAAACTGTAAAGCCAATATTAGTACTTTTATCAAAACTATATTCTGCTCTTGCACCAGATAACCACTTGGTTTGAAAATTAAATAAATCCGCTTTTTCAAATGATATTGTTATTTCTTGACCAGATGTTAATATCGCAGGATTTAATATTCTTACACTACCCAAATTATAATTAACAGTATAATCAGAACCTTCTTTCAATTGAATGTTTCCCGCCATAACAACAACTGAATTCTCTGAAATATCAAGACCTGGTAAATTAATTTCACTTCCTGATCCAGATGAAACATTTCCAATTATAAAAAATTTATTCTTTGATAATATTTTTTCGGCATCACTTTTTGTGGTTGAATATAATTCTTCAAAAACATATTTTTCAGATAAATTAGTTTCATTGCTTGCCAAAAAATAAGAGTTCAATGTAGAACCAAATGGCTCTAATACTGGAAAAATTATATTTCCTTTTTTTGAATCTATTGTAAATCCTTCAACAAAATCAAAATTTCCATCGTATTGTGGATCATTATTATAATTAAGTTTATCTAATCCTAATAAACGAATTAAAGGTTTATCTCGAGTAAGAATTCCCTCATTAATGCTTGGATTATTAAAACCAATTGCATCATCTCTATAATAAATTTTTAAATCAAAATTTTCATTTTCAATCTGAGTTGCATTTAAATTATAAATATTTTTCATCATCAAATCCCATGTAAAAATTTCAGTATTAATATTAGATGGTCTTAATAATTTTAGTATAATAATTTCATCATCTGATTTATTTTGATAATCTTCTGATAACTCACCTACTTTATACACATTTCCATTAAATGTGTACTCATATGAAACAGCTAATACTTCATCATTTTGTAGTCTTCTTAAAAGAGAAATATAGCCAAGTGAATTATTAACAACATACTCATCATTATCTAATTTTCTTGCTGAAGTTACCTTTTCAAAATCTGTCGTTTTTGATAAACCAAATTGATTAGTAAGTACGTCGTTTACTAAATCTACATTTCTTATACTATTATTATCTATAAGATTTTGAAACAGACTATTAGATGAATTGTCATTTGGACCAGAAATACCTGATCCAATAAATGGATTACCACTAGCTAGAATTTTTGTTCCTTCCGCTAAATCGATTAATCCTATAAAATTTCTTAAAGATTCAGAATTATTTGTTCTATTTAATACATAAACTTCAACTCTATTAACATTTACACCTGAACTTACTAATGGCAAAGATTTTAACCATTTTTCATAATTATCTCTAAAATAATGTCCTAAAAAGAAATGTCTATTTTCATCGTAATCTGAAGCTATAATTTCAAATTCTCGTCCTTGAAATCCATTTTTAACTTTAATAGATTCACTTTTGCCTTGTTGCCTTGATAAAATACCTGTTAAACTTAACCTACCAAATTGCAATTGAGTTTTTAAACCAAAAAGACTTAGTCCACCTCTAAGTAAACTATTACGTACAGGCATACTAATATTACCAACCTCTATTTTTTTTATTATATCTTCATCATAACCAGTATAATCCAGTTTTAAATTATTTTGAAAATCAAAAGTATTATTATTATCAAAATTTGCAGTAATTTTTAATTTTTCACCTACTTTTCCATCTATACTCAAATTTATTTGTTGATCATAATTGAATCCACCATTTTTTTGCTGACGAATTGGTATAGATGGATTTTCTATTCTTTGAAATCTCCCTCCAAAATCTAAATTAACAAATCCATTTACTTGTAAGTCAATATAATTTCCTCCAAAAATTCTATCTAAAGATTGTGGAATAAATATTTTAGGAATTAACCTACCACTTTCTAAAGTATTTTCACCATCAAGTCCTATTGATTTTTCTTTAAAATAATTTTTAATCTGATTATCAGTATTATACTTATCAAATTTATTAAAAGGTATTCCAATAGGAGGTCTATAAT
>Ga0066374_10000101_pt1 | contig 12025 bp, 11 predicted proteins | sample Knorr_S15_td_AAI_FD_71217 | JGI IMG/M metagenome (GOLD analysis project Ga0066374, IMG submission 71217) | Marine microbial communities from Southern Atlantic Ocean transect - Knorr_S15_td_AAIW_ad_750m_LV_A | ecosystem: Environmental > Aquatic > Marine > Oceanic | place: Southern Atlantic ocean...
TGGTGGCCGAACGACGACGGGACGTTCACGCTGTTCTTCGGGTACATGAACTCGAATTGGGAACAAGAATTCGATATCCCGATCGGGCCCGACAACTACTTCATGACCACAGAGGCGGGGCGGCTGGACGATCTTGAGCGGGATGCTTATGACGCTTCGGAGGCAGACCAGGGACAGCCGGCACACTTCTACCCGCGACGTAACCCCTTCCTGTTCACGGTCCGCGTGCCACAGGACTTCGCCGACGACACGGAGTTGGTCTGGACGCTCACATCGCGAGGGAAGGTGCATCGCGCCTATGCCTCGTTGGCGAAGGACTACCGGATCGACCCGCAAGTAATCTCGACGGAAGTGGGTGGGGCGTTCGGTAGCTTGAGCGACGCCCTTCGCTCCAACATTCCTCCGGAGATCGACGTCGAGGGGCAGGCAACTCGCACGGTGCGTGTAGGGGAGCCGCTGTCGCTGGCAGTGGTAGCCAACGACCCCGATAATCTTCCCAGGCGCAGCCCAAGAAGACTCCCGAGCAATACGAACCAATTGTATCGGCCTCCTTCGTCGGTCGTCGTCTCTAGCGGACCCGGGTTACGGCTGTCGTGGATCGTTTACCGAGGGCCTGCTCGGGACGTAACGTTCAATCCAATCCAGATGAAGACTTGGACGGACAGCCGGGTGTACGGAAACTCTCCGTGGTCGCCTCCCTACATCATTCCGGAGCCGCCGCCAGGCAATAGATGGATCGCCGACGCAGTCTTTGATGAGCCCGGAGAATACTTGCTCCGAGTGGTTGCAAGCGACGGCTCAATGTTCAGCTACGAAAACCTCCCCATCACCGTGACCCAGTGACGCTCACTCGTATGAGCGGCGCGAAGTCCGCGGGACACTGTGCGCAACGAATGGAGAACGGACGATGAGTGAAGAAGTTAGGACGGGTTCGCGGGTCAGACTGGCGCTTTCGCTTCTTGCAGCCGGTGCCCTCGCGTGGATTCTGATCGGTCAGCAATCGAGCCTAGACGCTGCGGAGCAGCAGACCATCTTCATGGGCGGTAGTCCGCGTCCAGCAGACTCCGAAGCGGTGAATACGTCGCGGCTCTTGTTCCCCGCCGGCGTCCGGTCGAACTGGCATACACATACGTGGGGCCAGCTCCTGATGGTCGAGGAAGGCGAGGGACGCCATCAAGTCCGAGGCGGCCCGGTGGTCGCTAAGGGCCCGGGGGAGCCGTGGTTCACCGCGGAAGGAGTCGAGCATTGGCACGGTGCGGCCCCGGACGAAGATGCGCTCCAGTTGACGATCTACGAGGGCAGCGTCGAATGGCTGGAGCCGGTCCAGGACGAGGAGTACCTGGTTACGCCCCAGCGGTAGGGTCAGAGATGCGATGCCAATCTTCGAATATCGTTGTTCCGGCTGCTTGGACGAGTTCGAGAGTCTGGTACTGAATTCCTCTCCTGCCCCTGGATGCCCCTCGTGCGGCAGTCAGGACCTCGAGAGGTTGATGTCGATGTCCTCCGTGAGCTCGGAGCAAATCCGAAGTCGCGCGACCAGCGATATTCGAGCCAGAAATCGCGCGCTACGGAAGGATCACGCCCACGAAGAAGTGAAACGAGTCGAAGCCCATGCTCGCGATCATGACGATTAAGGCACTTTGGCCCGGAACGGGCGGATTCGCGACGTGACGGTACAAAGCTCCCGGGCTGGGCACGCCTCGCTGGCCGTGCTCCTTCTCGTCGGGGGGGGCGCGATGGTGGTGGTCGGCGCGCCTACCGCTTCGACCGAATCGGCGTTTTCACTCCACGCCGCTCGGACGGACCCCGAGGAGGTCCGGGAGATTCTCGACGCGTACTGCGTACGGTGCCACAACGAGAGGCGTCTCAACGGTGGACTGGCGCTCGACGCGTTGGACGTCGAAAACCCCATTGCGGCCGCTGATCGTTGGGAGACGGTAATCCGGAAGCTGCGGACCGGCACCATGCCACCGGGTGGCGTGGCACGGCCCGATCCGGCCGAGTACGACCTCGTGGCGGGGTGGCTGGAGACGGAAATCGACGGGGCGGTCTCTCCGGACGAGCCCAACCCGGGCGAGACCAATGCGGTCCATCGGCTCAACCGCCTGGAGTACAACAACGCGATCAACGAGCTGTTCACGCTCGACGTGGATGTCAGGACGCTTCTGCCGGGTGACGAGACAGCGGATGGAAGTTTCGACAATTTCGCCGACGCCCTCTCGATCACGACCACGCACCTGGAACGGTACATGTCCCTGGGGCGGTATGTGACTCGTCTTGCGACTGGGCTCCCTCCGACCGCTCCGGGTGTGGAAACCTTCGAGGTGCCGCTGCACGTGGTGCAAGACCAGCGTCAAAGTGAAGACCTCCCCTTCGGGTCACGGGGCGGCGTCTCCGTTCGATACGATTTTCCGGTTGATGGGGAATACCTGATCAAGATCCAGCTCCGTAGGCAGTACCAGGACTACCTGATGGGTATGGGATGGCCGCAGCAGTTGGACCTCAGACTCGACGGAGAGCTCCTAGAGCGGTTCACGGTGGGAGGAGGAGCCACCCAGTTCAGGCCCGCAGCCGCCAGTTACGCTGGCGCGGGCGAGCCGGGTTCCGCTGGTTCTCCCGCATGGGAAGAATACATGCAGATGACCGGAGACGCTCATCTGGAGGTCCGCCTCACGGTCGAGGCCGGGCCTCGCCTGGTCGGCGTGTCGTTCGTCAGAGACCAGTGGGAGCCCGAACTACTGCCGCAACCGCAGCAACGCGGGAGGGTCCTGACCAACGATCAGATCTACATGGACCACGCGAGCGTACACTCCGTTCAGATCGGAGGCCCGTACGAGATCACCGGCACCGACAGGGAGACACCGAGCCGAGAGGAGATTTTCGTATGCCGGCCCGAGCCCGGCTCGGAAGAAGAGGTGTGCGCCGCGCAGATCCTCGCGAGAATGGCCCGACGCGCCTTTCGCCGTCCCACCACGGAACAGGACGTGGAGATGCTGCTCGGGTTCTTCCGGCAGGGTCGCGCGGAAGGTGGCAGCTTCGACGCCGGGGTCCAGCTCGCGTTGGAACGACTCGTAGTCGACCCGGAGTTTCTGTTCCGCATCTATCGTGCGCCCGCCGGGGTCGAGTCGGGCGACGTCTATGACCTCGACGACATAGCGGTCGCCTCGCGGCTGTCTTTCTTCCTGTGGAGCAGCATCCCCGACGAGCCCCTGCTCGAGTTGGCCGAAAACGGGCGTTTGACCGAACCCGCCGTGTATGAGGAGCAGGTTCGGAGGATGTTGGCGGATCCGCGCGCCATCGACGCACTCGTCGAAGGTTTTGCGGCCCAGTGGCTCAACCTTCGCCTCCTCCCCGAGAAGCTCGCCGATCCTCTTAAGTATCCTGACTTCGACGACAGCCTCCTCGACGCGTACCGACAGGAGACGGAGATGTTCGTCGCCTACAATCTGCGCGAGGATCGGCCCATTCCTGAGCTGCTGAGCGCAGACTACACTTTCGTAAACGAGCGTCTGGCAAGGTTCTACGACATCCCGGGCGTCTACGGCAGCCGCCCACGCCGAGTCACACTTCCGAACCCGGATCAGCGGGGAGGCCTGCTCGCTCACGGTGGGCTGATGGCCATAACTGCGTACCCGGACCGCACCTCGCCTGTGTTGCGGGGCAAGTGGCTCCTCGACAATATCCTAGGCGCGAATCCGGCGCCGCCGCCGGCCAACGTGGACACCAGCTTGGATCAAGGCCGGGAAGCAGAAGCGCTCGGTATCCGTGAACGCCTAGAGCGGCACCGAGAGGATCCTCTATGCGCCAGTTGCCACACGCTCATGGATCCCCTGGGCTTCGCGCTCGAGGAGTTCGATGCCGTGGGAGCGTGGCGGGACACCGATGAAACAGGTGGTCCGGTCGACAACGTCGGGACTTGGCCTAGTGGCGTGGAACTGAATGGGGTGGCCTCGCTCAGGGCACTCCTGCTCGACTATGATGACCAGTTCGTTCGGACGGTGACCGAAAAGCTCATGTCTTACGCTCTTGGACGTCCGCTAGAATATTTCGATCAGCCGACTGTTCGTCAGATCGTACGGGACGCGGAGGCCGGCGGTTACCGCTGGTCGTCGATCGTCCTTGGAATTACAAAAAGTGCAGCCTTCCTCATGCGCAGATCTGTGGAGGCACAATCTGTGGGGGCACAGTGAGGTGGGATGCCCAGTGAGGCGGGATCAGAACACACTTGGAGGCACCACATGTTGAGAATTCTGGCTGGGAAAACGCTCCCGCGACGAACCCTCCTTAAGGGCGTCGGCGCGACTCTGGCACTACCCTTTCTCGACGCGATGTTCCCTGCTTTCGGACTCCGTGGGCAGAGCGCGCCTGGACGCGTGCATCGGTTCCAAACGTTCTACGTACCGAACGGGATGGCCATGGAGTACTGGTCTCCCACAGGGGAGGGACGAGACTTCGGACTCACACCAATTCTTGAGCCGCTCGAGCCCTTCCGGGAGCAGATGCTGGTTCTTTCGGGGGTGAGAGCGAATTGGGTCCAGATCCACGCCGGTGCTTCCGGATCGTTCCTTACCGGCATTCCTCAAGGCGGGCGTACAGAGACCGAAATCATCGCGGACGTATCGATGGACCAACTTCTGGCACGGAAATTCGCCCAGGAAACTCAGTTGGCCTCGCTAGAGCTCGCCATGGACGCCTCGGCGAACGCGGGGGCCTGTAGCAGTAACCTCAGCTGTGTCTATACGCACACGCTCTCGTGGCGTGGTCCGACCCAGCCCCTACCCACGGAGTACAACCCGCGGGCCGTGTTCGAGCGCCTGTTCGGCGACACTGGCTCCACCGAGCGAGCCGCTAGGGAGGCGAGGTTGAGACAGCAGGCGAGCATACTCGACTCCGTGACGGACAAGATAGGCGCCCTCAGCCGCGAGATAGGGGCGCAAGACCAGATAAAGGTGGAGCAGTACACGGAGGCCATCCGCGACGTCGAGCGGCGAATCCAGAAGGCCGAGGAGCAGATCGATATCGAGCTGCCCAACATCGAGCAGCCCGAAGGTGCGCCGCCGGTGTTCGAAGACCACCTGGAGCTGATGATGGACCTGAAGATTCTGGCGCTCCAGGCCGATTTGACCCGGGTCATCACCTTTATGATCGGTAAAGAGCAGAGCCCACGGCCCTACCCGCAGATCGACGTGCCAGACGCGCACCATCCGCTTTCACATCACAACAACCAGCCGGAGTTGGTCGAGCGCATGTCGAGAATCAACCGCTACCACACCGAGCTCTTCTCCCAGTACTTGGCGAAGCTCCGGGACACGCCCGATGTGGACGGAACGCTGCTGGACAACATGACGATCCTCTACGGCTCGGGGATCTCCAACAGCACGAGGCACTCCGGCCAGAACCTTCCCCTCCTCGTGATGGGAGGTGGCGCTGGGACCCTCAATGGCGGTCGGCACCTCACGTACGCCGACGAGCCGGGCATGGCGAATTTACTCGTCACACTTATGGACAAGCTGGGTCTACCAGTGGATGCACACGGAGCGAGCACCGGAGCGCTGCAGCTCGATCCGCTCCCGGGGATCTGATCTCTCATGCGCGGACGGAATCCAAGGTTGGGTAGACGCCCCGGGGCGTCCAGTGGACGCCAATGGCGTCGAGGCGGGGCAATGCTGATCCCGTTGGGCTTGGCGCTGCTTCTCGTAGGAGCCGGTATTGCGGACCCGCCACCCCTGATCGAGGCTGCCAAGGGTGGGGACTGGGAGGCCGTGGGAGTCTTGCTTGAGCAAGGTACGGACGTCACGGTAACCGCAGCCGACGGAGCGACCGCCCTTCACTGGGCTAGTTATTGGGACGTCGTCGAGACCGCTCAGCTCCTGATTCGCGCAGGCGCCGACGTCAGCGCGGCGAACGATCTCGGCGCAACGCCTCTATGGATTGCGAGCTTGAACGGAAGTACGTCCATGACCCGGACCCTGCTTGAGGCCGGAGCGGATCCCAACGCCGCCCTGCTCTCCGGAGAGTCTCCGGTCATGACGGCAGCTCGCACGGGCAGCCCGCAGGTTGTGGAACGCCTACTCGCCGCCGGTGCCGACCCGAACGCCAGCGCAACGCGCGGGCAGACCGCGCTCATGTGGGCGGCCTCCCAACTACATTCCGATGTGGTTGGCGTGTTGCTAGAACACGGAGCCGACGTGCAGGCGCGGTCGGAGACGTGGAGCCAGGTCATGGCCGTCTCTCCCCATAGCCACCCGGCAAATCAGCAGGAGGTCCTCCACGGAGGTAACACGGCGCTGACTTTTGCGGCCCGGGTGGGTGATCTCTCGTCCGCAAGGATGCTCGTGAATGCGGGTGCCGACGTAAACGATGCCGATGCGCGTGGGGTCAGTGCCACGGTTCTGGCCGTCCACTCCGGATTTGGCGACTTAGCAGAGTTCCTACTCGACGAGGGTGCCGACCCGAATGCATCAGAGGCTGGGTTCTCGGCCCTCCACGTGGCGATCCTGCGTCGGGACGAGCACATCGCCAACAGGCTTCTCGCCCTTGGGGCAGACCCGAACGCCCGCCTCATGAACTGGACTCCCTCACGCCGCGCGTCGGCTGATTGGAGCATCTCCCCTGCCCTGATCGGAGCAACACCGTTCTGGCTCGCGGCTCGGCTCAGCCAACCCGGGGTCATGCGCCTTCTCCTTGAGCGTGGGGCCGATCCCTTCTTCGTGCATGAGGTTCGCTACGTGACAGCAGCCGGATCGTACGGGGCTGCCGGCACGGAAGAGAAGACCACGACGCTCATGGCCGCAGTCGGCATGGGCGGATCGCGGAGGATACGTGCCTTCATCAATCCTGATCCCGCCGAGCTGGAGGCTCTCACCTTAGAGGCTGTCCAGTTGGTAGTGGAACTCGGTGTCGACGTGAGTGCCACCGACCTGCAAGGTCGGACGGCAGGTGACACCCGAAGCTACCCCTCGGTCAGGGATTTCCTGGCTGCGGAAGCCGCACGCTAGAGAATCTTCGACAATATCGATTCCAACAGGGGCAAGAGCCCGGAGGAGCAAAACATGACAGCCAGAAAGCCGTTCGTGTTCGCCGGCGTGGCGTTCATCTTTGGAGTGGGCTTCATGCTGGGCACGATGCAGGGGGTACAGGACGCCCAAGCACAATCCGCCGCCCGCGTCTTTGAGTTGAGAACCTACACGACCCCCGAGGGAAAGCTGCCCAACCTCGAGGCTCGGTTCCGCGATCACACGATGAGCATATTCGAAAAGCACGGGATCACGAACGTCGCCTACTGGACGCCCCAAGACGAACCGCTTTCGGCGAATACTCTGGTATACATCATCGCCCACGACAGCCGCGAGGCGGCGACGGCGAGCTGGGCGGCATTCCAAGCCGATCCGGAATGGCAGCGGGTGAGCCGCGAGTCCCAAGTAGACGGCCGAATCCTGAACGGTGTCGAATCAGTGTTCCTCGATCCGACTGACTTTTCCCCTATGCAGTAACACTTCGGCGACAAACACGGCCGGTGTCGGCGCCGGGCTAGAAGCCCACACCTTTTACGTTCAGCCGGATGCGCACCAGGCGCGTGTTGGCCGTAACGAACAGCGTGGAGCCGTCTTCTCCGAACGTGGCGTTGGACGTTCTCGGGGGCGCCAGGAGCGTTCCCAGGTGCTCCCCATCCGCGTTGATGATCAACACGCCGCCGCGGGGGCCCGTCACGTAGACGTTCCCCTCTTGGTCGACGGCCATGCCGTCGCCCCATGACTCGAAGAAGACACGACCGTTGCTGATGCCGCCGTCCGATTCGACATCGTACGCCATGACGACCGGCTGATTGGCCCCGTCCGAGTTGGCCACGTAGAGGATCGACTGGTCGGGCGAGAAGGCGATGCCATTCGGTCGAGAAAGCTCATCGGTCAGCAGGGTCAGGGAGCCTGATGCGGCCAACCTGTATACACCCTGGAAGTCGAGTTCTTTCTCCTCGTTGCCCCCCTGCAGTCCATACGGCGGGTCTGTGAAGTACAAGTCGCCATTGGCTCGCGGCGCCACGTCGTTGGGGGAATTGAAGCGTTTTCCTTCGTACTCCCCAACAAGCGTCTCGAACCTGGGCGCGGGCGCACCCCATGGCGCCTCCATCCGGGCCAGGCGTCGATCACCATGCTGCGCCAACACAAGCTTCCCCTCTGCATCCAAGGCCAGTCCGTTGGATCCGCTCTCCCCTTCCCTAGGGATCGCCCCTGTGAATCCGGCCGGCTGCAGCCAGAGCGACGCTTCCTCGCCCTCACTCCACCGGTACACCGCATTATTGGGGATATCCGAATAGAGGATCGACTGAAGCTCCGGAACCCACACGGGTCCTTCGACCCATTCGTGGCCCTCGGAGAGAACCTCGATCACGGCGTCCTGCGGAACGATGGCGTCCAACCTCGGATCGAGACGCTCGATGCTCCCGGTGGTGGGGTAAGAGACCGGCGTGAGTTCCTCAACCGCCGGCTCGTCGCCCATACAAGACAGCATGGTTGTTACGCCGACGAGTGTCGCTAGGGACTTATGCATCTTACGGATCCTCCTCAAGCGGATGTGGCGCCTCGCGGCTTCACGCAGATCGCCCGTGACTGAAACGCTATCTCGGTGATCAACAGCGGCACGGCCCAACTCGCCCAGGCCATGGTAGCGCGCGTCTCATCGAGGGTCGCAATTCCGGTAGCGGCCATGACGTCCTGAGAGACCCGGAACGTCACGAACGCGAACGTGACGACGTAGCTCCGAATCATCCATTCACGGTGCTGCGTGAAGTTGCGCCGCCGTATGGCGCGGCGCCAGTCGAGGCCTCAAGGAACTTCAAGAGGCTGCCGAGCGCGGCAGGAGCTCGATGTCTTCTCAGAGGCTCAAGCTTCTCAACATCTTCGCGGATGGGAGCACGGTCGTGGTTGGGAGATTCAAGAGTGCGGAGAACTCGGGGGCCACGCTCGGGGCGATCATAACGGGTGTCGGGACGGTGTCCGTGGTAGCCTCGATCACGGCCATGGGTGCACTTGGTTGGGTTCTCGCCCCGATCGTCGCAGCGGGAGCGATCATAATTCCGCGTCTGACCCTCGGTCGTTTGGTTGCCCGAGAAACCCGCAGGATGTCACAACTTGCGAGTCAGCTCACAACGTTACTCGCCGCGCGGCAGCCTCAAGAGTATGGAGAGCGGGACGTATGAACCTGAGGGTAAGATAGCGAACAGGGTTTTCGTAGAGCCCTTGGGAGCGTAGAGTTCGCTCCACATCGACTTTTCTCGGCCACACCCAGGAGCGATCATGCAGGGTCTCATGATGAACCGTCAGTTGCTCATCTCGTCCCTGATCGAGCACGGAGCCAAGGTGTATCACGATCGTGAGATCGTTTCGCGGACCGTAGAGGGCCCGATACATCGTTACACCTTTGCGGATCTGCATGGGCGTAGTAAGCAGGTGGCCGGCGCCCTCACCGCACTCGGGATCAAGGCGGCGGATCGGATCGCGACGCTGGCGTGGAACGGATACAGGCACGTCGAGCTCTACTTCGGTGTGTCTGGCATGGAGGCGGTGTGTCACACGCTCAACCCGAGGCTCCACCCCTCACAGTTGATCTACATCCTCAATCACGCTGAGGATCGGCTTCTGTTTACCGATCTGACCTTTCTTCCCCTGGTCGAGGCGATAGCCGGGCAGTTGAAGACGGTCGAGGGCATAGTGGTCATGACGGACGCCGATCACATGCCGGAGTCGAAGTTGTCGAACCTGTTGTGTTATGAAGATCTCCTGAGTGAACAGGACGACGATTTCGTGTGGCCGGACTTCGACGAAAACACGGCCGCCTCACTGTGTTACACGTCGGGAACGACGGGAAATCCCAAAGGGGTGCTGTTCAGTCACAGGTCGAGTGTTCTCCATGCGTTCTGCGTATCACTCCCAGCGGTTCTCGCCCTTTCGGAATCGGAGACGTTTTTACCTGTGGTGCCCATGTTTCACGTCAATGCGTGGGGAACTCCTTATGCGATTCCGATGACCGGCACCAAACTCGTAATGCCGGGCCCGGCGTTGGACGGCGCCAGCCTCACCGAACTCATGAATGCAGAGGGCGTTACCAGTACGGCGGGGGTACCTACAGTCTGGTCTGGACTACTGAACTATTGGCGCGAACATGATACCAGCGTTCCCACCCTCAAGGTAACGATCATCGGTGGGTCCGCGGTGCCGCGCTCGATGGTGGAGGCTTTCGACAAGGAATTTGGTATTGAGGTCCGACAGGGCTGGGGCATGACGGAAATGAGCCCCATCGGGTCGATCAACATACTCAAGCCGGAGCAGCGCGTGGCCCCAGACACGGAGCGCTACGACATCCAGGTTCGGCAGGGGCGGGCCGTCTACGGCGTTGAGATGAAAATCGTGGACGCCGAGGGTAAAACGCTGCCCTGTGACGGAAAAGCCTTTGGTGAACTCAAGGTGCGTGGACCGTGGGTGAGCAGAGCCTACTATTGCGGAGAGGAAGATGAGGTGCTCGACAGTGAGGGGTGGTTCCCGACGGGGGACGTCGCGACGATCGACGCCGATGGGTACATGCACATCACGGATCGAATCAAGGACCTGATCAAGTCGGGAGGAGAGTGGATCAGCTCGATCGAGCTCGAAAACCTGGCGATGAGTCATCCCGACGTAATGCAGGCGGCTGTCATCGGAATCCCCGATGAAAAATGGGCCGAACGGCCGCTCCTCATCGTGAAACTGAAGGCCGAAGCCGCCCCCTCTAAGGAGGACTTGCTCGGGTTCTTCAAGGGTAAGGTTGCAGACTGGTCGATACCGGATGACGTGGTGATGGTCGAGGAGCTTCCCATCGGTGGCACTGGCAAGGTGCAAAAGACGGAACTCCGAAAGACGTATGCCTGATTCGAACGGCGCCCCCCCTCCGGCGCAGGAAGCACGGCAGAACGCCATCGACGCCTTCTGCGAATCGTTCGCCGGGGACGACTTGGAGATGGGAGAGTTCGAGACGCGACTCGAGATGGCCCACCGGGCGCAGAGCGCGGAGCAGTTGCGCCTGATTCTGGCGGACCTACCGCCCGCGCCTGTCCCCGTGGGGAACGAGGTTACGGATCCACGCTTGGCTCCAAACGAGGTGGCCGCTTCAAGAGCTAACTCACCTTCGATTTCACCCTCTGCCGCCCTCGTTCCGCGCCCGACTCTTCCCGAGGACCGGATCCCGGATCATTCCGTGATCGTCGGAATCATGGGTGGCGGAGCACGCTCTGGCTCGTGGATTCCCGCCAAGAACAACTGGGCCATGGGCCTGATGGGAGGCTGCGAACTCGACTTCCGGGACGCTCAGCTAGGATCCGGCGTCAGCTCGCATTACCGTCCACCGACCCACCCGGACGCACCCATTCTCAAGGTCACGGGCTTGGCGATCATGGGCGGAGCAGGAGTCACGGTCCGCTACCCTGGAGAGACCGTGCGCGACGCCAGACTTCGCTCGAGATCGGAGCGGAAGGCTCGGAAGCTGCTGGAGAAGGGGAAATAGACTGCACAATCGATATCGGTTAGACAATGTGCCTCTCCCACTCCGGATTCCTTACTTCATTTACGGGTATGGCTTGGGTTTCCTATGGTTCGCGTACCTGCTGGTGCTGCGTCTGACCGTATCCGTTCGGGTAACGGGCGACCAGCAACTCTCGGCCGACTCGAACTACATCTTTTGCCAGTGGCACGAGTCCGGCCCCTTGTCCCTGCAATGGTGGACACCGCGTCTTCCGGCCTATCTACGGCAGCGACCGCAGGTCTGGATGCAACATCCGGCCTGGTACACGAAGCCGGTTGCGGTTCTTCTGAGTCTGATCGGCGTGCAACGACTCGTCCTCGGATCTACTGGTCATAACGGACGGCGCGCGGCTGACGAGCTCGTGGCGTACCTCAAGGACGGGTACTCCACTTTTGTCGTCCCGGACGGGCCCAGTGGACCGGCACGAACACTCAGGAAGGGGGTTCTTCACATGGCCCTTCAAAGCAGAGTGCCC
>Ga0066374_10000113_pt1 | contig 11740 bp, 16 predicted proteins | sample Knorr_S15_td_AAI_FD_71217 | JGI IMG/M metagenome (GOLD analysis project Ga0066374, IMG submission 71217) | Marine microbial communities from Southern Atlantic Ocean transect - Knorr_S15_td_AAIW_ad_750m_LV_A | ecosystem: Environmental > Aquatic > Marine > Oceanic | place: Southern Atlantic ocean...
GTGGCTTGACAGGCGTCTTGGGCCGATCCATCACGAGGCCTGCGCCACAAGTAACACAGATCAGCCAGATCCGGTCCCTCACGTAAGGGACATCGTTCCGTGGAGGGACGTCGGTACGATCGAAGCGGCCCTGACATCGAGGGCAAACCGGGGCGGACCCGCTGGCGAAAGCGGCGCGGATGTGTTCGATTTCATCTTGTTCGAGCTTCTTGTTCACGCGAAGGAAGTCTCACGAGAGCGTTTCAAGTTAGCCAGTTGTTTACAGCTAGCCAAAGGACGCCAACATCCGTCAAGGCGAACGATCACTCTACCTGGCAGCCCCCGCGGGAGGCGTGGCTGCACAACCCTCAACACTACAGCCGAGATGAGGGTCCCCCCAAACAAGCAACGGCGGGTGTGAAGGTCGAAAAACATATCGTTGCTCCTTGGTTGGCGGTATGCTATCGTCCCCGTAGTAACCTGGATCAGACGCGAGAGGCGTGTGGCGAAAGAAGCGATTGAAATCGAGGGATTGGTCAGCGAGGTCCTTCCCAACGCCCGATTCCGCGTGGAGCTAGAGAACGGGCATGAGGTCTTGGCGTATCTCTCCGGTAAGATGCGGCAGCACTACATTCGGGTGCTCGAGGGAGATCGGGTGAAAGTGGAGTTGTCGCCGTACGATCTCAGTAAAGGCCGCGTAACTTACCGTTACAAGTAGGCCCCCTTCAGCTGGACCCCCTTCAACGGGCTCGAATCGGCCGGCAATCAGGCCTGGGCTAGGTCCCTCAGCCGGTTTACCTAGTCGGGTTGCCCGAGCACGATCGTCTCGTCACCAACGTCGAGCCGGGTGGCGGCCGCAGGGTTGAAGACGAACTCCTGCCCCAGGGCTATCAACTCTTCCATCACTTGCCGACCAGTTCGCCCACCCCGCACAGGACAACATGGCCGTCCAGACGTTCTAACATGCGTGCCCTCCAGCGTTTTCTTCTAACGTGACCGAGGTCGAATTCTACTATGAATGAGGTGATCAGCGCGAACCAGACGCCGATCCCCGTGATACCGCCCGCCAGAAGAACCATCGTAAGGTCCCGGCCAAGCTCGGACAGCGGTTGGACTTCGCGGAAAGCCACCGCGGTCATGGTGATCACGGTCATGTAAAGGGCGTCCTGCCACGGCCACCCCTCTATAAACTACATAGCAGATCGTCCCAACCATCATCAGCACAACGAGATAGGTGATCGCACCCAAGAAACGAGGGATGAAAACGCGCATCGCTCGATGACCTCTCCGGGTGAAGCTGACCTGAACGCAAGGGAACCGCTCCTTCAGGAAGCTAGGCAGGACGCGGGTTTTCGGCTAATTCTTTACTTGACGCTCTGTTCAGCGGGCCTTACCGTAGTCCTAACTGATGCTTGCCAGAGCCGCTTCGGTCCGTCTTGGGTCCCAAATACCGTGCGTGACAGGCCCGACACGCAGAAGCCCGACCGCAGCTGGAGGAAGGCTGGCGTAGGCCGCGAAGTCAAGAGGCATTACCCCCTTTTGAGGAGTAACAAATGAACAAATCCGATCTAGTAGCCGCCCTTGCCGAGAGCGCCGGGATGACAAAGGCCGATGCGTCTCGGTCCCTGGACTCTCTGTTCGGTTCAGGAGGTGTCATCGCCCAGGCTTTGAGGGCCGGACAGCGTGTGCAGATTACTGGCTTCGGCACGTTCGAAGCGAAGTATCGCAAAGCTCGCATGGGTCGGAATCCTCGTACAGGTGCCGCGATTCACATTCCGGCATCGAAGCGTCCCGGGTTCCGGCCTGGCAAGGGCTTCAAGGACGCCATCCAGTAAGAACCCCGTGTGGGTAGCCCCAATCGGGGTCGAAGGATCGGATAGAGGCCACGCCTTCGGGCGTGGCCTCTTCTTATGTGGATACCCCTCGGCGGCAGGCTACCGGCTCTTACCGCGGCTATTATGGCGGTCTTTACCGCGAGTACTGCCGCGGTCGTAGTCCACTCTCGCGCTCCGGCCACGGATGCTTGAGCCGTTCACGGCCTTGATGACTTTCTCCGCTTCGGACGGCCTGACTTCGACCAGGGAGTAGGTGTCGCGTATTTCGATCTTTCCGAACGAAGATCCGTCTACCCCGGACTCTCCGGCGAGCGCGCCCAGCAGGTCGCCGGGCTTGATACCCTCCATCTCGCCGATGCTCACGAAGAGCCGGGTCCACCCGTCGGTTCCGGTAGCCCTTTCTGCGCGGGCCGCGGTGCTTGGCGATACGGTGGCGCCCGCGGGAGCTTGAGGAATGAGTAAGGCGAGCGCTGCCGCGGCGAGTTCCTGTGGGCTGAAGCGATCCAGCAGGGGCTCCAGGACTACGTAAAGCGGGGCGAGATCGCCGCTTGTGGCGGCTTCTTCGAGGCGATCGCGAATCACACTGATTCGGTCCTCAACCACAGATTCGGGCGGAGGCAGGGGCCGCACACGATAGCCAGTACGTCGGGCCGTATCTCTAAAGTGGGGAACTTCTCGGGGAAGGAGCAGCACTGTAGCCTGTCCTCCCGCACCATGGCGCCTGTCCATCGAGTCGGGGTCCGCTGGACAGTCCAAGCTCACGGTTGCCACAACAGCGGGAGATTCGCTCTCGTTGAGAGCCTCTCGGGCCGGAAGGGCGTCCACGGCCAACCAGATCGGAGCCGTCTCATCGCCGGGGCCGCCCGCCATGAAGCCGTGAAGGGTCAGGAAGTCTCCTACATCGGCGGCCCGGTCCGCGGAGCGGCAAAACAAGAGCACATGGCGAGCGTCGTCGTCGAGGAGTTCGGACACCAGCGGGGCTAAGGCCTCCACTTTGTCCTCTCCTGTGATGCGGTAGCGCAACTCCCCCCGATCCGGTGGCTTCGACGCTGTGCTCTCTACGGCCGGGGAGGGGGGTATGCGTACCGCCTTCGGCATGTGTGCGGCAGCGATGGACCCGACCGAGTCGGTGACCGGCTGGCTCAGGACGACCCGCTGGGCTCCAGCCGCCACATACTCGAACAACGCGCCCACGGTATCGAGGCCTGAAATTGTTTCAATCGCGCTGGCACCGTCGACGACCAAGACCTCGACCCCTTCGAGCGTGAGACTCGATCCGTCGACTGCCGATTTCACTTCGCTCGGAGTCGCGAAAAGGACGTCACATCGCTCGGGCAGCAGCCAGGCTCCACCGAGAGCGCCGATCGAATGCCCAGTGGTAGCCGCGATGCGTGCCAGTGACTCGGCGAGACTGGTGGCGGACGCATCAGTCGCCACCAGAACGAGCGCCCCGGGCCGGCCGCCTTGGGGCTTGGTTCGTTCCAGTATTGCGGTTCCGTATGTCAGCAGCGTCCCGGCTCCAGGACCGACGGCCCCGAGTAGGTTGTTGCCTCGCCGAAGAAGGGGAATCGCTGTGCGCTGAAACTCCGTGGGCTCCTCGAAGCCCTCGGCGGAGAGTGCTTCGGTCAGTTCCGAGGGTAACTCCAGATCGTCGAAGGACTGCATCACGAAGGCTCCCCAGAACCGCGACCGCCGACATCCCCCGGCTCGTAGGGAAGCTCGGTCAGGAATTTCTGAATTTCGTAGTCGAGACGTGAAGTCCGGAGACGGTCACTGGAGACCAGTACGTTCGTGTACGGGCCGTGTCGGTGCGCGGTGAGCGTCACCGTGCCTTCCTCACCCGAGAAGGTCGCTGTGTGGGACGCGGTCTTTGTTCTGGTCAAGCCAATCCACTCGGGAAGTAACTCTTCTGCTTTTGCCAGAATATCGGACGGCGAGAGGACGGTTCTTCGCTGATAACCAGCCATTTCGGTGATCGCTCTGTACTATTCGGCTAAAGGAGGCGTGCTTGCTGCAGGAAGTGTCGAAGCTCGCCGATTGAAGCTGGACCTTCAAGACTCATGTCGCCAGATCGGAGCGTCGGTACTCGCCGCACCCCGCTAGCCTCCGCCGCCCGTCGAAGATCCACAACGCGCTCCCGATGTTTGTCGACGTCCAGGACTGCTTTTGATTCGCTCGGGTCGAGCCCGAGTTCTTCCGCTGATGCCACCAGGACATCGACGCGTCCGATGTCGGCTCCTTCCATGAAATGGGCAGAGAAGACCGCCTCGTGCATCGACGATTCCAGTCCTTGTTCTGCGGCGTGTAGGCGCAGTTCATGCGCCTTCCGGCTCCAAGGGACGAACGAGGGTCGAACCATCCGGATTTCGGCTTCACGAGCGAGGCCCATCACCGTCTCTCCGTAGGCTCGCCAATCCGGGCCTGACCCGTCGATGAGCTCCTGCGGTATCGGGCAGACTTCGAACGGATGCCGAACGGGTTCGACCCCCTCGGGCAGGATCTGACCCAGTTGGCGGTGGGTCAGGTACGACCCCGGATCGACATAATCGAAGTAGAAGACAAGGGAGGGCACGTCGTGCATCCCGAAAAGCTGGTCTCCGTCCCCCCTCTGATCAACCCCGTCGAGTTGATGAGTTCGGGCGAGCGTTACTTGATCCGGATTCCCGGTGACTCGATATTCCCGGCATGAAATTCAGCCCCAACATCTCACGGCTACAGCCGTCAGCAACGATCGCGGTCAGTACCCTCGCTAAACGTCTTCGGGCGGAGGGCCGCGACATCATCGATTTGAGTGCCGGCGAGCCGGACTTCGGCACGCCGGAATGGATCTCTGAGGGTGGGATCGAGGGGGTTCGATCTGGCGCGACCCGATATACGCCGGTCTCGGGTATACCTGAGCTAAGACGTGCGATCGCCGGATATCTCGAATCGATCGGTGGCAAGCCCGTGGATTGGGAGGGCGTTGTGGTGGGCGCGGGTGCCAAGCAGGCGTTGTTCAACGCTGCTTTCACACTCTTTGGCCCAGGCGACGAGGTGCTCGTCGGTGCGCCCTACTGGACGAGTTATCCCCAAATGGTCGCCTTGGCTCGAGCCGAGCCGGTCCCGGTGGCGGGAGATCCGGACCGGAATTTCCTCCTTGCCAGGGCCGATCTCGACGCCGCCTGTACGGAGCAGACCCGGGGCCTGATTCTGTGCTCGCCGTCCAACCCGACCGGAGCGGTATATGCCCTCGAGGAGTTGCGGGAGATCGCGGAGTGGGCCAAAGAGAAGGACATCGTCCTTATTGCCGACGAGATTTACCGTGAGATCTATTTTGGGGACGACCGCCCGTGTGCGCCCAGCATCCTCGAATTGCCGGCCGAATCCCTTGGCCCGTACGTCCTGATCGACGGGGCCTCCAAGTGTTTTGCCATGACCGGATGGCGCATCGGATTCTCGTACTCCGAAGTCGAGCTCGCGAAGAAGATCGGGGCCTTTCAGAGCCACGCCACCTCGAACGCCGCGACACCATCGCAGATGGCTGCGCTGAGCGCGTACTCAGATCTCGAGCGCTCACGGGAGGCCAAGCAGGGGATGGCCGCCACGTTCCGTGGGCGGAGGGACAGAGTCGTCGCGCTACTGAATGAACTCCTACCGCAGCTCTCGTTCGTAGAACCGCTGGGTGCGTTCTATTTCTTCATTAGGGTGGATGCGTTGTTCCGGGACGGTGTCTCCGATTCCACGGCGTTGTGTTCGTGGCTTCTCGAAGAGAGCGGCGTGGCCATGGTCCCCGGTGTCGCGTTCGGTGACGATCGCTTCGTGAGAGTCAGCTTTGCTACGTCGGATGAATTGATGGAGCGTGCGCTCCGGCGGCTGGCGGAGGTAGTCGGGAGCCCCGCCTCCACCGTATAGGGGCGCCGCCGACCTACCCTCCGGACCAGGCCGTCCGGAGGCGTTTTTGGGTTTTTCACCGAGAGGCCAAAGCACATCTTAAGGCCGCTGCCACGCCGTTGACGTAGCCGCCGCCGAAGAGGTTTACGTGCACCAGAAGTGGGTAGAGCTGGTATACGTGCCGACGAACGTCCTCATATCCGTCCCTCAGTGGTCGGCGGCCTTCGTAGGCTGAGTAGAACCCCCTGGGGAAACCCCCGAAGAGTTCCGTCATTGCCAGGTCGACCTCGCCGTGCCCCCGATAGACGGCCGGGTCCACCAGGACCGGCCCGCCATCCGGGCCCGGGTACACATTTCCGCTCCAGAGATCACCGTGGAGGACAGAGGGCCCGTCCTCCTCCGCGGCCCCGAGCAACCCTGGGAGCTCCAACTCGAGCGTGGCCCACTCCCGTTCCAGGCTGGCCAGCCACCCGTTGTCGCTCGCCATCACCAACTGCGGCTCGAGACGCTCGGACCACCAGAACGCGGGCCAGTCATTCATGGGCGTGTTCGCCTGTGGGAGCGAGCCGATGTAGTTGGAACGGTGCCAGCCGTACCGGCCTTGGCCGGTCTCGTGTAAAACCGCAAGGGCCTCCCCGAGGCGCTCTGCGTAATCCCGACCGGGGCTTCCGCGGGGTATGTACTCCAGAAGCAACCAGGCCGGCTTCGCTTCGGCATCGGAGTAATCGACCACTTCCGGGACGGTCAGGTCGGCCGAGTCACGTGTTGAGCCGCGTAAAGTATTCAGGCCGTCGGCCTCCGCCGCAAAGACGTCCCATAGGGGGCCCTGGGCCCACTTGAGAAAGAAGTCCTCCGGCAGATTGGTCCACACACGGGCCGTCTGGTGGATACATCCCCCCGTCACGGGCTCCGCGCCAAGGATCTCCACACTTCGTTTTGCGCGGCTGGACAGAGCTTCCTCAACAGCCGCACGGAGGGCGCTGGGGAGTGTGCTCGGGGATCCGGCCATCAAGTCGAAAGCTCTGAGACCAGGTGTTCGACGAACGCGGCGCAGGTCCGATCGACCATCTCGAACATCAGATCGAATCCGTCGGGGCCTCCGTAGTAAGGATCGGGTACATCGAGGTCCCCATCCGGATCGGGGTCGAACGTTCTGAAGAGGGAGAGCGTGGCGTCTCCATCACCCTCGGACTCGAGATAGCCGAGGTCCCTGAGATTGGCGCGATCCATCGCGAAGATGTGGTCGAACTCCTGGAAGTCCTCGGCCCGCACGAGCCGAGCCCGCCCCCTGAGCGTGATCCCGTGCCGCATCGCGACGTCGGTGGAGCGCGGGTCGGGCGGCTCTCCCTGGTGCCAGGCGCCAGTGCCGGCCGAATCGACCCGGACCCTGTCGGAGAGCCCTTTCTGCTCCAGACGGTGTGCCAGGACCCCTTCACCGAGAGGAGAACGGCAGATGTTGCCCAGGCATACGAAAAGAACTGAAACGTCGTGTTTCGCGGTCATGGATAGAAGGTGCTGCCTATAATCCTCGAGGAGTGGCGGGCGCCCTGTGCCCACCACTGCATATGACATAGACTTACTCGTTGAAGGGTTGCGGCCCACTGTACCTCTTCAACAGCCCTCTAACTTATAGGCCAATCCAAACCCGATCGCACGCATGGTCACTTCGATGCGTGATCAGATTGGCATTTCCCTGCGAGAACAACTGAGTGGAAGACGAGACTAAAGAAGAATCCCAACAGCCTCAAACCTTCGAGGATTTGGGTGTATCCGACGCGCTACGCGCCTCCGTAGAAGCCCTCGGGTGGGAGCAGCCGACTCCGATCCAGGTCAAGAGCATCCCGACCGGCCTCGCTGGGAGTGATCTGGTTGGAATCGCCCAGACGGGAACCGGTAAGACTGGCGCCTTCATGCTTCCCTCGCTGGAGAGAATCGAGACGGGCAAGGGCCTGCAGGTTCTGGTCCTATGCCCCACGCGAGAACTGGCGCAGCAGGTTTGTGACGACAGCGAAGCCCTCGCCAAAGGGACACGGGTTCGGGCGGCCTCAATCTACGGGGGGGTGGGGTACGACCCTCAACTGAAGGCACTCAAGGAGGGTTTTGAGGTCATCACTGCGACTCCGGGCCGGTTCCTCGATCACCTCGGGCGTGGTCGCGTCGACCTGAAGAACGTGCACACGTTTGTACTCGATGAGGCGGACAGGATGCTCGATATGGGCTTCCGCCCGCAGATCGAGGGGGTCCTCCGCGAATTGCCCAGGAAGCGACAGACCATGCTTTTCTCGGCCACCATGCCCCACGGGGTGCATGATCTCGCTTCGCGCATCACCAAGGATGCGGTGTGGGTCGAGGCCGCTCCGTCGGGAACCAAGGCCGAAGGGATCACCGAACTTGTCTACTCGGTCAAGCCCGAAATGAAGCCCGATCTCCTTCTCCGACTGTTGGAGAGTCCTGAGTGGGAGCAGGTCCTCATCTTCACTCGTACAAAAGCTGGGGCGGATGCTCTAAAGACCCGGCTGGACCGAGAGGGCATCCGTACCGAGGCGTTGCACTCGAACTTGCGCATGGCGCATAGGACCAGGGCGTTGGAGCGGTTCGCGGAGAAGAAGGTGCGCGTCCTGGTTGCGACCGACATCGCCCAGCGGGGTCTGGATGTCGATGGGATCTCGCACGTCGTCAACTACGATGTACCGAAGGACCCCGAGGACTACACCCACCGCATCGGCCGCACGGCCAGAGCTGGTGCCCTAGGGACCGCCGTCACGTTCTTGGCCGCGGCCGACCTTGGAGCCTTCAAGTCGATGACCTACCATATCGGGAGGGATCTGGAGCGCATCCACCTCCCTGACTTCGACTACGCCGGCACGCCTCAGGCGGTGTCCAGCGCCTCTCCAACGCGCGGGCGGCACTCCCGTTCACCGACAGGCATGGGCTCCCGCGATGCCGATGATCTGACCGATGAAGAGTTGGCCGATCTGCTGAAGCATTGATTGATACGTTCCCCATGCATGACGTCGCCCCCCCCCAAATTGTGACTTGAGATGATTCTACTTCGATATGGCACGACCATTCAAAGCGTCGAGCCGAACTTCGACTCCAAGGCTTTCACCGAGATCGGATTCCGGAGAGATCGCGGCTATTCTAGCCCGGCTTCCGACTTCCTGGGCGGCCACGAGCGAGTCTCGGAACATCTTTTGGAGGCCGAGGCCGAGGGGGATGTACAGGACGAGGTCGAATCGGCGATGCTCGCGAAGCTGCTTGATCAGCTCGAGAAGATCGATGGCGACCTTGGTGAGGGCGAGTTCGTTCTCATTGAGAACGAGAAGGGCGAGGATTACCCGAGGACACGTACCCGTATGAAAGATGTGGTCGTGGACGGAGACAATCGCTTCCACTTCTACTCCAGCGTGTCATCGCCGCTGAAGGTGGGCGTGTTCAAGGCCAGTTAGGCTCCACACAACCATTTTGATCCACTCGGTGTCCAACCCCTTGAATCTATTCTGCGCCCAATCCGTAGAGTTGAACGGGTGGCTTGGGTGGGTGGCTCCAAAGGCGCCGGCGCCGGGGCTCGGTCGGCTTTTGCGTCGATCGAGCCCCCTTTTTTTGGCAGGTAGGATGGTCCCCGCGTTACCGTTAGCCTGCCGGTACCGGAGCCACGAAAATTCCGTCAGCGAGATCGGAGCCGATGACTTCCGCGTTGACTCGGGTCTCCACGGAGACGGTTGTGGGTCCATCGAAAGGGGCTCTTTCCCGGACCGTGATCCGAGCTCCCGGCACGAGGCCCAACGTCTCGAGGTAACGAAGGCGAGCGGGATCTTCATCCGGCACGGAACGGATCTGTACGGCCAGACCAAGAGCCACCTCGTTGAGTGTTACGGACTCAAAGCGTTCGATTTCTCCGGATGGAGTGGGGATCGGCGCACCGTGAGGATCGTGACTCGGGTGCTCGAGAATGGCGGCCATGCGATCGATCAAAGCGTCGGATGCCGCATGCTCCAGTCGTTCTGCCTCTTGATGGACGTCGTCCCACGAGTAACCAAGATGTGTGCATAGGTAGGTTTCAAGGATCCGGTGTCGCCGGATGATCCGGAGGGCCTCGCGTGACCCGGATTCCGTGAGCTTGGCGCCGTGATACCGGGCGTGCTCCAGGTACCCGCACTCGGCGAGACGTTTGACCATTCCGGTGACCGAGGCCGGTTGGACATTGAGGGCCTCAGCCAACGCGCTCGTCGAGGCGGACTCCTCTCTTTCCGTGAGGGAGTAGACGGCCTTCAGGTAGTCTTCAACGGAGCGAGTGAGGTGCGGTCGAGGGGCGTCGTTCATGTGTAAACATGGGCCCGGTTACGCGGTGTGGGAAGCCCAATGATTAGCCACCGGCGCTCGAGGGTTCGGCGATTCGCGCGCCACGTCAGGACCGGGTAAGATGGCTCGATGGACTACAAAAAGACTACAGAGGGGATTCGCGTGGTGGTTCGCCCGAGTTTCTCCCTCTCCCACTCGGAGCCGGCGGACGGAAAGTTCGTTTTCACCTATCTGGTGCAGATGGAGAACCAGAGCGCGGAGGCGGCGCAGCTTCTCTTCCGGCACTGGCACATTCACGACAGCGAAGGCGAGGACTCGGAGTTGGAAGGTGAGGGGGTTCTTGGCGAACAACCCAGCTTGGCGCCCGGGAAGTCGCATGTATACGAGAGCTTCTGTGTCTTGCAATCTCCGGTAGGCTTCATGGAGGGGTACTATACGTTCGTGCGCCCCAACGGAGAGGAGTTTCGGGTCAACGTCCCAAGGTTCGACCTTCGGGCTCCCTGGACCGTGGGGGGTGGTCCTAAAGCGGAGCAGATGAACTGAGGTCCGATCTCTCTGGAGCCTCACCTGGACCGACGATGCGATCACAAAGCGTTGGAATAACTGCAGACAACAGCTAATTTTAGCAGCTTTCAAGCACTGTCAGTATGGTTGTCCGGGGAGGTGCAGTTGTCCGATTCAGTCGCCATAGACGCCAAACGTATCCTTTTACGCTACGGCGCCCCGATCAACGTCTTGGATGAAGTATCGGACGAGGACCGGATCGCCCTGGCCTGTGACATCGCCAAGACCAACCTGGCGGACCGCGAGGCCCGGCTCAAAGAACTGTTGGCGGAGCGAAGGTCCGATTCCTGAGACCGACGCGATCTCTTAGAAGCCAGCGCCCGTTGCGTCTGTGGGCGCTGCCTCCGGGGGCCCAACCTCCTCGGAACTCACCTCCAGAGTGCGCAGACGATTGAGGGCGGCCGCCAGTTCCATCGGACGAAACTGAGCCAGATCACCGACCAAGCGATCGTCCAGTACGTCTAGACCGCCCTCTTCGATGGTCTGCGTGACGAGGTTCAGGATCTCGCTCACGGAACGCTGCCCGTCCATGAACCTGGTACGGGCCAGGAGCAACCCGCGGCCCACGGCGAGTGTCTGCGCGCGAGAAACGAGTTGGGCGACTGCGGAAAGGGCGATCGTCTCGGTTCCGAAAACCAGCGATTTCTCCTTGAAGACTTTGATCTCCGCTTCTCGTCTTGGGGTGCTGGGATCGACTGAGGTGGGGTCTGGGAGTCGCGTTCCGAACGCCCCGATCGGTCGGGGCGCTTCGTTCCTCCGACCGGTGGGAAGCTCCGATGCGACGCGTCGGGAGTCAGCAGTCACATCGGCGGGGCGGAACTCGTTCATGGCGACAACCGTGTCGGCGACATCCAGGTAGTCCCCGCTCCCGCCCAGGACGATGACGCAACTGACGCCCCATGTCTCCCACAGGGATCTGACCTGGTCGACCAAGGGCGTAATGGGCTCGCCTTCCTTTGGAATCAGCGTCTGCATTCGCCGGTCGCGGATCATGAAGTTGGTGGCCGCCGTGTCTTCGTCGATGAGCAGGGCGGTTGCGCCGGCCTCGATTGCCTCGACAATACCGGCCGCCTGACTCGTGGAACCCGAAGCATTGGGTGTCGAGAATGCTCGTGTGGTCTGTCCTTGAGGCAGTGTACCGATGAAGGCGGAGATATCGACCCCGGCCACGGAACGGCCGTCCTCCGCCC
>Ga0066374_10000119_pt1 | contig 11570 bp, 9 predicted proteins | sample Knorr_S15_td_AAI_FD_71217 | JGI IMG/M metagenome (GOLD analysis project Ga0066374, IMG submission 71217) | Marine microbial communities from Southern Atlantic Ocean transect - Knorr_S15_td_AAIW_ad_750m_LV_A | ecosystem: Environmental > Aquatic > Marine > Oceanic | place: Southern Atlantic ocean...
ACACGAACCGAAGGATCTGAGACATCGAACGCCCTACTGGCTCTCGAAAACCAGGCCCCCACCGATTCGGGAAGCCCCACGTTGAGGGCGTGGCCAGGTTCCGGACGCATCTCGAGGATCGAGCCGGGTATATAAAAATCCGACGCGTTGAGCCGCTCCACCGCGCTCGAGACACCGAGGTCGAAGATTTCCGCCACGTAGTCGGTCGCGGCCTCGATGGCCACAATACGCCCCCCCTCACGCACGAAACGGTCCAGAGCCCGCTCTCCCTCGGAACCCACGCCGCCCGCATACGCCTCGGGGACCGTTCCTCTCCGAAATCCCGAGCTTATAGAGTTAGGGTCTTGCCCCTGGAAGAGAATCACGTCGTAATCCCGGCGAAGATCACCAGCCCGAACACGTGCATTCTTGAGCGTGTCGTAGGCGAGCTCGTGCTGGTCGAAGACCCAGCGGGTCCAGCCAGCCTCCATGGGCTCTCGCCAGGACTTATAGATAGCGATTCGCGGCGCGCGCTCACCCTGGAGGGCTTCGGGTAACTCAAAAACGAATCCTGGCGTCTCGATCGGCGTGGGCTCGATCACCGCAGCCACATCAGGATCTAGCTCCTCCACCGAAACGGCCGCCACGTTCATGAGCAGCGGCAACGTGTGGGCCGTCACGTCGTACGGCCGGCGTGGCGGACCGCCGGGGTACTCGCGCAGATCCGGATACTGTTGCACCTCGAGGAGCGTCTGGGCGAAAGACGCGTAGGGCTGGTTCATAGGAACCACATACGTGCCGAGCGGGAACGCTTCGCCATCGGCCTCGAATGCCTCCGAAGCGCGATACACCTCTACGTCGCCCATGCGCAAGATCCGCAGCACATAGGCCAGGCCAGTCTCGTTGTCCTGGTCGGCGGGAATGACCCACGCGGCGGGCCATTCGTCCCACCCATTCACGGCACGCTCGTTGATCCGGTAGAAGTTTTCCAGCCAAAATCTTCGGTTCTTGGCGGCGTTGCTGAGCAAAGCCAACGCGCCCGCGTCCATGTAGTCCACGATGTCCGGAAGACCCCACGGGCCGCCGGTCCAGGGATTCGGGTAGTTGGATGACGCGGTCGCGGCGTCGTACCCTCGCCCACCTCCGATCCTGGCGGGGGACACGTTCACAGAGGTGGCGAGGTCCGCCGAGGCGGTTTCGGACAGAATTCGGGCTCCTCCGTGATAGTGCTGGTAGGCACGGGCCGGCGTAAAACCATCGTAGATGGCACTGGTCACGACGCCGGACTTGCCCGAGGCAGTGAGTTCGGCGGCCATCGCCGTACCCAGCATGTTAACGGCAGACACGATGGCCGGATCGACATTGTGCTCAATGGGATCCATATAGGGCGGAAAGAAGATACGAGCGCCCCCACCACCCATCTGATGGATGTCGTGCACGATCTGTGGGTGCCAGGCGTTATGAGCTCCGAGCACGGTGTGCCGCGTCTCGCTCTGCGTGAACGCGTACCAGTCCCGGTTGTTGTCGTGCCCAACGTAGTAGTGATAGAGCCAGGGCAGGGACGAAGCCTCGTATTCCGTGCCGACCCACTCGTTGTACCAGTCCGCGACCCACTCCGTCCCGTCCGGGTTCAGCGATGGAATGTCGAGCAGAATGACGTTGTCCAGAATTTCCCGGACTCGCTCTTCGTTCGAAGATGCCAAACGGTACAGCAACCGCGCCGCGGTTTGCGACCCGCCCACCTCCGTCGAGTGGATCCCGTGTGTGATGAGTACGACCGTGCGCCCCGCCGCAATGAGCTCTTGAAGCTCCTCGTCGCCGGACACCCGGCGAGGATCCGCGAGCCGCATCTGGATGTCGTGAAGCTCGGATAGACGAGCTTGGTTTTCCTCGCTCGTGACGGTCACCATCACGAAAGGTCGGCCCATCGTCGTGAGGCCGAGCGTATCGACCTTCACACGCTCGCTCGTCTGCGCGAGCACCTCGTAGTAAGCGGTGAGTTCCGTCCAATTAGCCAGGTTCTGCTCCGAACCGATCTCGTAGCCGAAATGGGATTCCGGCGTCGGAACGTCCTGGGCCGAGAGGAGGCTGACGGCGACGAGCGTGAGGCTCGGACCCGTCAGGACCCTATGCAGCATGCGTTTACCTCCAACAAGTGTTGAACGGAAGAGCATGAAGATCGTACCCATGAGCAGTACCTAGGACAACCTCGGGCGCTGTCCTCGGCCCATCGTCGCCCCGCCGTGGCCCTCACGGCGGAGGTTGCGCCTTCAGCGGCCCCCTTGCCGATCGCCCTTCAGAGGCCAGTGGGCATATCGACGAATTCTTGCGAAAGGTCGAATCGCTCTTCCAGATGAATCCCAAGCGCCCTCACGCCCCACGTCTCCGTAGCGTAATGGCCAGCGTACAAAGCGTTTACACCGTACTCCATGGCGTGGTGGTAGGTGTGATGGGCTCCCTCCCCTGTGATGAACGCATCGAGACCGAGCCGGGACGCTTCGGGGATGAGGCTGGCGGCCCCACCGGTGACCAACCCAACCCGATACACGTGATCCGGCCCGCCGGAAATAAGCCTCACCGGACCACCCACCACCTCTCCGACATGGTCCACGAGCGCGTCTCGCTCGTAGTCGACTTCACACGACCACCCGATGTCATGGCCTTGATGGGCTCCGAACCGCTCCTCCGGGCTCCACCCGAGCGCCCGGCAGAGAACCGCGCAGTTGCCAACCTCTGCGTGCGCATCCAGGGGTAGGTGGGCAGAGTAGAGAGCGACCTTGCCTTCGATCAGGGCTCGGATTTTTCGAAAACGTGGACCGACGATTTTGGCCAGCCCATCCCAAAAAAGCCCGTGATGCACGATCAGGATATCCACGTCTCGGGACGCGGCCTCTCGGATCACCGCCTCACTGCTGTCCACCGCCACCGCTACACGCCTTACCTCGGTAGGTCCCTCCACCTGAAGGCCGTTGTAGGCGTGCGAATAGTCGGGGAACCCCTCGATTGAGAGATACTCATCCAGGTATTGGACCAGCGACTCGGTGTTCACCTTGTCGTCGAGCGGGAGTGTGGAAAAGTGCCCAGAAAACGACCGTGAGCCGGTGTATCGCCCCATTCACAAAACATGTAACTCATTGTCAAACCACGAATTGAGGAGATTGTCCACGCCTGTGGATAACCCGAAGGCTGTCTTAGTCCCCGGAAAGTTGTTGCTGTCTCTGATCCAACTCCGACCCTGTCTGCCGCCCCTCTGACGTCTGTCGCTCTGCCTCGGGCTCCGGTTCCGTCTCCAGATCATCGGCTTTTCCGCGGCCATCGAACTGCTTCTGTTCCGTTTGGCGCTCAGTTTTTCTTCCGCCACCTACCTTCTCTGTCTGCGCGCCCTTGGAAGGGGACTTCATATCCGGCGCACCGACAGCCACCTGGCCTTGGACCCTGGCGCCTTCCTCGACCTGCATCCGAGGAGCCACGATTTCGCCTGACACCTCGCCGGTCGCTTGGAGCTCGAGGCGGGATTCGGCATGAATTTCGCCCGAAACCTTACCGGCGACCACCGCATCTTGGGTGAAGACACTCCCGTCCACCAGTCCGTCCCTGCCGACCACCACAGATTTTCCAGCCCGAACACTGCCGCGGATGGTACCCTCAATGCGTAGCGAACCGTCCGTGTCTGTGTCCCCTACCACGGTCATGCCCGCCCCGATGATCGAAATCACGGCCTCGGGAGGGGTCGTTGAAGGAGGAATATTCTTCGCCATATCGTCTGATAGCCTTGCGCTTTATGGTTGTGTTACCAACTCGAGCGGATCGACTGTTTCTCCCTCGAGCAGAATCTCGAAGTGCAAGTGCGGCGCAGTCGATTCGCCGGTGGACCCACTCAGCGCGATCACCTCACTTTTCCGTACTTCCTCGCCGAGCTGGACCGAGGTGTGCGAGGCATGGGCGTACAAAGTCACGTACCCATTTTCATGATCGATCCGCACATACTTTCCGAATATGGAATCGGCCTCCCCAACTTCTACGACTCGGCCCGCGGCCGCGGCCCGAATATACGAGCCGGTGGGTATTGCGATGTCCAGGCCCGGGTGGGCTTGTTCACCATCCGCGAGCAGTCTACGTGTTATGAATCCAGGCTCCGTGAGCGGCCAGCCATCGGGCTGGCCGCCGCGCCCCTCATCGGTACCCGACGAGCGGTTGAGCGCACCCGGAGGCGGGAGCCACAGTTCAGAGGGCGCGCCTGAGCCGTCGCCGTCGAAAAGGTTTCGGATGTCCGCATACTGGCTTTCGACGGTACCCAGCCGGCGAAGAAGGGCCGGAATGCGCTCTTGCTCAGCACGCATGAGCGCGACCTGCGCCTCAAGCTCGAGCATGTGGGAATGACGTGAGACCATGTACGCATACGTCGCGATCATAAATGCTGTTACGGTACCGACCACTACCCCCAAGCCGCGGAGCAGACGTAGGCGACGGTACGACACCTCGTACGTTCGGCTTTGTTTCGTGGCCGGGACAACAACGATCCGCAAGACCGGGTCTGTCACGACAGCACCTCCGAGGCCTCTCGGCCAGTGATCAGGAGGAAGACTCGTTCGAAATCCTCGTGGTTACGGAACGGTACCTCGATCACACCTGAGCCGCCCCTCCGAAGGCGGACGCTGGCCTTGGTCGCAAGCACCTCCCGGAGGTTCTCCTCCAAGGCCCGAGCGACAGGATCCCGCGGTCTGGACGGATGGCTCGTCGATTTCTTCGTTTTCTTGGCCGAATCTACCCCGGCGTGACTCTCCATCTCACGGACAGACCAGCCCTCCGCAATGGCCTTGCGGGCGAGTTCCACCATGTTCCCCTGATCGTTGAGGGCGAGCAACGCCCTCGCATGTCCAATCGTGAGGGATCCCGCAGCCAGATGCGCCCGGACCGAGCCCGGTAGCTGTAGCAGGCGGACCATATTCGCCACCGTGGAGCGGCTCTTCCCGACGGACCGCCCGATTCCCTCGTGACTGAGGCCGTGCTTGTCCATGAGGGTCTGGTACCCCTCCGCCTCTTCGAGGGGGTTCAGGGCCTCACGCTGAAGGTTTTCAACGAGCGCAAGCACAAGGAGCGTGTCATCGTCGACCTCGCGGGTGACCGCCGGGACCTCTGTCCAACCAAGCTTCCGGACGGCGCGCAAGCGGCGCTCTCCGGTTACCAACTCGTACTTGCCAAGAAGCTTCGGAGCTGGGCGGAGCAAGAGCGGTTGCAGCAGACCATTCTCTTCGATGGATTGGGCCAGCTCCGCTAGTTCTTCGTCCGAGAAGGCTTTTCTGGGCTGTTGGGGATTCGGCCCGATCATTTCCACATTGATGAGTTGCAGCTCAGCTCGTGGAGTATCGTCCGCATACTCACCGAGCAAAGCGCCAAGCCCCTTGCCGAGACGAATGTTCTTCGCTGGTGGATTCACTCGCCTACATTCTCCGGATAACGGGAGGGAGCGCCCACATCAGGCCACCGTCTCCGTCGGTCCCCGGCCCGTCATGAGCTCCCTGGCGAGTGCCAGATAGCTCTGGGCTCCGTTCGACAGAACGTCGTAGCGGAGGATCGGTTGTCCGAACGACGGGGCCTCCGCCAGGCGCACGTTTCGTGGAATCGAGGTCTTGTAAACGCGATCGCCGAAGTACTCCCTCGCCTCGGCAGCCACCTGCCTCGCCAGGTTGAGCCGCTTGTCGTACATCGTGAGAAGCACTCCCTCGATTTCGAGTTGCGGATTGAGCGCACGTTGGACCATCCGTACGGTGTTGAGCAGTTGACTGAGGCCTTCCAGGGCATAGAACTCACACTGGATGGGGATCAACAGCGAGTCGGAGGCCGTAAGGGCGTTCAGCGTCAGCAGCCCCAGCGAGGGTGGACAGTCCAGGAGGATGAATTCGTAGTCGGACCGGATGGACTCCAACGCGCGGCGAAGAATTGTCTCCCGGCTCGTCGCGCCAACGAGTTCGACCTCCGCACCCACCAGGTCAGGTGTGCTCGGCAGAACGTCGAGAAAGGGGAACTGAACGGATGTACGCACCGCCGCCTTGGTATCCACCCCGCCCATTAGCACGTCATAAATCGTGACCCCGTCGTCCTCGTCCCGCGCGAGCCCGAGTCCACTCGAGGCGTTCCCCTGGGGATCCAGATCGACGACCAATGTTCGAGCCTCGGCGACCGCCATAGCGGCGCCCAAGTTGATGGCGGTTGTGGTCTTACCCACCCCGCCTTTTTGGTTGGCGATGACGATGACGCGGGACATGAAAACGAAACCGTTGCGATAAACGTTCGTGGTGTGGCTGTAGGATAAGCGGTTGTCCAAGGCGAGGCAAAATGCAAGGACATCTACGGCCGCCTCCTGCCCTCGTTCGGTCGCTTGTCGAGAATCAGACGAGGCGGAGCGATCCTAGCCTCGTCGACCTTCGTCTTTTTTCCCCACTCAGTACATCCCCATGGGTCCCAGACATCCTTTTCCTACAACAGCTTCTGCGGGAAATCGGCTCCGACTTCTCGCGGTCATTTTCGTGGTTCTGGTTGGCGTCATCGGATACGGAAAGGGCCCCGTGGATTCAGCGTTCAACCCGAATTTCATGGTGGGAGATTGGTTAGCCCAGTCACAGGTGGTGACCAGCGTGGCGGATCCACAGGTGCTCGCTGACCTCACAGCTCTCGGAGCGGTGTACACACTTTCGGTCCAACCCCCTGGGCGTTACACGGCGATTTCGGAGGGATTCGGGCCGGCCATCGCCGAATTCGGGAACCTCACCGTTGATGGTCCAAACGTCGTCTTCACCCCTCAGTTCGGAGGGCAGTCGCTGGCGCTGTGGGAACAGGTGGGCGACTCGATCATCCTGGTGAGTGAGATCGATTTCGACGTCAACCTCGACGGAACGCCAGGGGCGGCCACGCTCAGGCGGGTGCTGATTCCCAAGTAACCTCCCTCGGGGATCGAGGGCCCAACTCGAGGGGCCGGAACCGGACCTAGGGTGTTTCACGTGAAACGGTCGCTCCGGAAAAGCAGAGGAGCGCCAAACCATGTTTCACGTGAAACAATCCTCTTTGCGGCGCCACCGCCGGACTTCGAGGATCAGGCTCTGCAGGTCCGCCGGGGACACGCCGGGTATCCTTCCGGCTTGCGCCAGGGTGGAGGGGCGTACCCGCGCCATCTTTTCTCTCGCCTCGGAGGAAATGCTCAGCAGTTCTTCGTAGGGAAGGTCGTCGGGGAGCTCGAAGTCGGCCTGCCGCCGGAGGCTTCTCGCACGCTCCGCCTCACGCCTGACATATCCTTCGTACTTGATCTCAATCTCCACTGCGGCCACGGCGTCGGTATCGGTGGCAGGGTCGAACATGGCTCCCCCGGCATGCGCGAGCCCGCTCGCCGGCACCTCTGGACGCTTCAACAGTTCGGATGCGCGGACGGACTGGCGTACCGGGCTACTCCCGCACTGCCCCAGCAGCGGGTTTGCGTCTGCGGGTTCGATCACGGTCTCAACGAACCACCGCCGGACGCGCAGGTCTCGCTCTTCGAGTATCTCCAGCGCCTCATTTTGCCTTTTAGTCAGCAGACCGATCTCTCTCGCCCGAGGGCCGAGGCGCCGGCTCGCATTGTCCTGTCGAAGGAGGAGCCTGAACTCGGCTCGGGAGGTGAACAAGCGGTAGGGCTCATCTGTCCCCTTGGTGATCAGGTCGTCGATCAAGACCCCGATGTAGGCCTCGTCCCGCTCCAGCACGAACGGCGACCGACCGAGGACCCCGAGGGCCGCGTTCGCGCCAGCCATCAGACCCTGACCTGCCGCCTCCTCGTAACCGGTCGTCCCGTTTATCTGGCCCGCGAAATAGAGGCCCGGAAAGGCCCTCACCTCCAGCGTATGCCTCAGTTGATGGGGCGGGAAGTAGTCGTATTCGATCGCGTACCCAACCCTGGTCACCTCGACCCGTTCGAGGCCGGGAACCGTGTGGAGGAACTCCACTTGAACCTCAGCGGGCAACGAAGTCGACAGGCCGTTCACGTAAAGCTCCGTGCTCTCCAGCCCCTCCGGCTCCAGGAAGACCTGATGGCGGGCCGCGTCCGGAAAACGAACGATCTTGTCCTCGATCGAGGGACAGTAGCGCGGGCCTCGCCCGGAGATCTCGCCGCCGAACAGCGCGCTCCGGTCGAGATTCCGCTCAACAACCTCACGAAGCCCCTCGCCAGTCCACGTGATCCAGCAGGGGCGTTGCTCCGGAATGCTCTCCCTCACGTAGGAGGAAAAACGGAAGTCCTGCGGATCGCCATCTTGCCTCTCGGTACGAGTGAAGTCCACGCTCCGACCGTCGATGCGCGGAGGCGTACCCGTCTTGAACCGAGCGATTTCGAGGCCACGTGCCTCAAGTTCCTGGGCCAACTCGACCGAGGGCGCCTCTCCAACCCGGCCCGCCCCCACACTCGCATCACCCCCGACGTGGATCCGGCCCCGCAGGAATGTCCCGGCGGTCACTACGACAGCTTCCGCGCGGAACTCCCCGCCGTCCGTCCGAACGCCGGTTACCCGACCGTCTTGCATGAGCAGGCCTGTCACCATGTCTTCGTGGAGGAACAGGCCGGGCACCTCATCGAGCGCCCTCCGCACCCCGAGGGGGTAAAGTTCCCGGTCACACTGGGCCCGGGGACTCCAGACCGCAGGCCCCTTCGAGCGGTTCAACATCCGGAACTGAATCCGCGCCGCATCGGTCGCACGGCCCATGATTCCACCGAGAGCATCCACTTCGCGTGCCACCACCCCTTTCGCTATGCCTCCGATCGCAGGGTTGCAGCTCATCTGCCCGACCCGGGCGAGATCGGGGGTGATCAACAAGGTTCGAGCCCCGAGACGGGCCGCCGCAGCCGCGGCCTCCGACCCGGCATGGCCGCCCCCCACGATGATCACGTCGTACGTGCGATCAGAACCCATGATGCTCACCGTCATCCCTCGCTAAATGATCTCAAAACCGGTCGGGAGACTCCCGTCCGACTCGAAGCCATCGACACCCTCGACCCGCGCACTCGGTGGACCGATCTCCAGTTCGGCGGCAAACGCCTCCAACGCCTCGGGCTCCCCGGCCGCGTGCGCCTCGACCGTGCCGTCCGGCCGGTTCTGGACGGTACCCCGCAAGCCGAGATCCGCGGCCCTGCGGCGCGTCCACCACCTGAAGTAGACTCCCTGCACTCGTCCACGGACCCTAAAGCCCCGCTGGTGCCACTCCGATTCGGAATCGTTCATGCTCTGTCCGTCTGCCTAAAGTCTTCGTACCGGACCTCAAGTCTACTTGCCAATACAAAACTCGCGAAAGACCCGGTCCAGAATCTCGTCTGTCGAAATCAATCCCAGCAACTCCTCCAAAGCCGTCTCTGCTGGCCGAAGCAGCGCCGACGCCACCGCAACCGGTGTCCCCTCATCCAAGGCCTCTATGAACGCCACCACCTGATCGCGGGCCTTTTGGACGGCCTCGGACTGCCGCGCCCGGGTCAAGGCGGGTACAGACGTGCCAGTCCGGACCAGCCCCCCATAAACCAGCTCCGGCAGAATCCCCTTAAGGCGTCCCAGGCCTGTCCCGTCGACCACCGACAGATCCACGCTCTCCCGCACGTCGGCGGCCTTCACACGACGGCCGTCGTCTAGGCCTTCGGATGCCAGACCCTCGGACGTCAGAGGCCCGGACACCTGATCCCGCGGCGTCAGGTCGACTTTGGTCCTGAGCAGAACCGTCGGCACGTCTCCCAGCCCGGCAAGGAATTCCAGCTCGGCCGACCCGAGATCCGCCTGGGATTCCACACAAAACAGCACCAGATCCGCGCGATCGAGATACCGGCGCGCCACCTCGACGCCCAACGCCTCCACCTGGTCGTCCGAATCACGGAGCCCGGCCGTATCTACCAAACGGAACGGGAAACCCCCGATCGAGATCACGGCCTCGAGGGCGTCCCTGGTCGTTCCGGGCATGTCGGTCACGATGGCCCGCTCCTCCCCCAATAAAGCATTGTAGAGGCTGGACTTTCCACTGTTCGGTGGCCCGGCTAGCACCGTCACGGCACCCTCCCGAAGGAGCTCTCCCTCCGGTGCCGTCTCCAGGAGTTCCTCGAGAGCGTCCCGCAGCGCCTCGGCCGCAGTTGCGACCCTACCCACGGTTACGGGCGCTTCGTCTTCCTCCGGGAAGTCGATGTGATGGGCCAGATAGGCCTCGACGGTGACGAGTTGCCCCCGTAGCTCCCCTATCCTTCGGCTCAAGCCTCGCTCCACCTGGAACAGAGCCGCATCATGCTGCGCTTTGCTCCGGCCCTCGATCAGATCGAGCACGGCCTCGGCCTGCACCAGGTCCATCTTCCCGTGCAGGACCGCCCTGCGGGTGAACTCACCGGGCTCCGCCAGGCGAGCGCCCGTGGCGACGCACGCGTCCAAGATCATCCGGGGCACAAGCCAGCCGCCATGGCACGAGATTTCGACCATGTCCTCGCCTGTGTAACTCTCCGGCCGCGGGAAGGAGGTTACAAGCGCCCGGTCCAAGAGGTCTCCGCCCTCCCCTTTCGTTAGCGAACGTAGGGTCGCCGTCCGCGGCGCAGGATCATCTTCACCGGGCGTGAGGGCCCGGAGAACTTCGAAGGCCTCAGGCCCGGACATGCGCACCAGAGCGATCGCGCCCACCCCGGGGGACGTAGCCAACGCCGCGATGGTGTCTACCGCCAGCCCGGGAAGCCGGCTGGAGGCTTCGTCAGTCACCGCTCTTGTGGGGCTGCACGATAGGCCCCTTGTCCTTGACCTGCTGACGCTCCTTGGCGATCAAGATCTGCTGCGGGAGCGTCGCCAGATTGGAGACCGCGTAGTATAGGCAGAGGCCCGACGCAAATCTGAAGAAGATGCCGGCCATCATGATCGGCATGATCCACCTCATCATCTTCATCTGCGGGTTGGGCGGCATGGATCGGGCGCTAATAGACATCAGCAGGAACATCGACAGGCCTAGCAGAACCGGAAGGATGTAGAGCGGGTCGGCAGCCGCCAGGTTCGGCAGCCACAGAAAGCTCTCCCCCCTCAACTGAATCGTGTTGCGGAACACAAAGAACAGCGTGATCAGCACGGGGAACGGGAGAAGCATCGGTAGGCACCCGCCCAAGGGATTGAAGCCGTGTTCCTTGTACAGCTTCATCATCTCCTTCTGGAGCTTCTCGTTCTGGCCCTTGTACTTCGTCTGGATCTCCTTCATCAGCGGCTGGACCGCCATGTTCCGCATCTGAGACCGCATCGCCTTCTGGTTCAGCGGCCAGAGCAGGACCCGCATCATGACACCGAATATGATGAGGACCCAGCCGTACCCGACGTTCAGAACGTCATGAAGAAAGTTCAGGATCAACAAGGCAACGGACACTACGGGCCGGACGATCGGCCGCATCCAACGATACCCGTATGGGTTCGCCTCTTCCAGGTCGTTCTCGAACGCCATCAGGACCTCCCGCTCTTGCGGCCCCAGGTAGACCCGATAGTCCAACACGCCGCTGGCGTCCAAAGACTGCGTGACCGCGATTTCGTGCGGGGTTACGGGATCACGCGGTGCCCAGAACTGCCACCACTCTGGCT
>Ga0066374_10000121_pt1 | contig 11549 bp, 7 predicted proteins | sample Knorr_S15_td_AAI_FD_71217 | JGI IMG/M metagenome (GOLD analysis project Ga0066374, IMG submission 71217) | Marine microbial communities from Southern Atlantic Ocean transect - Knorr_S15_td_AAIW_ad_750m_LV_A | ecosystem: Environmental > Aquatic > Marine > Oceanic | place: Southern Atlantic ocean...
TTACCCACACTGCTATCGATCCGATACCCCGCTAATCTATCGAGCCGTACCCTCTTGGTTCGTGCGCGTAACCGATTTCATCGACGACTTGGCTGCCGCGAACGAACAGATTCTTTGGGTACCCGGCCATATTAAGGACGGTCGGTTTGGTCACTGGTTAGAGTCGGCAATTGACTGGGCGATTTCCCGTAACCGGGTATGGGGAACCCCCCTTCCGATCTGGGAAAACGAGGTCTCAGGTAATCGAATTTGTGTTGGTTCGATCGACGAGTTGGAACAACTTAGCGGCGAACGGGTTGAGGATTTGCATCGTGAATTCGTTGACCCTCTTGAGTTTGAGGTAGACGGCGAGGAGGGCATGTACCGGCGGGTCGAAGAAGTACTTGATTGTTGGTTTGAGTCGGGTTCCATGCCCTATGCGCAGTTGCATTACCCGTTCGAGAATGAAAAAGTTTTTGAACAGGGCTTTCCGGCTGAGTTTATCGCTGAGGGGCTGGATCAAACTCGGGGCTGGTTTTATACGCTTACCGTGCTTGCCGCCGCGTTGTACGAAAAACCTGCATTTCGCAATGTAATCGTCAATGGCATGGTGATGGCCGAAGATGGCAAAAAGATGTCCAAGAGCCAACAGAATTACACGCCCCCGGGCGATCTTATGGAAACATATGGCGCGGACGCGCTACGTCTCTACCTCATCAATTCCGGTTTGGTTCGAGGCGAAGAACAGCGTTTCGCGGATAGCGGCGTTCGAGACATGGCTCGAAGGGCCTTACTGCCTTGGTACAACGCGTTTTCATTTCTTCAGACCTATGCGTCCATTGATCATTGGACGCCCGATAAAGGCGACTACATCGGCAGCAATATCCTGGATCGATGGATTCTTTCGAAACTGCAGACCCTCAAAGCTGGTATCCGGAACGAGATGGAACAATATCGTCTCTATAATGTGGTACCCAAACTATTTGATTTCATCGAGGACCTGACCAATTGGTATATACGATTGAACCGATCGCGATACTGGGGGGACGAGATCACGGCAGACAAGATCGCCGCATACTCGACGCTATACCGGGCCGTGCGCGAGCTTTCCATTGTTATGGCACCGTTTGCGCCGTTTCTTTCGGAGCATGTATACCGTCAGATCTCGGACTTAGCTGAGGAGCGCCCCAAACCCTCGTCTGTTCATTTGTGCAGCTACCCAGAAGCCGATGGTTCCGAGATCCATCGTGACCTTGAAGAAGCGGTGACGCGCATGCAGCAGGTGGTTTTGTTGGGCCGGCGAAAACGAGAAGCGGTGAAGATTAACCTGCGCACTCCGTTGTCCCTCGTGACGATTGTCCATCGCGATCGTGACGTTCTGGAGGCTATTCGAGGACTGGATGAGTATGTGCGCTCGGAGCTCAACGTGAAGGAAGTCAGGTACGCGACCGAAGAAACCGACTACATTGTGTTGTACGCGAAGCCCAACTTTCCGGTATTGGGTAAGCGCCTTGGAAAACGAATGAAAGAGTATCAGGAATTGATTGAGTCGATGACCCCCGGCGATATTGCAAACTTTCAAGACGAGAAAGGGGTCACGCTTGGCGGTGAACGTTTTACCGTGGAAGAGATTCAGGTGTTCCGAGAAGCGAAACCCGGGACTAACGTGATCACCGATCGATTAATATCGATCGATCTGGTTTGTGAGCTCAACGATGAACTCGTGATGGAAGGGTATGCGCGGGAAGCCGTTAACCGTATTCAACGAGCCCGGCGAGACGCAGGATTAGAAGTATCGGACCGAATCAGACTGGTCTATTCGGGCGATGAACGCGTGCTCGAAGCGCTCGGAATACATGCTGAATACGTTGCCAGAGAAACGCTTGCAACCGAATTCGAACCGGGTCCGACTGTACAGTTTGACGCTGAAATCGATGGCATGCGATTGGGGTTTGACATCTCAGTAATGGGGATTAATTAACCATGTTGGAATTTTACACGGCGCCCACGCCCAATGGTTGGAAAGTGGCGATGACGCTCGAAGAGATGGGGCTTGATTACCAACTGCACATGGTCAACTTGTCGGGAGGTGAGCAGCAAGAAGAGAGCTATCTCGCCATCAATCCGAATGGCCGGATCCCTGCGATCGTGGACGACGGCTTCCCCGTCTTCGAATCCGGCGCCATCATGCTTTACCTTGCCGAGAAAACGGGGAAGTTGATACCTCGAGATGTCAAAGGTCGATCGGAAGTCGTTCAATGGCTCATGTTCCAGATGGCGGGTATCGGGCCGATGCAAGGACAAGCGGTCGTCTTTGTGCGTTATTTTCCAGAGGACATCCCAGCGGCCAAGGATCGATACATCAACGAGTCACGTAGACTCTACGAGGTTCTTGATCGCCGACTGGAGGGACGTGAATGGCTGGTTAATGATTTTTCCATCGCGGATATTGCCAACTGGTCCTGGATCCGCAGTCACAAGTGGGCGCGCGTACCTGTTGAAGGACTCGACAACCTGTCGAAATGGATGGATCGGATGCGAAATCGACCCGCGTGCGAGAGGGGTGCCAACATCCCGCCGTCACCAGGACGCGCAGACCTCGTCAAAAAGGGCGGTGCAGCTATCGTTACAACCTAGCGGCGCCGTCTCACACTCGTAGCGCTTGACGTCGTCAAAGGGCGTTCCTGCGTGTCACGCTTCTTCGAAAGTAGAGGGGGTACTATGAAGGCAATATGTAATGGTCAGGTCATCGCGGAAAGTGAGGAAACCGTGGTGATTGAAGGCAATCACTATTTTCCTCGTGCGTCGCTCGCGGATGAATTTTTCACGGATAGTAAGACAACATCGAATTGTCCCTGGAAAGGGACCGCACACTATCTAAACGTCGTTGTGGATGGAGAAACCGAAGCTGATGCCGCTTGGCATTACCCGGAGCCGAAGCCAGCTGCGGCTGAAATCGAGGATCGAGTTGCTTTCTGGGGAGCAATTGAGGTTTCGAGCTAACAGTCCCGATGTAAATGGGTTGGGCCTTTATTACGAGGGGAATTGAATGTTCTATGAGTTGAGACAATACAAAATTGTTGACGGGAAAATGGACGCGTTCGTCGAATTAATGGAGTCCGAGATTATTCCCTTTCAAATTGGAAAAGGGATGGTGATTACGGGGAGTTTTCGCGGAGAAGAAGACCCGACAACGTACGTATGGATGCGTCGTTTTAGTTCGGAAAGTGAACGAGAGCGTCTCTACGAAGCCGTCTATGAAAGTGACGACTGGAAAACGTCGTTTGCACCTCGTGTGGGTGAATTGATGGACCGCTCAGGGATCAATGTTCAACGGATTGTTCCGACCCCCCGTTCGGTCACACAGTAAGCGTCGGAGGCGCAATTCAGATGCCCGGCATGCGCACGATAGGCGGTGCGTGTTGGCGCACATTGCGGAATATCATGGGTTCGGTGGGTAAACGGACAAACGAATTGTAAGGGGGGATTAAGACATCGATATCCGCAACTCAAGTCGTAGGATTTTGACGTCAGGTGCACTGCAAATTGGGTTGATCCTAGTGTTCGTGGTTGGCCTCGGAGCGTATGCGTTCACCCTACGCGACCCGGCGGTTGAACAACGAAGTTCGCAGATACGAAGTAACGGGGTCAACGCACTACCTATCGTAAACGTAGTGTTACCGAATTCTATCGCGAGGGAGGTCGTGGTCGACCTCACAGGAACCATCAATGCCCGAAGTTACGTCGAATTGGTTCCCGAAGTCTCGGGACGGGTGGTCGAGGTATCGACGGCGCTTCGAGCTGGCGGCTCTTTTCGGGCAGAGGAAATCCTTATAGGGATTGATGAGCGCGATTTCCGTTTTGCGTTGGATCAGGCGAATGCGGAAGTGGCAGGCGCGGAATCGAATTTGTTGTTGCAGCAAACGGAAGGCGGGGTTGCGAGCAGCAATTACGCACTTCTACACCCAGGGGATTCGGTGCCAGCGTTAGTGGCGAGAGAGCCGCAGATCGGACAGGCACGTGCGCAGCTGTTGTCTGCGCGCGCTCGTGCGGCGGCGGCGGCGTTGGATCTTTCCCGAACGAAAATTTCGTTGCCTTTCGCGGGTAGAGTGACTTCCAGCACGGCAGAAGTGGGGCAGATACTTTCTCGAGGACAGTCCTTCGGACGAGTATTCGCGCTCGATGCACTTGAAGTGAACATACCCATCGGACAAACCGAACTACTGAACCTGACGCCCGCGGAAGGTCGTGCCGCGATGGTGTATGTGGGATCTAATACAACGGAGACGAATGTGTATCCAGCGATCGTGGAGCGGGTCGCTGCGGTATTGGATGAGCGTACCCGGTTTTCGAAATTGTACTTGCGATTAACAGGCGGTCCGGAACTGTCTCCTGGAACATTTATAGATGCAAAGATAGTAGGACCCACCGTGCCATCCTCCTATCAGCTGTCGGAGGCGGTCGAGCAACCAGGCGGCCACCTGTGGATAGTTATTGATGACAAACTGGTACAGCATTCACCCGATATCAGGAACCGTTCGATGGTGGGCATCCTGGTAGAAGCCTTTGAGTACGGGCAAGGAATCGTGGTCGGGCCCGTTCCTTCCGCATTCGAAGGCATGAGCGTGCGCACTCTGCCGGTTGATGCCGCACCATGAGTGACATCGATGGCGTTGATCCCAACGCGTCGCCCACGCCGGGGGGAAATCGCCTGTTGCGGGCTTTCACGAGTAATTCTGTAGCAGCCAACTTGACGATGTTGGTGATGCTCATCGGTGGTTTTTTTGCCTGGACAAACCTCACGTCACAGACGTTTCCGACCCTGGACTTTGGCATTGCAAGCATTTCGGTGCCGTATCCAGGCGCGACACCGAGCGAAGTCGAAGAGGGTGTCACGCGCCGTGTAGAAGAAGCTATTAGGGGTATCGACGGTATTGACCAGGTGCGGTCGACGGCGGTCGAAAACTACGGTGTCGTAACCGCGGAGCTTAAAGACAGTGTCGATGTCGTCAAAGTTCGAAACGATATTGAGACCGCGGTTGATCGTTTAGTCGACTTTCCACCTTTAGATGCGGAAAACCCAGACGTTGTGCTTGCCGAGACCGTCAGCGAAGTGATGGCCATCGTGGTTTCCTCCGAACGGGGAGAGAAGGAGTTACGCCGAGGTGCGGAACTTCTTGAACAGGCATTGCTGGGACTATCAAGTATTTCCTTGGTATCGATTGATGGGGCTCGTAATTACGAAATTGCGATCGAGGTCAGCGAAGAAGCGTTGCGTCGTTACAACCTGTCGATGAGTCAGGTGGCAGGCGCGGTGAAGGTGTCGTCGTTAAACCTGTCGGCAGGTGAATTAAGGACGGAAGGTGGCGACCTCCTTCTCCGTACCAACTCGAAACGGGTAACGGGTCGCGAGTTCGAAGACATTGTTCTTCGAGCGTCTTCAGATGGGAGCATATTACGTCTGCGTGATGTGGCGAAAATACGAGACGGTTTTACGGACATTGATCTGATTAATCAGTACCAGGGTCGGCCGAGCGTGGTGGTTAGGGTGCAGAAATCTGAGCCGGAAGATGCCATCGGTATCGCGGCGGATATTCGGACACTGCTCGAGACGTTTAAAGCGCCTCAAGGACTCGATATCGCCATTCTTTCAGATCAATCGGAATTTATTGAGTCGCGCATCAGCCTTCTCATGAAGAACGGGTTGCTTGGGTTTGTACTCGTGTTTCTCTTCCTGGTGCTTATGTTGGATCTTCGGCTCGCGATTTGGGTTGCAATGGGCGTACCGATTTCGTTTTTCGGCGCGTTCCTCTTTTTCGGCGCGTTCGATGTCAGCCTCAACATGATCTCCCTTTTCGGTCTCATCATTGTCATTGGTGTCGTCGTCGATGACGCAGTGGTGGTGGGCGAGAACATCGCAGCAGAACGTGAAATGGGTCGTGTCGGAACAGAAGCATCGGTGAACGGAGTCAAGGGGGTGCTCGCACCCGTTTTCGTGGGTGTACTGACGACCATGGTGGCTTTTGGCTCGCTTACATTTGTTACCGGTTTCATGGGGCAGATGATGAGGGATGTCGCCATCGTTGTAATGTTGGTGTTGACGATGTCGCTGGTTGAAGCGTTCTTTATCTTACCGGCGCATTTGGCGCATCCAGGGACATGGAGTCGGTACCCCTTGGACGCGGTCCAACAGAAAATCGCCGCCTGGGTGGAGCATTTTCGTGATGATCTTCTTGTCCCAGCCATTGCCCAAGCCGTATCCCATCGGTGGCTGACGATGTTGGCGTGGTTCGGCCTCCTTGCCATCGCAGCGCTGATCTTATTTTTTGGTTTGGTTAGATACATTGGTTTCCCGGATCTTGAGTCGGATAGGATTAATGCCCAGGTAACATTTCCGATCGGGACCCCTTTTTCGATCACTCAGGCGGGTGCGGAAAAAGTCACAGCGGCGGCCGTTAATGTAAACGCCGCAACTCGCGATACCGCGTTCAAATCGACGCTCGTTACCATCGGTGGTCGTGTCGAATTGGGTATGAGCGGGCCCGCCGGTGGTGCAGGCTCGACCTATGCGAGCCACATTGCGTCTGTGCAGATCGAGCTCATGTCTGATTCGATTAGGACCCAAACCGCGAAAGAACTGGCTCGTGCTTGGCGAGCCGAGGTGGGGATAATTCCTGGAGCCGAAAGCCTGTCTTTTTCAAGTGACGTCATTGGTGACGGCTCATCCGTGGATTACGAGCTTTCACACCAAGACGAGATCCTTCTGACGCGAGCAATCGAAAGGTTCAAGGATGAGCTTCAAATAATAAAAGGCATGACCGATCTACAAGATTCGTCAAGCTTGGGTAAACGACAATACGACATCGAACTCACAGCCGCGGGTGAGGCAGCGGGACTTTCACCAGCGGATATCGCGCGCCAGCTCCGTCAGCATTTCTTTGGCGAAGAGGTCCATCGGATACAGCGGGGTAGGCAGGAATTAAAGGTGATGGTTCGGTATCCGCGCGATCAACGAAACAGCCAGCGTGATTTGTTGAATGTGCGAATTCGTCTTGCGGATGGTACCGAAGCCCCGCTCTCCACCGTGGCACGGACGATCGAATCGCGTAGTTATTCCGAAATCAATCGAGTCGATGGGCACCGAATTGTGTCGGTTTCTGGGAAGGTGGATTCTGATGTGATGACACAAACCGAAGCCACGGCGATTATTGACGACGGCGTGATACCCGCGTTGGTCAAAGAATTTCCGGGTTTGCAAGTCACTAAGGCGGGTTTCTCGCAAGATCAAGTGGAGGACCTCGGGGCGATGGTCTCTGCGTTGGCGTTTGCACTGGTCGTGATGTACGCGCTTCTAGCAGCGGAGCTTAAAAGCTACATTCAACCGTTGATCATTGGCGCCGGCATCCCGGCAGGGATGGCAGGAGCCGTCATCGGACATTTACTACTTGGCTACGACCTGTCGTTTATTTCGATTTTCGGCATGATCGCGCTAACGGGCGTCGTGGTGAACGATTCACTGGTCATGATTGATCGATACAACATCATTTGTCGCACAACCGACAACGGTCCAGCAGAAGCCATCGTCTTGGCGGCTCAGCGGCGTTTTCGCGCGATATTCTTGACCACGGCTACTACGGCCCTCGGACTTACGCCTATGCTATTTGAGCGGAGCATCAGCGCGCAGTTCCTTATTCCTATGGCGGTCAGCCTTGCGGTTGGCATCGTGTTTGCAAGTGTGGTTATTCTCTTTGTTGTTCCGGCGCTCGTTGGCATCGTCGAAGAAGACTTGTACCCGTTTTTGTTGGGACGTTCGAAACCGTCGGTCGAATCGCCTGCGTCCGAACAACAAGCGTCTGCGCCGATCCGCTAACTGGAACTTTGAATATCGACATCGCGGCTACTCGGAAGTTAGTTACCCGTAAACGAAGGTTCGGTCTTCTCGAGGTAGGCTTTGATGGCAATTTGGCGATCCTCGGTGGTGGCCGAAAGGATATTTTGATCGACATCCATGTGCATGACGGCCGCATCCAAGGATGAAACGATTGCGTTGACACTCCGTTTAATCATTTGGGCAGGAATCGGCGCGAGCGCGGCGTAGCGCGCCGCCCAAGACAGAGCCTCTTCCAACAAGGATTCTCGGCTGACGAGAGCATCGAGAATGCCCCAGTCGTAAAGTGTTGATGCATCGACGCGTTCTCCACCGACCACCAAACGCTTGGCGCGGGCTGGTCCGGCGAGGTGGGCAATAAGAGGAAGGCTTTTCCACATCAGATTCACGCCGATCAAAATTTCGGGGTATTGCATGAAGCAGTCGTCGGCGCCAATACGAAAATCCATCGCAGTCGCTAAGCAAGCACCTCCGCCCATCGCGGCACCGTTCCACGCGGCGATGGTGATTTGATCCATGTTGTAGATCGCTTCAATTGCGCGTTCCCCTAATCGTGCGCGACGACGACGCAACACGAGTCCAGCGCTTTCGACTACTGGATCGGGACTGGCGGACAAATCTGCGCCGGACGAAAAGTGCTTACCGTTGCCAGTAAAAACGACGGCTCGCGTGTTGGGATCGTCGCGAAATGACAACGCTGCGTTCTCGATATCCAGCAAATGTGCGTGATCGAGAGCGTTGGCCTTATCGGGCCGATTAAACGTGATGGTAGCGACGGAGCCATTTTTTTCTATGGTTAGGTTTTCGTAGGTCGTCATACCGCTTTCCTCGGAAGCATGGGCCTCATGGTAGCGCATGTCCCGAACGACCCGAGATACAGATCAAGACAGGGCGGTTCGACGTGAGGTCAACGTGGGGAACGTGAAATTTAAGTGCCTAGTTGGTCGAATAGCATTGCCGATGCCCGACGCCCGGTTGAAAATGCACATTCTGCGCTAAAGATTCAGGGGCTGGAGTGGAACGCGATAACCCGACCTCCCACACGTACTTTTCTCAACGGCTCCGATTGCATTACCTCGATTGGGGCAATGATTCGGCGGAGAGCATGTTGCTAGTGCATGGTATTCATGATCATTGCCATACTTGGGATTGGGTGGCGCAAGCGTTCCGTGATCGATATCACATCGTAGCTCCGGATTTTCGAGGCCATGGAGACTCGGAGTGGAGTAAAGGTAGCGCGTACACACATCTCGAGTACGTCTACGATGTAGCACAACTTGTTAGACAACAAGAGCTTGCGCCGACGACTGTGGTCGCACACTCGTTGGGCGGGACGATAGCCGCCATGTACTCGGGAATATTCCCTCAGCTGGTGAAGCGACTCGTTATTGTTGAAGGAGTGGGTCTCTATCCAGGCAGATATTCAGGGGACCCAGCCGCTCGCTTGGGCCAGTGGGTCGACTCAAATTATTCACTCGCGGGTCGAATTCCACGTCGCTATGACTCATTAGAAGACGCGTTTCAGCGGATGCAGGAAACGAATCCCCATTTAACACCGCAACAAGCCCGGCACCTGACGATCCACGGGAGCAATCAGAATGAGGACGGGACATACACCTGGAAATTCGATAATTACACGCGTGCGCACACGCCGTACGACATTCCCAGCGAAGATGTCATTGATTTATGGAAACGAATACGTTGTCCAGTGCTGATCATTAATTCTAAACAGGGCTATCCCCACCGCATCGGACAAGCTGGCACGTTGGAACATTTTGGCGACGTTCGGCTTATCGAAATCGATGAAGCGGGACATTGGACCCATCATGACCAACTGGACGATTTCGTTGAATTGGTCGCTGATTTCTTAGGGGGTTAATGAATTAATGCTCGTGGGGAAGGATGAGTAAAAGCGTCCTGGACGGCTCGACACTAACGGGTATCCGGGTCGTGGATGTTGGCGACCGTTTGGCCACCGCGTGGTGTTCGCGCCTGCTCGCTGACTACGGAGCCGACGTCGTCTTGGTGGAATCGGATAGAGGACATTTGGCGCGGCGACTCCCGCCCTTCGACGGAAGCGGCCAAAGTCTTATGGCGCGTTATGTCTTGGCCAACAAGAAGTCGGTCGCGCGCGAGGCGGCGGACCAGCTTATCGACGTAGCCGATGTAATCGTCACCAGTCGTAGCGATGGAGCGCGACTATTCGAACAGAACCAGAATGCCGTCGTGTGCGCGATCACGCCGTATGGCCAGACGGGGGAGCTCAAGGACTACCTCGGTAACGATCTAACCGCCTATGCCCGTTCGGGCTGGGCCCATTGCAATGGTCTTCTCGGAAGACCCCCATTGAAGGGCAGTGGTTATCAGGCAAGCTACCAGGCGGGAACTTTAGCTTTTGGCGGCGTTGTTGCTGCTTTGATCGAAAAATTCGCCAAGGATGGATCGGGGCAATTGATCGACATTTCCGAGTGGGAAACTCTAGTTTCGACGTCGTCTCCAGCACCGTTGCGCTACCAATATTCCGACTTTCTTTGGCAACGAAGACGCGCGCCAGTGAACATGAACGAAGGGCCCGTAGCCGTGAAGGATGGTTATTTTGCGTTACCGCTATCGCGGCCGGCCTTTTGGGTGAAGGCCATGCACCTCCTGGGGTTGCCCGACCTGGCGGGCGACGAGGACCTACAACAACCAGGTATTCGACCCAAACACGCCGCGCGGTTTGCAAAGCGGGTCGCGGACGCCATGTCGAGTTGGACGCGAATGGATCTTTTTGAGGCACTTGGAGCAGAACGCGTTATCGCTGGACCGGTTCTTAGAATGGACGAAATGGCCGAAAACCCACAATTCGAAGCTCGCGGATTTTTGAGAACGCCGTCTGGATCGAACGTGCGGTTCCCCGGACCTTTTGCGAGGACAACGGAATCCGTTTGGAAACTGAGGCACGAGATGCCGAAACCGCGATCGAGCGAGGTCGAATTTACGCCGCGTCAATCGATCGCCGTTCAAGCCGTACGGTCGGGAGGCCGGGGCAAAGGTCCTTTGTCGGGCTTTCGTGGATTGGTTTTAACCCAGGCGTGGGCCGGAACGTACGCGACGCAAATGTTGGCGTTATTGGGCGCCGATGTTGTTCAAGTCGAAGTAAGGAGTCGTCTAGATAGTTGGCGTGGCTCGTACCGTAATCCAATTCCCCGTAATTTGGCGAATACCGACACGGCCCGACATGCATGGAACTGCAGTCCACTCTATAACTCGGTCAATTTGAACAAGCGTTGCGTAACAATTGATTTATCAAAACCAGAAGGCAAAGATTTATTTATCGAGCTTCTTCCCCATTTCGATTTTGTCGCCGAGAACTTTTCACCGCGGGTAATGAATAATCTTGGGTTAGGGTATGACGCGCTGCAGGCGATCAAGCCCGATATTGTCTTTGCGAGCCTCTCTGCGTATGGCGCGACCGGACCGTGGGTTAACGTGCCAGGAATCGGTGGAACGATCGAACCTTCGTCGGGGATGTCGGCGCTCTTGGGGTACGAAGGAGAGCAACCACAGAACTCAGGACAAATGTATCCTGATCCGGTCGCAGGGCTGTGTGGATTTGCCGCAATCGCCTTGGCGTTGTTGCATCGCGACCGCACCGGGAAAGGACAGTACATTGACCTATCGATGCAAGAAGCGAACTTTT
>Ga0066374_10000132_pt1 | contig 11233 bp, 6 predicted proteins | sample Knorr_S15_td_AAI_FD_71217 | JGI IMG/M metagenome (GOLD analysis project Ga0066374, IMG submission 71217) | Marine microbial communities from Southern Atlantic Ocean transect - Knorr_S15_td_AAIW_ad_750m_LV_A | ecosystem: Environmental > Aquatic > Marine > Oceanic | place: Southern Atlantic ocean...
CGTTCCCGGCAAGTCGGCGGAGAGCCTGTTGTGGGAGGTCGTCGAGGCGGACGACATGCCGAACGAGCGTGATCCGTTGAGCGTGGAGGAAAAGAAACTGCTGCGAAAGTGGATCGACGACGGTGCCGTTTGGGCCGGCGAGGAAATCGACCCACTGGCCCACACGCATGACTGGCGCGTCAACCAAAACTGGGTGCGCCGCCTCACGGTGCCGGAGTACATTGAGACCGTGCGGAGCCTGACCGGCGTGGACATCGCGAGGGAGGCGCGGGAAACCCTGCCGCCGGACATTCGGGCCGACGGCTTCAGCAACACCGCCTACAATCTCACCGTCGATCTCAAGCACATCGAGGCCTACTCGAGGCTTGCTGGCATCATCGTCGGCAAAATGAACGTGCGGCAATTCGCCAAACGCTTCTCCAGGAAACGAGGATTCACCGACGACGTCATGCGCGATCTCGTGGCCAAGATGGGCAAATGGCTTTTGCGCGCGCCGCTCGAGGAGCACGAGGTGGCGGCGTTTCGCGGGATTTCCACCACGGTGGCTGCCGCCGGGGGGACGTTCGAGGAGGCGCTCTCGCTGCTGGTCGAGGCGATGCTGCAGTCGCCCCGCTTCCTCTATCGCGTCGAGAACGAGCGCGGCGACGGCACCGCCTGGCCGGTGAGCGAGTACGAGTTGGCCTCCCGCATGAGCTACATCATTTGGGGTGCGCCGCCCGATACTCAACTGCTCGAGGCGGCCGAGAACGGCCAACTCTTCGAGGACGACAGCTTGGAGGCTCAACTCAAACGAATGCTCGACGACCCGCGCGCAGCCAAGCGCTCCGCCGAGTTCGTCCACGAATGGCTCAACCTCGGGCGCTTGGCCAACATGAAGCCCAACCCGGAAAAGTTCCCGCAGTGGAACGCCGACTTGGCCAACGACATGCGCGCCGAGACGATTGCATTTTTCGACGACGTGGTCTGGAAACAAAACCGCCCGTTGGCCGACCTGCTCAACGCCAAGCTCACCTACGCCACGCCGCGCTTGGCCAGGCACTACGGTCTGCCGGTGCAGCGCGGGGGCCTGGCCCGGTACGACCTGAAATCCGTCCCCGAGCGGGGTGGCTTGCTGACCCAGGGCAGTGTGTTGACCATCGGCGGCGATGAGGCGTCGATGGTGACGCGCGGACTCTTCGTGCTGCGCGACCTCCTGCGAAGCGGGGTGAAAGATCCGCCGCCATCGGTCAACACTGAGCCGGTGCCATCGAAGGCCGGTTTGACCCAGCGCAACATCGCCAGGAAACGCATCGCGGACAAGACTTGTGGCGGCTGCCACATCAAGTTCGAGCCGCTGGCGTTCGGGTTGGAAAAGTTCGACGGCATCGGCGCGTTTCACGAAAAGGACGAGCACGGCAACACCCTCCGTGACGACGGCGAAATCCTCTTTCCCGGCACGGCCAAGACGGTGCCGTACGACTCCTCCGCCGAGTTGATGAACCTGCTCGCCGGCAGCGACCGCGTCCAGCAATGCCTGACGTGGAAGGTGGCCCAGTTCGCGCTGGGCCGGCCGCTTGGCCCGGCGGATTCCCGCACGCTTGACAAGGTTCACCAAGCCGCGCAGAAGGGGGGCGGAACCTATGCCAGCCTGATGCGGGCCATCATAAAAAGCGACCTGGTGCAAAAAACACAAACCGAGGCAAACTGATGAACAGACGAACCGCGCTCAAGGGCCTGGGCGGCATCACGATCGGCCTGCCGCTGCTGGAGGAAATGACACTGGCCGCGAAAGCCAAGGCCGTGCCGGTGCGGGCGTTCAACGTGTTTTTCGGGCTCGGCGTGCCCGCCCCGCTGCAAACGGAGGGGTTCGAAGGCGTGCTCGAGCCGCTTAAGCCACTCCGCGACAAGCTGCTCGTCATGCGCAAGGTGGATCAGGTTCGCTGCGACGTCAGCGGCATCAACGCCCACTACGACGGCGCGACCGGCTCGTTCACGGCCATGCCGGCCGGGGGCGAGGCCAAGGCCGGCGGCCCCTCCATTGACCAGGTCGTTCGCAAAACTTTTTATCCCGACGGCATGCCGGTCGGAATGGTGCCGACGCTGATCGGCGGGACGTACTTTCGCCGGAGCCGCGTCGGGCGATACGTGCACAGCTATCACGCCAACGGCACCGTCGCCGGGACGATGCAGGAGAAGCCGCGCGACCTGTTTGACCGCGTGTTCGGCATGGTGTCCGTCGATGTCGGCGGGGATGCCCGCAAGCAGCGGCTCAAGCGCAGCGTGCTCGACACCGTCGTGGGGCAGTACAAGTTTTACACCGGCGCCAACTCCCCGCTGGGTGCGGCGTCCAAGGCTCGCGTCACCGAGCACCTCGAGCGCATCCGCGAGTTCGAACAGCGCGCCTTCGAGATGAAAAAGAAACTCCCCGGCGCACCGACGTTGCCGCCGCGCTCGAAGCTCGCCCACGGCGGGCCGGCCGACCCGGGCGGCATGGGCATAGACATCACGCTCGAGGAACTCACCACCGAGTGGCGCCTGATGGCCGACCTGTACGCGCTGGCGGTTCAGATGGACCGCGTGCGGTTCGGCTCGCTGACGTTCCTCGCCGCCGGAGAGAGGATTCGGCTGAAGGGCGACTACGAATACGGCGGCCGAAAAGTTTTCCAGTTCGACGACGCAACCCAGCACAACGCCACCGCCGACAAGGGCTGCAGCCACGAGTGGTGGCACAAGTTCAACGAGAAGAAAAAGAACACCCAGCTCCGCGCCCATGCCCACATGAAGATGCGCGAGGTCGCCTATTTCCTGCACCGGCTCGACGAGCAGAAGGAGGCCAACGGCCGGTCGATCCTTGAGAACTCGATGATCACCATTTCCACCGAGTCGGGCGACGGCCGGCACAACGACGTGAAGCGCGAACTCTCCGGCGTGTTCCACGCGATCACTGGTGCCAACGGCCGCTTCAAGTCCGGCATCGTGGACGTCGGTGCTGAGGGGCTCGACGTGTACAACACGATGCTCGGCGCGGTGGGTGCCAAGGGCCGCCTCGGCCCGGCCAAGCGCGAGTCCCGCCACATCAGCTCCATCCTGGCCTAAGTCTCAGGCCAGCAACCGTTTATAAAGCTCGTACTGCCGCTCGACGAGTTGCTCGACGGTGAATTCTTCCTCTACGAGTTTCCGGCCCGCTTGGCCAAGCGCGGTTCGTAACGGCGCATCGTTGGCCAGCTTGGCCAAGCGTTCCTTCAGCTTGGCCAGGTCGCCCGGCTCGATGAGGTGGCCGGTTTTGCCGTCGAGACAGACTTCGCCCGCGCCGTCGCAGTCGAACGCCACGACCGGCTTGGCGGCGGCCATGGCCTGGGGCAGGGCGCGCGGCAGGCCTTCGCGGCGGGAGAGGTGCACGAGCGCGTCCATCACACCGACGAGCGACGGGATTTCAGACGGCGGCACGAGGCCGGTGAAGATGAAGTTTTGGCCGCAGCCGATCTCTTTGGCCAAGCGCTCGAACCGTCCGCGCCACACGCCGTCGCCGACGAGCAGGAAGCGGATGTTCGGGATGCGCTTGGCCAGGCGCGGCGCGATGGCGAACAGGTCGTCGTGCCCCTTCAACTCGAAGAGCCGGGCAATCTTGCCGACGACAAAGTCGCCCGGCGACAGGCCAAGCGACGCGCGTTTTGTGTGGGAGTTTTCCGCATCGAGGAATGGTTGCAGGTCGAAGCCGCTTGGGATGCGCGTGTAGTCGTCCGCCTGGCTGATGCCGGCGGCGAGGTACTGGTCGCGCATGGCGTCGGCGACGGTGACGAAGTGGTCGGTCATCCGGCCGGCGAAACGCTCGGCACCGCAGAACAGGGCGTTGGTCGCCCAACCCTGAAACGGGCCGAACGACGGACCGTGGATCGAGTGGATGATCTTTGGCACGCCGGCGCGCTTGGCTGCCAGGCGCCCGATGAAGCCGGCCTTCCCGCTGTGCGTGTGGACGATGTCCGGCCGAAACGACGCAAACGCGCGCTTGAGTTGCCGGTAGGCGAGCCAGTCGCTTAGCGGACGAACGGGCCGGATGAGATTGGGGATGCGGTGAAAGAGTCCGTCGACTTTTTGGACGAGGGGCTCGAGTGAGCCTTCCGGGCCGGTGGTAGGGCCGCAGTAAAGCCGGACATTGACGCCCGGTTTTTCGTGCAGGCCGAGGACGGTGGAGGCGGTGTTTTCCTGCGCGCCGCCAACGATGAGGCGGGTGATGACATGCGCGACGCGCATGGGTTACTCCGTGCTGCCCGGCAGCTGTTTCATCCGGGTTCGAATACGTTTCAGTTCCTCCGCCGGGACGGACTCGGGATCAACGTATTTCAAAAACAGGGTGTAGTTTGTCAACTCTTCGCCATTCTGGTTTTGCTCCTTTGCGATCTGGGCGAGGCGGTGGTAGCTGCGCGGGTCGTTGGGAGCGAATGACTGAAGCGTGGAGAAGTCCTCTTTGGCCAGATCGTATTGCTTGAGGGCCATGTGCGACTCGGCGCGGTTGAGCAGGATCTCCTCGTGGTTGGGGTTGTCATCAAGCAGGGTGTCGAGAAGGGTGACGGCTTTCTCGTGCTGACTCTTCGCCATGTAAATGGTGGCTTTCTGGAATTTGAAATTGTCGGCGTCGGTCCGTTTGATGGCGTCATTGATATATTTCAGTGCCGATTTGAAGTCGCCTTTTTCGGTGTAGGTTGCGGCGATCATTGAAATCAAGTTGGATTTATCCTGCGAATTGGCCAACTCCAATGCCGACTGATACACCTCAACTGCTTTGTCGTAGCGTTTCAGCCTGGAGAGCAACTGGCCCTTGTCGGTCAGCGTGGCCAAGTCGTCCGGGTTGTCCTTGAGCCAGTTGTCCAGCAGCGCCAAGGCTTTCGTGTTCTGGTCGTGATCCAGATGAAAAGCCAGCATGGTGTGAAGGCCCCCGAGGGAGTTCATGTGCGGCTTTAATCGCTCGGCCAAATATTTTTCGGCTGCGTCCGGGCCGGAAGCGGCCAGCAACAAACCGGCTTCGAGTCGGATCAGTTTGATTTGCTGGTCGGGCGTAAATGGATTCGCCTCGTTCATTTTGGCGAGGCGCTCGATAAAGAGTTTCGCCTTATCGGGAAGCTCGTATGACACAAACATCTCGGCGATGAAAAAGACGGGATCGGGTAACGTCTTGGCGAGTTCGGCGGCCCGCGTCAGTTCGTGGTAGGCCTGGCGAATCTGGGTTTTTCGCGCGAAGTTTTGGCCAAGCTGAAAGCAGGCCTGTGTCAGGTCGAACGGGCCGTACGTCTTCAGGGTGCTGTCGATCCGGGATAGGGCCAGAAGCTCGTCATCACCGATCAGTCGATCCAGTTCCTCGTCAAATTCGTAGTCGGACTCGGGGTTGGCCTGGCGCAGGTTGGCCTGGGCCACCACGTTCCCTTTCGGGCTTCCCCGATAGATTTTGCAGGCGGCGAGGAAGAGTTTCTCGGCGGCTTCCGATTGGTTGTTGCGGATGAGATCCACTCCCCGCTGGTTCAAGTTCCGGGAGAGCCAACCCATGATAATTAGTGAATCGAGAAACTGGTTTTCCCGGAGTTGTTCGCTTTCCTTGGCGAAGGAAAAATCCTCTGCATCGAACTTTTTCCCGATGGCTTCAGCGAGGGTTGAGCTTTCAATCACCTGGTCTGCCGTCAGCGCTGGCTTGTCCAGTGAATCGGCCCCAGAGGGGTAGGGGAGCAACCGGAAAACCCCCTTGTAGGGTTTCAGGTAAAACTGCTCAAAGTAATATCCAAAGCTTGGGTGAAGGTAGTAAATCGGCGTTTTTTCGCTGACAGCGTTAAGCATATTGAGGATCTGCAAGTCATCAATACGTTTGGCATCGAGCACCTCTTTGGGTGGGGCTGGCCAATGGGTATTACTGCGCTTGGCCAAGCGTACTTGATAGTCGGGTGATGCCAATCGGTGAGTCTGGATTAGCATGGCCTGCTCGCGCGATTTTGACCGGGCCAACTCCGCCTGAAGAAGCTGGATTTGCGGGCTCATGTCGTTGTCTGCAAACAGGATGGCCTTACCGTTGGGCAGACTGTCAGTCAGCCATTTTGCGTAGGTGCCGGTGACATCGTTTTTGTTGTTGGCAAGGATGGTTCCCGCATTCCGCCAAGCCAACACCCCGATGACCACCAGGGCGGCGACTTGCAACCCGATGTGCAGGCCACGGTTCAGGGCCTTGCCCAACTCAGAGGGTTTCTGCCATTTCCGGACTTCCTCCTTCCCCGACAACAACAACAGGTATCCCAAAAAATAACCGGTGCTCAGCGCGCCCAGATAGTAGAATGTCAGGAACGGAGCGCCGATGCCGGTGATCTGCGGCAGATTGACCAGTTTGCGCGGGCTGACCACGTGGTCGAACGCCACGTAAATGCAAACTGCCAGGAACAGAAAATGCACCAACCGCAGGAGGGCGGTCGTGATTGCGGAGGCCGCGGCGTTGGTGTCGCCGAAGTTCGCCGGCCAGCGAATGCTCACCAGCAACAGCGGCAGGATCGCGGTGGAAGCCATCACCAACACCATCAACCGCTGGCTGAACAGGCTGCCGAGGAACGATTTCTGCAACCCAAGGTTTGCCATCAACACGTCCAGGAAATTTTCCCCACTGCCGGAGAGCACGGCGGCCACCGGAAGCAACAGGTAAAGCGACAAGCCGGCCAGGGCGTTCCGCGCGAGTTTCAGCGGCAGGCCCTCTCGGAACAACTGCATGCGGGCCGTCCAGAGCAGCGCGACACAAAAGAGCGGCAGGAATCCCACCATGCCCCAGTTGTTCGTGATGCCCATCGCGTACACGAGCACGGCCCGGCTCAGCCATCGGGTCTTGTGGTTGATCCGGTACTCGAGCAGACATCGGATGACGAAGGCGAACAACAACACGTTGAGCATCTCGCCGGTGCCGGCTGTGGCGTGTTGCCAGAAACTAAGTTGCAGCCCGCACACCATCGCCGCGAAAAGCGCGGGCACCCAGTTGCTCCGCAGGCTCAGCAGCGAGTGGGCGCTCTGTTCACGCTGCCGTTGCTCCTTTGTGCGGTCATGCGGGAGAAGCGCCACCGAGCGCACGAGCATCGCCAGTGTCAACGCCCCGAACACTGCGGCGAGGACGTTCATCGCCGTTGGCACCATCGAGGCCGGCAGCATCCGCAGCGGCAGCGTGAGCAAATACAGCAGCGGAGCCTCGGACTGCGACAGGTCGTTCCACCCCCCGACATCCGACACGGCGGGCAGGCTCGCAAAACTGATCCACGAGTGCAGCGTGGCGAGGTACAGCACCAGCGAACCCAGGGCGACGGCCCAGGGAAGGCGGGTTACGGCGAATGACTTCAGCGGGTTGCTATTGTCTGTCATTGACTCGGTTGCGGCGACAGTTGAAACCAACCCGCCCATCCATTGCAAGACAGGTTTTGGTGGGAGGGTGCTCTGTGGTCGCAGTTCACGTGCTGGTGTTCAACCGCAGGTCGGTCACGCATTCGACGTGCTGGGTATGGGGAAACATGTCCAGCGGCACGACCTGCTCCAACCGATAGACCCCATCGGCGCAGAGAGCGTTCAAATCCCGGGCCAGTGTCGCCGGGTGGCACGATACGTAAATGATCTGCACCGGCCGGCTCTGGCGCAATTGCTCGAGCGCCGCCGGGACGCAGCCTTTGCGGGGCGGATCGAGGATGACAGTGGTTTTTCCAGCCTCGAACTTGGCCAGCAGCTTGGGCAGCAGATGCTCGGTGCGGCCTTCGATGAACTCGCCGTTGTCACCTCCGAACTTGGTGGCGTTTTCGCGGGCGGCGAGGATGGATCGATGGTCGTACTCCACGCCGGCGTAGCGCTTGGCCAAGCTGGCCAGTTCGATCCCCAGAAACCCGACACCGCAGTACGTGTCGATGAGATACTCCGCGCCGCTTGCCTGGAAAATTTTTCGCACCACTTCAACCATACGCGGCAGCATGAAGTAGTTCGTCTGGAAAAAGGAATGATCCGGCACGACCCAGTCATCGGGCACCACGCGCAGGTTCACTTTCACGCCGCCCTTGTTCGGCGGGTTGTCGCGGACCTCGGGGATCTGCGCGTTCAACGCCGGCTCGGCGATTTTGCATTCATCGATCTCGACGACCCAGTGCGAGTTGCGTTTGCGGAAGCCGACCAGCAGCTTCTTCGCCTTGCCGTTCCACTGGCTGCGGATGAGGATGCGGTTCCGGTAGTTGTACGGTTTCGGGCAGGCAACGACCGGCGCGACTCTGTCCCCGGTAAAACCGCCGATGCGCTCGAACAGCGCGACGATCTGTTTCTGCTTCATCGCCAACTGCGCCTCGTACGCCATGTGCTGGTACTGGCAGCCGCCGCAGTCACCAAAATAGCTGCACTCCGGCTCGACGCGGCTTTCCGCCGGCTCGACAACTTTGACGAGGTCGGCGCGCGCGAAACTTTTCTTCACCTCGGTGATCTCGGCCTCGACCGTCTCGCCCTCGATCACCAGCGGCACGAACACGACAAACCCATCCACGCGCCCGACACCTTCGCCGCCGAAGGCCACATCGTCGATGCGCACCGTGATCCGTTGGCCGACCTCCGGCCGGGTTATTTCCTCTTTATCGGTTGTGGTTGCAGCGTCGCTCAAAACAGTGTTGCGCTTGGCCAAGCCCCCGGGGAAAGGCCAAGGCCGGGGCACGTTACCCGCACCGCCGGCCTTGCGAAAGGCTGTTGTGAAAAAAGCGACCTACTTTTTGTGGTGCTGCTCGTAGTGCTGGCGCAGCAGGTCGTCGCCGAAGTCATGCTTCAAGTCGCGCGAAACACAGTGGACGTGGTTGGCGTCGTTCTGCGTGTTGTCGTACTCGATCAGGAAGTCCGGCGCCTGGATGCGGTAGTAGTGCCCCTGCCGTGGCTCGAGAGATCCGGCCCACGCAAAGTGAATCTTGCTGAGGCTCACCCCCTCGAAATGCCTGACCCCCTCGTCGGCCAGGTCGGGGCGGTAGTTGTGGAGGTACTCCCCGATGAGTTGCAGAAGCTGGTCGGCCTGTTTTTTGTTCATCTCCGCCGCGGCCAAGCCAAGCGGCTCGAGTCGCCTCGCCTTGCGGTCGGCCTTCGTGATGACGTCCGACGGGGCTTTCGCGGCGATGATGGCGATTTTGCGCTGCTCGGCATTCAGCGACTTGGCCAGGGCGCGGGCGGTGTTTTCCTCCGCGGCAAGCACCTGAAACCCCTTGCGCGGGCCGTCGAGAATCGTTCCCGGGTTCGTGCCGAAAAAGGCCGGCGTCAACCCGCCGACGTGCCCATCGACCACGGTGAAGCTCAGCGACAAGTGGTGCCCCTCAAACCGCCAGCTCCAAGTGCCCTCCACGCTTGGCTTGCCGAAGATGCTGACGAAGTACCACTTCGGGTCGCGGGCAAAACGGCCGTTCGGGTTGGCGTCGTGCAGCACCTGCTCGAGGCTCATGATCTGTGCGGTTTTCTGCACGCCGCGAGCGCTCATCACCGAGGCCAATAGCGCGTAAGCCATGTGCTGCTGCGCCTGCGTCATCTCTCGAAACGACAGCCCGTGGCGCGGGTGCATCTCGGTCGGGACAAAGTGCCAGCGGGTGCGGTCGGCATCGTCGAGCTTGAACGTTGCCTTGGCCTTCTGTTCCGGCTTGAGCGTCGCGAGGAAGGCATTGGCCGCGTTCGCCATATCCGCCGCAGCGGCCTGATCTGCTGCGACTTGGTTTGGATGGGCGACGGCGCTGGCCGAGAACGCCAGCGTCAGTCCAAAAGCGATTGATCGAAAAATGTGCATGGAGTGCATGCGCCGCAGTCGAAGCCATCCGGCGAGAAATGGCAATGCCAAAAAGTTTCAAGTTTTCAGTTTCAAGTAACGGCCCGCTTGGCCAAGCCGCAAGCCCCGGAGGGGCGGCACACTATTTCCCCGAACTGAAAACTTGAAACTCCCCGACTTTTTAACAATAAAGCCCTCGGTATCATGGAGTCTGTTTTTGTTGGCATCGAGATTGGCGGGACGAAGATCCAAGTGGTCACCGGCGACGGCAAAGCGTCGATCGTCGGGCGGCAACGCTTCACCGCCGACCCGGCGGTGGGCGCGGAGGGCATCCGCGGCCAAATCGCCGGTGCCTTGGCCAACATTGCCGGGCGGCAGAAAATCGCCGCGATTGGCGTCGGCTTCGGCGGGCCGTTCAATCGCGAAACCGGCCGGGCCTGCTGCTCACACCAAGTCGCCGGCTGGGACGATTTCCCGCTCCGCGACTGGCTCAGCGAACAGGTCGCCGGCGCGCCTGTGGCCATCGAAAACGACGGCAACACCGCCGCACTGGGCGAGGCGATCGCCGGGGCGGGGCAGGGTCAAAGCCCGGTGTTTTACGTCACGCTGGGCAGCGGCATCGGCGGCGGCCTGGTGATCGACGGTTTGATTTATCACGGCGCGTTACCGACCGAGGCGGAGATCGGCCACGTGCGACTGAACCAAGCGGGCGACACGCTCGAGTCGCGCTGCTCCGGTTGGGCCGTGGATCGGCGGCTCCGCGAGTACGCTTCCGCCAACGGCGACTCGCCCTTGGCCAAGCGTCTCGATGGCGAGGGCGGCGAGGCACAGCACTTGGCCAAGGCGATGGCCGACGGCGACGCCGGGGCCAAGGCGATCTTCGACGAGACCTGTGGCGAACTCGCGCTTGGCTTGTCGCATGTCGTGCATTTGATCAACCCGGCGACGATCATCCTCGGTGGTGGCCTGTCGCAGATCGGCGAACCGCTGCGCCTGGGTGTGGCGCCTGCGCTTGGGCGCGCGATCATGGACGTGCTCAAGCCGGGGCCAAGCGTGCGCTTGGCAAAGCTCGGCGAGGACGCTGTGCCGGTTGGCGCGCTGATTTTGGCTTTGAATGTCTAGTGGGTTCTGCGACGTTCCGCCCATGCGCGAATGGATCGTCAACTACATCGAAGCCGAAAAAGCCGCGCTCGACTCCATCCCGGTCGAGCAGGTCGAGTCGGTCATCCTCAAATTCAAGGAAGCCCACGCCGAGGGTCGGCAGATTTTCCTGTTTGGCAACGGCGGCAGTGCGTCCAACGCATCGCACTTCGCCACCGACTTGGGCAAAGGCTCGTCCGATGCGCTGGGCAAACGGTTCAAGGTTTTGTCGCTGAACGACAACGTCAGCTGGATGACCGCCATCGGCAACGACTACTCTTATGAGGATATTTACCTGCGCCAACTCGAAAACTACGCCCAAGCCGGGGACATCGTGCTGACGATGAG
>Ga0066374_10000138_pt1 | contig 11152 bp, 9 predicted proteins | sample Knorr_S15_td_AAI_FD_71217 | JGI IMG/M metagenome (GOLD analysis project Ga0066374, IMG submission 71217) | Marine microbial communities from Southern Atlantic Ocean transect - Knorr_S15_td_AAIW_ad_750m_LV_A | ecosystem: Environmental > Aquatic > Marine > Oceanic | place: Southern Atlantic ocean...
ATGGCCTCCGACGCACCGGCGGTGACGAGCACCTCGGTGTCGGGATCGATCTCGAGGCCGTAGAAGCGCCGCTGGTGGTCGGCGACCGCCTGGCGCAGCGGGAGGATGCCCGGGCCTGGCGGATACTGGTTGTGGCCGGCACGGATCGCCGTCACGGCCGCCTCGAGCACCTCGTCGGGACCGTCGGCATCGGGGAAGCCCTGCCCCAGGTTGATGGCTCCGGTGCGCGCCGCCAACTCCGACATCTCGGCGAAGATCGTGGTGCCGAACCCCTGGAGGCGCTCGACCAGATAAGGATTGCGCTCACCCATCGGCGCCACGGTAGCGGAGGTGACCGCTCCGGCGCTTCCCCGGTCGCCGGCCCCGGACTGCTGTCCTACGAACTAGCCCGTCGGCGTGTCGACCAGGGACTCGCGCAGTTCCCGCTTCACGAACTTGCCGTTGGCGTTCCGGGGCAGCGCCTCCTCGACGAACCACACGTGCTCGGGCACCTTGAACGAGGCGATGAGCCCCGCCACGTGCGCCCTCAGGCCGTCGGCGTCGAGGGAATGGCCGGGGAGCAGCAAGATCGCCACGCCGACCGCCTCGCCCAGGCGCTCGTCCGGGACGGCGAACACGGCCGCCTCGGCAATGGCGGGGTGCTCGTAGATGGCGGCCTCGACCTCGGCCGAATAGACGTTCTCACCACCCCGCAGGACCATGTCCTTGGCCCGGTCGACGAGGAACAGGAACCCGTCGTCATCGAGGTAGCCGATGTCGCCCGTGTGGAACCAGCCGTCGGTGAGGATCTCGGCGTTGGCCTCCGGCTGGTTGAGGTAGCCCCGGAAGACGTTGGCACCCCGCACCCACAGCTCGCCCGGGCTGCCCGCCGACTGGTCGGTGCCGTCCTCGGCCACGATCCGGGCCTCCATGATGGGCAGGGCCGGTCCGGCCGACTCGGGCTTGGCGAGGAAGAAGTGCGCCGAGTTGATCGTGATGACGCCGTTCACCTCGGTCAGGCCGTAGCCGGTGCTGGGGCGGCCCTGGATCCGCTCCTCGATCTTGGCGACCAGGTCCGGCTGCACGGCGGCGCCGCCCCCGCCCAGGTGCTCGAGGCTGGACGTGTCCCGCTTGTCGAAGTCGGGGCTGTTGACGAGTTCCCGGGCCATGGTGGGCACGCCCGTGAACGACGAACTGCGCTCCCGTTCGATGAGTTCGAGGGCCCGCTCGGCATCCCACCGGTGCATCAACACGAGGCGTCCACCGCCGGCGGTGATCGGGTGCAGGCAGCAATTGCAGCCGGTGACGTGGAACAACGGCACCGCCAGCACCGAGCCGGGGTTCGAGTCGCCCTGCACCTTGTCCGACCCGGGGGGCGCCTCGCCGGCGGCGACGGCCTTCGCCTGTGCCGCACCCGCCATCGTCTGCCAGAAGGCCAGGTTCAACAGGTTGGACACCGCTCCCCGATGGGTGAGCACGGCACCCTTCGGGTGGCCCGTCGTACCCGACGTGTAGAAGATGCAGACGTCGTCCTCCGGACCGATGGCGGGCGGTTCGGGCGGCTCGCCGGCCGCCGCCAGGGCATCGTCGAAGTGGACGGCGTCGTCCGGGAGGTCGCCCTCGGTGCGCACGGCCACCACATGGAGTCGACGGTCCTCCCGCAGGCCACCGAGGCCCGGCGCGATCCGCTCGAGGCGCTCCTGGTCGCACAGCAGCACAGTGGCCTCGCAGTCGGCGAGTCCGAACTCCATCTCGGGTCGGGTCCACCAGGCATTCATGCCGACCACCGCCGCCCCGAGCTTGACCGTGGCCCAGTAGCCGACCACCCACTCGGGGTAGTTCCGCATGGCGATCGCCACCCGGCCGCCGTGCCCGATGCCCGCGGATGCGAGGTGGGCGCAGAGGGCGTCGACGCGCTCATGCACCTGGGCGTAGGTGAGGCGCTCATCCTCGTAGACGAGGTAGTCCTTGTCGCCGTGGTCCGCCGAGGCGGCCCAGAGCAACGCCATGGACGGTGGCGCACTGTCGTAGGCACGCGTCGGCACGCCCCGGATGTCGACGACCGACCAGGCGAACGGTGCGCCCGGGGCCGTCATCTCGTCCCACGCCTCGCGATAGTGCCGATCCACCTTGATGTGCCTCCGGTCTCGCTGCTGCCGACGCCGTCACCGACGACGGCCCGTGACCCTAGACACCTGCCCACGTTGGCCCGGCATCCGCTCAACGGCCACCGTGTACGACACACACGGCATCGGGAGGAACGCACATGGACGAAATCGCCTTCGACGACATCGACGGGCTGAACGCCAGCGCCGGCGACGACTGGAGCGGCTGGGGACCCGAGGTCGAGGTGACCCAGGAGATGGTGAACGGGTTCGCCGACCTCACCGGCGACCACCAGTGGATCCACGTCGACGTCGAGCGGGCCACCGCCGGCCCGTTCGGCGGACCGATCGCCCACGGGTTCCTCACGCTCAGCCTCCTGCCGAACCTCAACAAGACCGGCGACGTGCGGATCACCGGCCACCAGAACGCCATCAACTACGGCGCCGACGGCCTGCGATTCCTCGTACCGGTGCCGTCGGGATCCACCGTGCACGCCCGCAACCGGGTCAGGGAGGCCCGGCAGCACAAGAAGGGCACCCTCGTTGCCACCCAGGTGGCGATCCACGTCGTCGGCAATGAGGTGCCGTCCGTCCTCTATGACGCCCTGGTGCTCTACCAGGGGTGATCCCGGAGCGCCCGGGAAATCGGATCAGTTGTTCTTGATCGTCATACCGCCGTCGACCAGGAGGGCGTGGCCGGTGATGTAGGACGACGCTGGAAGCGCCAGGTGGAGGATGCCGTGGGCGATCTCCTCCGGTTCTCCATAGCGGCGGACCGGCACCGTGCGACGTGCGAACTTGGCCTTCATCTCCTCGGGAATCGCCGACGTGATGCCTGTGTGGATCGGCCCGGGACAGACGGCGTTGACGGTGATGCCGCTCTCGCCCAGTTCGACGGCCAGGGACCGGGTGAGCCCGATCACGCCGTGCTTGGCGGCGGTGTAGGCGGCAATGTTGGCCGAACCGCCGACGCCCTCCGTCGAGGAGATGTTCACGATGCGTCCCGCTGCCGCCTGTCGCAGGTGCGGCAGGGCCGCCCGGATCGTGCGCGTCAGCGAGGTGAGCAACAGGTCGATGCCGAAGTCCCAGGCCTCCTCGAAGTCGTCGTGGTCGATGGGGTGCCCTACCGACGCGCCGGCGTTGTTGACCAGCACGTCGAGGCCCCCGCCCCAGGCCGCCACGTCGGCAACCACCCCCTGCACGGCCGCAGCGTCGGTCACGTCCAGCGCCCACGCCCGGGCATCGCCACCTGCAGCCGTGACCTCCGCCGCCACGTCGTCCGACGAGGCAGCGTCCAGGTCCGTGACCGCCACCCGTGCCCCCTCGTCGGCAAAGAGGTGTGCTGTGGCCCTCCCGATGCCCGACCCGGCCCCGGTGACGAGCACCACGTGGCCCTCGACGGACCTGCTCAACGAGGAGAGTCGCCTTCCCACTTCGCCTGTCATGTGCCGAGTCTCGCACCACGGGTTTGCCTACAGCCCCACCGGGCCGGATGATGTTGACATGAGCATTCCGACCGGCCCCAACGCAATCGCCGCCATCGACACGATGATGGGCACCAAGGCCGGACCCGGGGCCCGCAAGGTCTACAAGGACCTGATGGCACTCAAGGACGACGAGTCCAAGGAGATGGTCTTCCCGGCCCAGTACATGTTCAAGGACGTGCCGTATTCGCCGGAGGCGCGCGGTGCCGAGGACGTCGGAGCGGAACCCGAGATTCCCGAGGGCGCCGACCTGCTGCTGCCGGCCATGGACCGGCACAACGTGGAATACGCCCTGATCGGCGTGGGTCCCAAGGGGTCGACCGCCCGCTCGCTCATCGCCGAGCACCCCGACCGGTTCCTGCCCTCCTTCGATCCCGACCCCAACGATGTGATGGGGTCCGTCCGGAGGATCCGACGCCTCCACGACGAGGTGGGGCTCCGGGCCGTCTCATTCTTCCCGTCCGGCGGCAACCCGCAGGTACCCATCGACGACCCCAAGATGTACGCCCTGTACGCCGTGTGCTGCGAACTCGACCTCCCGGTCTTCTGCTGTGCCGGCGTCCCCGGACCCCGCCTGCCCTTCGCCCCCCAGCGGGTCGAACTCATCGACCGGGTCATGTACGACTTCCCCGACCTCACGTTCGTGACCCGGCACGGCTGCGAGCCGTGGGAGGACCTCATCGTCAAGCTGATGCTGAAGTGGCCCAACCTGTACTACTCGACCTCGGCCTTCTCGCCGAAGTACTACCCGAAGGCCATCATCGACTACGCCAACACCCGGGGCGCCGACAAGGTCATCTATGCCGGCTACTTCCCGATGGGCCTCTCGCTGGACCGGATCTTCGGTGAGTTGGCTGACGTGCCCTTCAACGACGACGTGTGGCCCAGGTTCCTGCGGGGCAACGCTGCCCGCGTGCTCAAGCTGGACGAGTGACCTCCGACGGCCCGACCGAGCTGCCCGACTGGGCGGTCAGCCAGCGGGAGCACCTCGAGGCGTCGGTCGTCGGCCGGTTCGGGGTCCACCCCCCCTGGTGCGAGCCGGTGGGGCGCATCCAGTTCTCGATCGACCCCGGGCCCACGTTCGGGCACGGCGGGCACCCCTCCACCGTCCTGGTGCTGGCCGAGATCGACCGGATCGAACCGGAGGGCCTTTCGGTGCTCGACGTCGGCTGCGGCTCCGGGGTGCTGGCGATCGCCGCCGCACTCGTCGGTGCCGACCCGGTCGTCGCCATCGACGTCGATCCGGACGCCGTGGCCTGGGCGCAGTTCAACGCCGCCGCCAACGACGCCACGGTCGACGCCTCGGCGACACCGATCGCCGACCTGGAGGGCCCGTTCGACCTGGTCGTCGTCAACGTGTTGCCCTCCGAGCACGAGTCGGTCGCCAAAGACGTGGCCCGCCTGACCAGTGGGCGCCTCGTCGTCAGCGGCATCCCCGAGGAACAGGCGGACGTGGTCGCCACGCTCTACATGGCCGCCGGTGCGGGCTCCCTGACCGCTGAACACCGCACGACGTGCGAGGAATGGACAGCGATCACGTTCACGAAGGCATCGCCCGACGACACCGGATCGTAGGCGCCGCTCAGTCGCTGGGCCCGACGATCCCCCTCGAACGCAGATCGGCGATGCGGTCGGCGTCGTAGCCGAGGCCGGCCAGGACGTCGTCGGTCTGCTCGCCGACCTCCGGCGCCATCGTCGGCGTGGGCGGGAGTTCACCCTCCACGTAGATGGGCAACGGCAACTGCTCGGCACCCACGTCGTCGATGCCGTAGAACGGCAGGCGGTGGCGGAACTGTGGGTCGTCGGCGACCGTCTGCGGAGTGTTGACCGGGGCGATCGGCACGTTGGCCTCGTTGGCGAAGGCCAGCCACTCGGCGCAAGTCCTCGTACGGAAGATGTCGCGCAGTTCGGCCTGGAGCTCGGTGTTGTTGCGGGCGTGGTCGGCGTAGGTCGAGCCCGGCCACTTCTCGAACAGGTCCATGCGGTCGACGCCCCCGCAGAAGTTCTTCCAGAAGGCCTGTTCGGAGGCCATGAACAGCACGTGGCCGTCGTCCACCGCATAGATCTGGTAGCGGACGCCCTCCCACATGCCGGCCAGCCCGGGAGCGCGACGCTCGTAGTCGTCGGAGGGATTGCCCGTGACCACGTCGTCGGGCCGCTCGTAGGCCCGGTAGGTCTCGATGCGGTACCAGTCCATGTAGGCGGCTGCATCGGACTGCGCCACCTCGATGGTCACGCCCTCGCCGGTCTCGCGGGCACGGATCACGGCCGCCAGGATGCCGAGGGCTCCGATCATCGGACCCACGTTGATGCCGACGTTCGGCAGCGTCGGGATCCGGGTGAAGCCCTTCTCGTCGACCACCGGCTCGATCAGGCCCGCCCACGTGTCATAGGCGATGCCGTGGCTCGGCATGTCCCGGTAGGGGCCGGTTGCCCCGTAGCCGGAGATGGTGCAGAAGACGAGTCGCGGGTTGACGGCCCGCAGGTCGTCGACGCCGAGCCCGAGCTTCGCCAGCGATCCGGGTCGCATGGCCTCCACGACGACGTCGGCGCCGCGGACCAGGTCCTTGTAGACCTCGACCCCCTCGTCGGACTTGAGGTCGATGGCGATGCTGCGCTTGCCCCGGTGGGTGTGCAGGTGCAACAGCGACGTCCCCTCCACGATCGGCCAGGTCATCTGCCGGATGTAGTCGCCACCGGGCGGCTCGACCTTGACGACGTCGGCGCCCAGGTCGGCGAGGAACGTGGCCACGAGCCCGGGCCCCAGAAGGGAACTCTCGACCACGCGCAGGCCCTGCAACGGGCGGCTCTCTCCCATGGAGGGATTCTCCCGCCCCCTTCGCCCTTCGTCCAACCCCCGGCGGGCGCTGCTACCCGCCCTCCGTAGGCTCGCGCCATGTCTGCGCCGATGGGGATGCTCCACGCCATGTCCCACCATGGCGGACGGGTCCCCCCGGTGAGCGCCGAAACCCGGCGTCGCGTCTGGGCGTTCGCCCACCCCTACCGGTCCATGGTCGCCGGCTTCGTGGCGACCGTCGTGCTCTCGTCGGTGCTCGGGGTCGTCCCGCCGCTGTTGTTCCGCGAGATCATCGACGGCGCCATCGCCGACGGCGACCGCAGTCGCATCACCGTGCTGGGCGGGCTCGTCGTCGTCGCCGCCCTCGCCCATGCGCTGCTGTCGTTCCTCGAACGCTGGTGGTCGGCGATCATCGGCGAAGGTGTCATCTTCGACCTCCGGGTCGCCCTCTTCGACCACGTGCAGCGCCTGCCACTCTCGTTCTTCACCCGTACCCAGACCGGGGCGCTCGTCAGCCGCCTCAACAACGATGTGATCGGCGCCCAGCGGGCCCTCACCGGCACGCTCGGCACGGTCGTGGCGAACACGATCACCGGCATCACGACCGTCGCCACGATGTTCTTCCTCGAGTGGCGCATCACGCTTCTCTCGTTGATCCTCATCCCGCTCTTCGTCCTACCGGCCCGGCGCGTCGGACGCATCGTCGCCGATATCACCCGTGAGGGCATGAACCTCAACGCCTCGATGAACACCACCATGACCGAACGATTCAACGTGTCCGGCGCCCTCCTGGTGAAGCTCTTCGGGCGCCCCGACGAGGAGCGCTACGACTTCGCCGACCAGGCCGGGCGGGTCCGCGACATCGGCATCCGCAGCGCCCTCTACAGCCGCACCTTCCTCATCGCCCTCACCCTGCTCGGCGCCGTCGGGACCGCCGCCGTCTACTGGGTGGGCGGGACAATGGCGATCGAGCAGACCATCAGCATCGGCACCCTCGCTTCGATGGGCGTACTCGTGGCGCAGCTCTACGGACCCCTGGCCCAGCTCACCAACGCCCGGGTCGACGTGCTGTCGGCCTTCGTGTCGTTCGAGCGGGTCTTCGAGGTGCTCGACGCCCCGAACCCGCTGGCCGACGCCCCGGACGCCGTCGAGTCCATTCCCGCCGGTGGCCATGTCCGTATCAGGAACATGTCGTTCCGGTATCCGACCGCCGACGAGAGCTCCGTGGCCTCGCTTGAGACCGAGGCTCCCAACGGCGAGGCCAACCGCCTGGTCCTGCGGGACATCGACCTCAAGGTGGAACCGGGCCGGATGCTCGGCGTGGTCGGCCCCTCGGGCTCCGGAAAAAGCACCATCGCAGCGCTCCTCTCGCGCCTCTACGACGTCACGGAGGGTTCGATCGAGATCGACGGACAGGACGTCCGGTCGCTGTGGCAGGCTTCGCTCCGCTCCCGGATCGGCGTCGTCACCCAGGACCCCCACCTGTTCCACGAGACCGTCGGCGCCAACCTGCGCTACGCACGCCCCGATGCCACCGACGTCGACCTCGATGCCGCCTGTCGGGCCGCCCGCATCCTCGACGTGGTCCGCCAACTCCCCGAGGGCTACGACACCCTCGTCGGAGAGCGCGGCTACCGCCTCTCCGGCGGCGAGAAGCAGCGGCTCGTCATCGCCCGGCTGCTGCTCAAGGACCCCGACATCGTCGTCCTCGACGAGGCCACCAGCCACCTCGACACCGAAAACGAGGCACTCGTCCAGGAGGCCCTGGCCGAGGCCCTCGCCGGCCGCACGTCGATCGTGATCGCCCACCGGCTCTCCACGATCGTGAACGCCGACGAGATCGTCGTCCTCGACGACGGACGCATCGTCGAACGGGGTCGCCACGACGAGTTGCGGGCCGCAGGAGGCCTCTACGCCGAACTCTGGGACACTCTCGTCCGCGCCGAGTCGCGCCCTGAAGGGCACGCCTGAGCCGCTGATCCCGACGACGCCGGGACGGGCATCGCCGAGTACCGTTCGACAAGGCTCCCTGCCCAACGTGTCTTCTACTCGATCAATGTGCCGGGAGCAGGAGGATGGGATCGTGACCGGGTCTTTGGGAGAGCCAGCGAACGGGACGGCCGCTCCCCTTGCACAGGCCACCTGCGGGACGGTTCGCGGACGCCATCGCCGCGGCATCGAACTCTTCGCCGGCATCCCCTATGCCGAGCCACCAGTCGGCGAGCGCCGCTTCGCCGCTCCCATCCCCCACGAACCGTGGGACGGCGTCCGCGATGCCCTCCGCTTCGGGAAGGCGGCGCCGCAACTCCCCGGCGAGGGCCTCACCAACCAGGTGCCCGTTCCCTGGAACGAGGACTGCCTGACCCTCAACGTGGTGACGCCGGCGGCCGACGACGCCCGACGCCCCGTCTACGTGTGGATCCACGGTGGCGCCTACCAGCACGGCCAGGGTGCGACCCCCTGGTACGACGGCACCTCGTTCGCCACCCGGGGCGACATCGTCGTCGTCACGATCAACTACCGACTGGGCGCCCTCGGCTTCTGCCACCTCTCGCCGCACCTCGGTGACCGGTTCGCCTCAGCCGGTGTCAACGGCTTCCTCGACCAACTCGCCGCCCTGGAATGGGTCCGGGACAACATCGCGGCGTTCGGCGGCGACCCGGACCGGGTCACCGTCGGCGGCGAGTCGGCAGGCGCCTTCAGCGTCTGCAACGTGCTGGCCTCGCCCCACGCCGCCGGACTCGTCCATCGGGCCATCGCCCAGAGCGGCGCCGCCCACAACACCCACGATCCCGAGTCCGGCAAGGAGATCTCGGCACAGTTCCTCGCCGCTCTCGGCGAGCCCGATGCCACAGAACTGCTCGAGATCGGCGCCGACCGGATCCTCGAGGCCCAGCAGCAGGTGATCGTCGAACGCAGCGCCCGGCCTGCACACGGTCCAGAGCCCTTCTACCCGGTCTGGGGCCACGAGGCCCTGCCTCGGGCGCCCCACGAACTGATTGCCGACGGGGCCGGGAGCGAAGTCGCCCTCCTGACCGGTACCAACGAGGACGAGATGGCCCTCTGGGGCGTGACCGGCCTCAGCGAGGACAGGGTCCACCGCTACACCGCCCGGATGTCACCCGATGCCGACGCCGTGCTGGCCTGCTACCGGCAGCGGCTCTCCGACGTGGAACCCGGATGGGTGGCCTGCGCCATCGGCACGGACCGGGTTTTCCGGATACCGGCCGTGCGCCTGGCCGAGAACCGCCACGCCAACGGTGCCGCTACGTGGATGTACCGCTTCTCGTGGGACTCCCGGGCGTTCGACGGACAGTTCGGTGCCGCCCACGCCCTCGAGATCCCGTTCACGTTCAACACCCTCGACGGTCCGGGCACCGATGCGTTCCTCGGCGAGGGCCCCCGCCCCGACGCCCTCGCCGAGACCATGCACGGCGCCTGGATCGCGTTCATCTGCGACGGCGACCCCTCGACTCCCACCCTCGGCGACTGGCCACCCTACGAACCCGACCACCGCCTCGTGATGAACCTCGACGACGAGTGCGACCTGCTCGCCGACCCCGAATCGGACGAACGGGACATCTGGGAAGGCGTGGTTTCTTGACCAGCGAGACACTGCGGGTCCTGGTCATGGGCGGCACCCAGTTCAACGGCCTGGCCCTCGTCCACGAACTGGCTCGCCGTGGCCACGAGGTGACCATCCTGAACCGGGGGGTAACCGAGGCGCCGCTTCCCGACGGCATCAAGCGGCTGAAAGCCGACCGCTCCGACCACGACCAGGTCCGCGAGATTCTCAGTCACCAGAGATTCGACGTCGTCGTGGACATGACGGCCTACCACCCCCGGGACGTGGCACTCATGGTCGAGATCCTCGACGGACGGGTCGACCATTACGTGTTCGCCAGTTCGACCGTCATCTACTCAGCCACCGAACGACTTCCCATCAGGGAGGACCACCCCGAGGAACGTGGCGACGATCAAATCGAGTACGGGATGCACAAGTTGCTCTGCGAAGACCTGCTCACCGAGGCCCACTCGGAGCGTGGCTTCCCGGCTACCACGGTGGCCTTCGCCATGGTCTATGGACCTCGGAACATCATTCCCGACCGGGAACAGCGCATGTACGCCCGGCTGGAGGCCGGACGACCGGTTCTGGTTCCCGGCGACGGGACCACGGTCGGCCAGGTCGGCCACGTCGATGACCAGGCCCGGGCCCTCGAGGCTTTGATGGGCAATCCGGCCACGTTCGGCCGACGGTACAACCTGACCGGGCGCGACTACTTCACCGACCTCGGGTACGTGCACACCACCGCCGAGGTACTGGGCGTCGAACCCGACATCCGGTTCATCCCCGCCACTTTCATGGAGGACCTCTGGGACGGTCTGATCGAGTTCGAATCGGGCGGGCAGTCCCGGGCCAACATCGACATCCGAACCAGCGAGGAGGCTCGGCGCCGACAGGCCGCGATCCGTCACCGGTTCCGCTTCACCACGGTGATTCCCCGGCTGGCCCCCAACATCCACCGATGGAACCGCAACGTGGTATTCAGCATCGACGCCCTCCGCCGTGACACCGGCTGGGAGCCGCAGCACGACCTGGCGTCAATGGTGGCCCACACCCATGCCTGGCACACCTCGACCGGTGGCCGGGACTTCGACTGGTCCTACGAGGACCAGATCCTGGACCGACTCGACTGAAGGGTTCCGTCGACCCCTATGCGCCGGATGTCCCGGCGACCGAGGGGTAGTGACAGGCCACGAAGTGGTCGTCGTCCAAGGCCTTCAGT
>Ga0066374_10000143_pt1 | contig 11084 bp, 8 predicted proteins | sample Knorr_S15_td_AAI_FD_71217 | JGI IMG/M metagenome (GOLD analysis project Ga0066374, IMG submission 71217) | Marine microbial communities from Southern Atlantic Ocean transect - Knorr_S15_td_AAIW_ad_750m_LV_A | ecosystem: Environmental > Aquatic > Marine > Oceanic | place: Southern Atlantic ocean...
GTTCAGCTGTACCCCAGCACACCTGGCAACTGTCTTTGGGTCGTACCCGGCACGCACAAAGAAGGCCAGGTCGACATACGGGCCATGGTGGGAGGAAACGAAGGATCCGAGCGTCTCCCGAATGCCGTGCCCCTAGTCTGTCAACCGGGCGACGTCACCGTGGTAAACCGTCAAACACTGCACTGCTCCTTCGCCAATACTTCACCGGACGAGCGTGTATCACTGACTTTTGGATTTCACCGGCGTTCATCCGTACTCGGCGCCACCGGCGTCCTCGGATCTGGCGAAGGCGACGTCTACGACGAACAACGGATCCATGAACGCTCCAGTGTGATTGCGGTTGCAATCGATGCTCGGCGCCAGCGTTTCCCGAAGGAGACACCGTATCGCTACCACCCCTTCGTAGGTTTGGAGGACGAATTTCGCTGGAACGAACATACCCGCAAAACGGTCATTAAGGACTACAACACCCAGGATTTGGGTATTTAACCGTTGTGATGGTTGGGCAAACCGGCATCAACGGTGTCGTTCGTGTCTCTCCGGCGCCACGAACAATACGAACGGGTCCTTAATAAGTGGATATTGATACCTACTTCACCGATCACTGGGTCGACATCGAAGAGGACCGCATCGAGCGCTATGAACGTATGTTTCAATGGCGCGATTCGCAACTCGAACAACTCGCGCCCGCGTCGATCGAACCCGGACACCGTATTCTTGATTTTGGCTGTGGCCCTGGCTTCTTGGCTCTCGCGCTAGCGGACATGGTGGGCGATGCGGGTCGGGTATACGGCGCAGATATCAATGCACGATTTGTCAGCGACGCGACGCAACGAGCTGCCGGCCGGAACAACATCAGTTTTCACCATCTCACCGACCACGTTTTGCCGTTCGAAACGGCGAGTTTGGATCGGGTCCTCGCAAAAAATGTTCTTGAATACGTACCCGATGTCACTGCAACCCTTTCTGAGATGCATCGTGTCCTCGTCCCCGGCGGTCGTATCCACGTTCTGGACAGCGATTGGGGGTTCGTGATGGTCGAACCTTGGGGGAAAACGACCGTTGATCGCTTCTTCGAGGCAGCGTCCGTCGCGTTCAAAGAACCTCACATTGGTCGTCGACTCGTTCAGCTGCTCAAGACAGCCGAGTTCGAAACGGTGACCGCGAAAATTGCAGCTTCCCTGGATACCACCGGTGGCAGTCTTTCTGTGTTGCGAAACATGCGCCGGTATATCGGCGTTTTTAATACGATGAGCCCACAAGAAGCGGATGAACTCATCCTGGCTGCGGAACGAGCCGTGGATGACGGAACTTACTTATTTGCATTACCGCAGTTCATCGTGACCGCCAACAAACCATCTTGACCGAACAGATCGGTATCTATTCTTAGTCACATCCAATCGTTCGCGTGCGAATCGACCTTCCATCGACCCTTTCCTTGATAACGCGCAATCTTGGCCAACGGTACCGCTGGTGTACCACCGCCGCCCCGTGGGGCACTACCAGTCGGTAGGAGAGGTAACCCATATTTCTCCCACCACGCGGGTTCATCAACCACCCGACCCTCGACAGAACGACGACCTAAATTCCATTCCGCGAACATATCGTCCAGCGGCGAATGCCGCGACTGTACAAATTCATTGGAGTCCATGATCCACTGATTGGTGACTTCGCGATCACCGTCAGCCGGATCGTCATCGTTATCGAGAGGAAACGTAAAGACGCCGCTCATGTCGCAACTGATTCGTTCGGCGCCATGCTTGCCCGCCGCCGTCCATCGCATATGGCTCCTTGGTCGTACCTTATTAAAATCTTGAACCACCGCCATGCGGATCTTGTCACTTTCGTGAATACCAGCCGAATGAACCATCCAACCGTGACAAAACAATACATCGCCCGCTTTGCCAGTGAACTCGATCGGCTGAACATTCGTTTTGATGCTATCCATCGCGTTTTTTGACTCATTCGTCGTTACCCAATTCAGCGCCTGTTCGGACGTCGGGTACAACAACTGCGGTGACGTCGGATAAAACGTATATCCCCCTGATCCCGGTTCGACGTCTTGCAAGTAGGTGATCACGATCATCTCCGTCATGCTTTGATCCATGTGTGGCCCGAGTTTTGAAGCCGGTCCCGACGGATCACGCGGAAAAATGGCGTAAATGCCTCGATTGCGCCGAGGTCGCTTGACCGGCCCACCCAATAACGCTTCTGCCATATGCAATACGCTCGGGTGGGCGGACGTTACTTCCACGAACGCCGGGTCGTGGCCTACGCCGTGCCAGCGCCATACATCGTTGCTGAGATCCCGAGTCAGCTTATGCGGCAGACGGCCGACTCGTTCGCCCACAGCCGCTCCTCTTCTCTCGTCTTCGGGGGTCGGCCAAGCTCCACGACCCATCCAATTCCTGGCAAGACTCCAGCGATTCTCTTTGGGCCAGCGGTCTCCTGGGGATACCCATGAGTCCGGGTCGGCGGGAATCATATTCGCCGCGATTACTGGGGGTTGACGCCACCACAAGTCCAGAAACGGTCGAAATACGCCTGCAGAAATCAGTCCCCGTTTGATCACAAAGCCTTGTTCGCGAAATTGGATCGCTTCTTCCCCACTCAGCCCAAGCGTTTCTGCGCCTTGGGGATCCGCTTTCGGTAGGGACGGACGTGGCAACAAAACCGGCAGCTGCTTGGTACCAAACGCCGCTTCCGGATCCTTCGGCGGAGGTACCGGTTGTTGGATGCTAGAACCGGTGTTTAGGGTGTCGGTAACGATAGATGTCTCCGAAATATCCGGTTAATCCGTTCGAGCATATCGATTCAATCCCTTAATCGTCTATGTGCTTTTAAGTCGATCCTCGTTTGAACCAGAATAAATGAAGATCCTAGGCAGGATTCTTCAGAACGCTATAATTCGGCCCCGCTCAACCTAGGGAGGCATCAGGTGAGTAGCAACGACCAACTTCGGACACGCATCGCGATCATCGGCGCGGGGCCCGGAGGAATCTGCACCGGCATTCAATTGCTAAAAGCAGGCATCGAGGATTTCGTTATTCTCGAAAAAGCCGCCGGTATCGGTGGTACCTGGTGGCACAATCGCTATCCAGGAGCGGAGTGTGACGTTCCGTCCCACCTCTACTCATTCAGCTTCGAACCTAAGAAAGACTGGTCTCGCCCGTACGCTCGGCAACCCGAAATACTTGAATACATGCGTCACTGCGTCGCGAAATACCAACTACTGCCCTACATACATCTCGACAAGGAAGTCGACGCTGCTCGATGGGACGACGGCAGCGCCACTTGGGAGCTTTCACTCAATGACGGCACCGCTGTGGAATCAGACATCCTTGTCAGCGGTGTCGGCATGTTTACCGAACTCAACTACCCGGACATTCCTGGCATCGACGAATTTCAAGGGACCATGTTCCATACGGGTGCCTGGAAAGACGGGCACAACCTAACCGGAGAACGGGTTGCAGTGATCGGTAGCGCCGCAAGTGCGGTCCAGATGATTCCTGAGATCGTTGACGCGGTTGAACATCTCTCCGTCTATCAAAGGCGCCCTCAATGGGTGTTACCGAAAGAAGATGACGCATTCTCGCAAGAACAACTCGCCGAATTTATTGAGAACGACGTCGCCGTACCCTCGCGCCGGACGAAAATCCGCCAAGGCTTGGAAGGGTTTATTACGTTCTCTAACCGCGACATTCTCACTAATGCCGAAGACGCTGGACGAAAGAACCTCTCCGTCGTAGAAGATCGACAAATCCGCGAAAAACTGACGCCTTCGATGGCATACGGTTGTCGACGGCCCCTCGCGTCAAACCTTTACTACCCGGTATTCAATCGTCCCAACGTTCGATTGATTAACCTTGGCGTCGAGCGAATGAGCCGTGACGCGGTGTATGCCGGAAACGAATCGACTGTGGTTGACACCATCATTTTCGCGACAGGATTTCAGACCACGCGTTACCTCTCATGCATTGATGTATTCGGTCGCAACGGTATCAGCATTCACGATGCGTGGCAGGAGGGTGCTCAAGCTTACCTTGGCATCACCACCGCCGATTTCCCCAACCTCTTTATGCTCTATGGGCCCAACACGAATAACGGCTCGATCCTTGAGATGATCGAGCACCAGGTCGCCTACATTCTGCGCCAAATACGATTCATGGATGAACATGAGCTGCAATGGATGGCTCTTAAGTCCTCCAAAATGGCCCAATACAACGCAACGCTCCAGCGTGATCTTCAGAACGTTGACGTCTGGCACGGGGACTGCGGCGGCTATTACCGCGGCCGCGGTGGGTTTATCGTGACCCAGTGGCCCCACACCATGGATGAATACAAGGCACGACTTCAATCCGACCTAGAAAGTTTCGAAACGGGTTAGGAGAGGATGCATCGACAACTACTTATTAGATAAACCGAGGGAGTCTCCTCCATGCCTTACCAGCACCCCGAGTATTTAATTTCAGCGGCTGAGCTTAACGCTCGAATTGACGATCCCGATCTCCGCGTATACGACTCGACCGTGTACTTAAGACCGTCGGAGAAAGGTCCGTACCGCGCAGAGAGCGGCGAGCAGACATTTCGGGCAGGCCATGTGCCGGGTGCCATGTTTTTTGACCTCATTAACGCGGCTTCTGACACAACTACGGGTCTCGGATTTAGCCTACCAACCCCCGGTCAACTGGAATCGCTGTTTCAAAATCTCGGTATCGAACACGAAAGCGAAGTCGTGATCTACAGCACCGATAACATGATGTGGGCGACGAGGGCATGGTGGCTGTTGCACTACTGTGGGCATCCCAACGTTCGTGTTCTTAATGGAGGTTTCGGTGCCTGGGTCGCCAGTGATCTCGACGTATCGGACCAAACGACAGCCTATCCGGAAGGGTCATTCACCGTTGACGTCAACGTCGATCGGTTCGTGGATAAAGACACGGTCTTCGATGCCATCGGTGATGACGCTGTTTGTACGGTCAACGCACTAGCCCCCTCCATGCATTCTGGAGAATCGCCCATCTCATACGGTCGACCCGGACATATTACGGGAAGTATTAACGTCTTCTACGACGATCTACTTCTCGACGGTCACTTTCGACGAAGTGAAGAACTCGTAAACGTTCTAGCCAATAAAGGACTACTGCAAGCACCTAAAGTCATCAGCTATTGCGGCGGCGGGATCGCAGCGACCATCGATGCCTTCGCTTGCCTGCTCGTGGGACAGGAACAGGTTGCTGTTTATGACGGGTCGATGTCGGAGTGGGTAAAGGATGCATCTTTGCCCCTCGAAATAGGTCCTTGATCCAGGTCGAGCGGTTGAGATCCCGCAGCAAAATGGCTGCAATGTTATTTCTGCGCGGCTAACGTATTCTCAGCGGGTCCGATCACTGGAGAAGAACATGGCAGAGAACGCAGAGATGACCGACGATTCCAAAGGTTTCGTCTCGGAGCGTGGTCCCTTTGAAATTTTCGAAAATCCACCCATGAACGCACCCTTCCCTTCGGAAGCGGTCAAGGTGGACCGGGCCGCCGATGGCTTTGAATATGGGGATCTCGCCGAAGAATTCGGCGAAGAGCCGGTCCGACAAAAAATCGGCGAGATGGTTAAAGCCTTTTCGGCGGGCGTGAGTACAACACCGCTCTTCGCTCAACGAACCGAGGGAGGTATGAGTCTGGTCCACGTATGGTTTGGACCCAACTTCCCCTTATTTCGTCACAGCCATCCCGCGTACGGGGACTGTCTCTACTACGTCGTCGCCGGCGAGGTAATCCTTGGCAGACGACATCTCGGACCAGGTTCAGGTTTCTTCGTTCCCAATGGGATGCCCTACAAGTACACCGCAGGTCCCGCAGGGGTCGAGGTTCTGGAGTTCCGGGCAGGAGGCGGTGAAAAAGGAGCTCCGGGAATGAAGCTTGACGAACACTCGCTCGATTCGATTCAGCACATCATTGACGGGGCCAACCAACATGCCGATGAGTGGCAAGCACCGGAAAAAATTGGTGAAACTGCCTTGCGTCAAGCGGAATACGACAACGGCGCAAGCTAGTGGCCGGACGAGCCACCCAGCGCGCGCTCTGGCTCGTCCTTTTGATATCCAGCTCTGCCTACGCTGACGAAAGTGAGGCGGTCGTCGCCGCGCGAGACAGTGTCGATACATGGCTCGAGCTAATTGACGCCGGTCAATTTAGTGAAAGTTTAGAGAGCGCCTCGCCGATCTTGCGAAATGCGATTACCGATGAAAACTGGAATCAATCTCTCCGCGGATCCCGATCACCGCTTGGGACGGTCCAATCGCGCAAATTATTGGGAGCGAAATTTGCCAACGACCTTCCAGGAGTGCCGCCAGGCGTTTACGTGGTTTTCGGGTTTGCCTCCGTGTTTCAAGAACACGACAACATCATCGAAACGGTCACGGCGAAAAAGGACGATAACGGCGTTTGGCGCGTAGCGGGTTACTTCATTCGTTAAACAGACTCCTCGTCCTTAATAGCATCATGAAATGACTGAACAACCTGGTCGACACGGATCGTTGCCGTAGCGTTGATCGCCAAAATGGGGTATTTCCGACCACCCCCATGTCCAAACAAGATCTGAATTGGATGACCGGCCTGACGCGCTCTGCTAGGTTATAGCGGCATCACGATGCTGTGCGACCGCGCGCATCGTAGCTATACCCAAGACAATCAAGGTTATTTGATGAATAGTTCCGGCTCATATGTATTGCCTTTAAACACCGACAACGATTCACTTGACCTGATCGGCGGCAAGGGAAAATCACTCGCGCGGATGGCGATCGCAGGGTTTTCCGTCCCAACTGGCTTTCACCTGACGACCACGGCCTATAAAACCTTTATTGACGAAAACGAACTGCAGTCGAAGATTCTCGAGTTAGCAAATCCTGAAATCAGTGGCATTAGGCTCTCGTTTGACCAAGCCTCCAAGAATATCCACGCCTTATTCGATCAAGCGCATATATCGGACAAAATCGTCGCCGAGATTACGACCGCCTATACCATGCTCGACGGCAAAAACCCGTCGGTCGCTATCCGATCGTCGGCAAACGCTGAAGACCTACCTGAGTTGTCTTTCGCCGGACAACAAGAAACCTATTTGAATGTATCCGGCAACGATGCTTTGGTTGAGGCGGTTCGCAATTGCTGGGCGTCTTTGTGGACGGCACAGGCCATCAGCTACCGACACCAAAACGGCATTAAACAGGACTCTGTAGCAATGGCCGTGGTTGTCCAAATCATGGTGCCTTCCGATGTATCCGGTATTTTGTTCACGGCGAATCCCGCGACGGGCGAGCGATCGGAGATGATCGTTAACGCGAGTTTTGGTCTTGGCGAGGCCGTCGTCAGCGGCCAAGTTACTCCGGATACCTACGTGGTTGACCGCGAAACCCGTTCCATCAAAGAAACTGTGATCGGTCCGAAGGCCCAGAAAATCGTTTCGGACGGCGATCAAGGCACCCGCTTCGAAGATGTTACGGACGGTGAGCGGTCTCGATCCTCGCTGTCCGACGCGATGCTTAGTGAACTTACGGAAGCCGCTCTCGACATCGAATCCCTCTACAACGGGTTGCCTCAAGACATCGAATGGGCATTTATCGACGGCGATCTCAAGTTACTGCAATCTCGGCCTATCACGAATCTTCCTGTCCAACCCATAGCGGTTGATTGGTCCCCGACACCACCCGCCAAATACGTCAGTCGACGACAAATTGTCGAGAACATGCCGGGTCCCATTTGTCCGCTGTTCGAGGAGCTCTATCTCACAGAGGGGCTTGAATCGACCCGGAAAGGAAAAAGTCTCATGGTCGGTGGCGGTCCAATGTTTGTGACGGTCAATGGCTACGCGTACATGCGGTTCGACTTCCCCCAACTCCACGAGTCGGGCACAGCCCTAAAACAAACCAAGCCCCCTAGCGAAGAAGAAATCGAGGCGGCGGAACAAAAAGCGATGGAAGCGATACGAAAGCGCTTGGAGCAAGAAGAAAACGTCGCGGAATTGGAGAAAAACGACCTGACTTTGTTTGTCTCCGAATTGCCCAAAGAAGATCGGACGGCGTTCGAGACTTGGGCGGCAGATCAGCAAGCGGAAGATCTGGCCCATCGTGTGACCATGCCTGAGAGTGATAATCCAACCTACGTCGCGTTCCACAAAACGGCCGTTAACGACCGGCAACTGGGCGAATGGCACGAAGTAACCCGCCCCCGATTGGTCGGTATCGGCGAAAAATGGAGCAAACTGGACCCGGCAACCGCGACCGATGAGAAGCTCTTAGAGGGCATCCGTGAGATGGGAATCGAAGAGGGATACTACTGGTCGAGTAATTCAAGCCATACCTTTGGCGTCGCTAAATCGACCGACGACCATCTGCAGTGCTTCCTCCGCGAGACACTCCCCGATCACCAGTTTATTAGTGGCCAATTTCTTTCGGGAATCGAATCGAAATCCATGCAAGCAAACGCGGATCTCTTCGAAATAGCTAAGTCGGTGCGCAGCAACGACGAGCTTGCCAAGCTCGTCATCGTCACCCCATCTAAATTCCTTATGGAAGCCCTTCATGGGCGCAACGACAGCCGCGAGGCGTTGGATGCGATTGAAAGCTATCTAGCCACCTACGGCCACCAAGGCTATAGCATGGATTTCATCGAGCCGACGCAAGTGGAAGATCCTGCCGCTCTCTTTGCCAGCTTGAAGGCGATGGTCCAGGACAAGGACTACGACCCCAAAAACCAGGACTTACGCGCATCCGCAGTCCGAGCAGACAAGTACGACGAAATCTCGTCAATACTGGAAGGCCTTGAGTATTGGCAATTTCGTTACCGGCTGTGGCTCGCCCGCAAATACAACTACATCCGCGAGGAAGTTGCATTCATGTTTGGATACACCTGGTCGGTGTTGCGGCCCATGGCGCACGAACTCGGGCGCCGTTTGGCGGACGCGGGGTCTTTAGATCGATTCGACGACGTCTATTTTCTCGTCACCGAAGAATTGAATCGCGGAATCGAGGCGCGTCGTAGCAATGAGGGATTGCCGGAATTGGCTGGCCTAGCCGCAGAACGCAGGCAGCTTCGAGAAGCCCGCAAACAGCACCATCCACCCGGTACCCTACCCGCTGAAGCGAGCCAGATCAAAGGCATTGCGTTTAAAGAAACGCAAATCAAGAACGATGACTCCAGCAACACGATGCGCGGATTTCCGGTGAGTTCTGGACAAGTCACAGCGAAAGCAAGCATCGTCACTGGCGCGAGCGAGTTCGACAAGATGGAGCCGGGTTCTATATTGGTTAGTCCGTTAACGACGCCTGCATGGACCCAACTGTTTGCACACGCGGCCGGTCTCGTCACCGACATGGGAAGTATCCTTGCCCACGGATCCATCGTTGCCCGCGAGTACGGCATTCCTGCTGTACTGGGAGTTGGCAACGGCACTAAAAGAATTCAACACGGACAAATGATTACTATCGATGGCGACGCCGGAACCGTTGTGATTCACGACGACGCGGACACGCAATCGTCGTAATTAGAAGGAACGAGGGGTCACCGAATCTCCGGTTATTAAACGCGTAGTTCACCGATACGCCTGCCAAAGAACTTTCGAATTTCGGATAACGCTTTCTTTGATGCCGGCAGCACTTTGGCGTGAATAACGCTAGTGGGTTTGCTAACGAAATCCGGATTGCATCAATAATTGGTGATCACGAAGCCTGAACCGAAATACCGGCATCAACCCTTCGCATTTCATCGGGCACCATGAACGATCGCGGATGGTCACCCACTCTAGGTGAAAGTTCGTTGAGAGACCGAGTCCACTCTCTCACCGTTGGGCGCCGTTTAAGTACCGCCACCTCAAAATAGATCGTCGCGTGTAGCAAGCCAAGTAGTACTCGTAACCGATCGTACGTGAGGACGCGTACCTGCGAGAAGTTAAATGCCTCTTTCTGTGAACCGATGGCGCGCACAACGTCTGGCACCTGAAACTCCGTCTCGACGATTCCGGCGAGCTGTTCGCGATCCTTTAACGTTGGTTCAGAACTCAAGTAAACCAACGGCTCCCCCTCAGTTCGGCGAGCGCTCGGTATGTCCCAGTCGATGACTATAAGCGACAGCGGCTTATCTGGTGTCTCCGGGAGACTGACCTCGTTGGATCCAAACGAACAAACCACGGCCGTCTCAACCTCCGTGTTCTGTCCGTCTCGTATCCATTTGTACGTCGTCACCCCGAATGGTCTCTCGACCAGAGGCGGAATTTCATTAACGAACTTTAGGTGTCCTTCATATAACAACTCAACGCGGCCGGACACCGCCGTCACAAATCTGAAGGCATCGCGAGATACCAAATTCGTGAATAACTTTGTTCCCCATATCAACGCGCCAACGTCCGCGTCGAGAAAAAACACACCACGTCCAGCGGTTGCTTCGTGTACACGTTTCAGGACACCCAGGATCTCCTCACTATCGTCGACGTAGTCGGGTGCGTTGCGTGACCAAAGATGCGCCGCTAGCGGCATCAAGACACCGCTGGTCGGATCGAACGCGACCACCTCGCAAACCTGATATGTCGGGTAGTCCGTTTCGGGCAACGTCCCCCGTTCGACCAGGAATTCCATCTTTCTCGCGTACTTCTTCTGCAACGGGTATACATGCGTCACAAGCGGCGTTTCTTGCTTGACGCGACGCGCGACTATACCCAGCAGATTACGAGAGATCGTGTCGGCCAATTCTTGGCAAGCCAAGTTGCGACTCAATCGTTTATGCGTCGCGTGTATCCGAACAGGTCTATCTAATGCCGCCGCGATGTCCCATATTTTTACGGACCGTGATCGGAGCATGCCGACCACAACATCCCGGACAAACCGCTTGGAAACTTTACCGAGACCCGCAGCGAGTCGATCCGTAAACTCATTAAATTTGACAGCCTTAGATTTAGACAAACGAATGTGCTGCCTGTACCCCGTCAGATAAAAATGCCGTCAAACACAGGTTAATGACCATAAATAGGCATATTTTTCTAGAAAATATTATTGTATAACTTCTTATATATTAATAACTTAATAAACTTAAATAATATA
>Ga0066374_10000146_pt1 | contig 11031 bp, 8 predicted proteins | sample Knorr_S15_td_AAI_FD_71217 | JGI IMG/M metagenome (GOLD analysis project Ga0066374, IMG submission 71217) | Marine microbial communities from Southern Atlantic Ocean transect - Knorr_S15_td_AAIW_ad_750m_LV_A | ecosystem: Environmental > Aquatic > Marine > Oceanic | place: Southern Atlantic ocean...
GGACCGATCCCAAACGGGCCGGAGCGCGAAGTATCTTCCAAGAACCAGTACGTGGCCAGAATTGCGCCGGCGATGAGAAGAGCAAGGGTCGCTGCTGGCATCCAGTTCCGCTTGTTTACTGCCCGGCGCTCTCCAACAATCGGCTGCGACCAGACCGTCTCAAGGAGTTTGTCGGCACACTCCCGACATTCCCTGCAATGGTCGAGGATGCGATGCGTCTCCTTTAGGCTCAGCTGTTCCTTGGCCAGATTGGCAAGGTCTTTAGAATCCGGATGCCAGCTATCCAATGTACTCATCGAGTTCTCTTGACAAGATTCTTCTTTCAAATGATCGACATATTAACGGCACCTAAAGCCACGGCGCTGGCGACCAGGTTTTCACCTCCGATGTAAACACTAGTCAAACATGTCAACTGTGAAACCAAATTGTCCATAAATTTCGAAAGTGAAGAGTTCATATTGTTGGTCCGCAACACCGACAACAAGAGGCTGGCCGCTTCACAACCACCTTGACCCACAGCCCCCTTGCATCGATGATGGACTAATTGCGAAGGGGTGCTCCTTAAGGGGGCTGAGACACCACTGGTATCGGCAAGTCCTGCCGAAACGTGGGAACCCTTATCAGGCAGCAACGCTCGGTTCGTACAGGCTGCCTGTCACACCTGATCCGGGTAATGCCGGCGGAGGGAACAATGAAAGCCGCAGTTAAACACCTCGAAATTGACTTAACCACAGGGCCTCTTCCCGCATCACGCAAAATCTTTGTTCAGGGGAACCTTCACAAAGATGTGTACGTACCGCTACGTGAAATCTCGCTGAGTTCCCAGTCACAGGAACAACCACTGCACGTTTACGATAGCTCCGGGCCATACACCGACACTGAAGAAGTGGTGCTAGATCTCGATATCGAGGAAGGGTTACCTCGCCTTCGTGAAGCTTGGATCCGTGCTCGTGGCGACGTCGAGGAATACACAGGACGCGAGGTAAGACCGGAAGACAACGGGTTTGCCACCAATGAACGTCTAGTTCCAGAGTTTCCCGCCAAACGAACACCGTTGCGTGCTCGAGACGGGCTCGCGGTAACCCAGCTCGAGTACGCACGCTCTGGAATTGTTACCCCTGAGATGGAGTTTGTCGCTATTCGTGAGAACCTTGGCCGAGAACGCAACCGCGCCACCAGTGAGCGCGATGGCGAAAGTTTCGGCGCCGAAATTCCTGACTACGTCACCCCTGAGTTCGTGCGCGACGAGGTGGCCGCGGGCCGCGCCATCATCCCCGCGAACATCAACCATCCAGAAAGCGAGCCGATGATTATCGGCCGTAACTTCTTGGTAAAAGTCAACGCCAATATCGGCAACTCGGCGGTGACTTCGTCGGTCGCCAATGAGATTGACAAAATGGTGTGGGCGATTCGTTGGGGTACCGACACAGTTATGGACCTCTCGACAGGTCGCAATATCCATAACATCCGTGAATGGATTGTCCGTAATTCGCCGGTACCGATTGGCACTGTGCCCATCTACCAGGCCCTGGAAAAAGTTGACAAGGTGGAGGACCTGACTTGGGAAATTTATCGAGACACGCTCGTCGAGCAGTGCGAGCAGGGAACTGACTACTTCACAGTCCATGCTGGCGTACTTCTGCGTTACGTGCCGTTAACCGCTAAACGTGTCACCGGCATCGTGTCACGCGGCGGAGCGATCATGGCGCAATGGTGTCTAGCACACCATAAGGAAAACTTTCTTTACACCCATTTTGAGGAGATGTGCGACATCATGCGTGCATACGACGTCAGCTTCTCCCTTGGCGACGGACTGCGACCGGGAGCGATCGCCGACGCCAATGACGCCGCTCAGTTCGCTGAACTTGAAACCCTTGGGGAGCTCACCAAAATCGCCTGGGACAAAGGCTGCCAGGTGATGGTAGAAGGACCTGGTCACGTACCAATGCACAAGATTAAGGTCAACATGGACAAACAGCTTGAGGTTTGTGGCGAAGCACCTTTTTACACGCTTGGTCCTTTGACCACGGACATTGCACCGGGGTACGACCACATTACATCGGGTATTGGCGCCGCCATGATCGGCTGGTTCGGTACAGCTATGCTGTGTTACGTGACGCCCAGGGAACACCTTGGCCTGCCAGACCGCGATGACGTTAAGGAAGGGGTAATTACTTACAAAATCGCTGCCCACGCCGCTGACCTGGCGAAGGGACATCCAGCTGCACAGGTGCGTGACGACGCATTATCACGGGCGCGCTTCGAGTTTCGCTGGGACGACCAGTTCAACATTTCGCTCGATCCGGATACAGCGCGCGAACTGCATGACGAAACCCTTCCAAAGGATGCCCACAAGTCGGCCCACTTCTGCTCGATGTGCGGCCCCAAGTTCTGCTCGATGGAGATAACCCAGAAGCTCCGGGATTTCGCTAAGCAGGAAGGGTTCGTCTCAACAAAAGAAGCAGCCGCCGCGGGAATGGTCGAAATGTCCGAAGTTTTCCGAAAGAGCGATGGCGAGCTTTACCAAAGAACCAATGATTAAAAACGGCTGTGGTGGCACCAAACCATTATGTGGTTTGAACTCGCTTGGTAGCTGCATATGAGCACTATGTGGGACGGAACATACACCGCGCTGGTCACACCCTTTACCGCGGACGGCGCGATCAATAACGATTTGCTTTGCGACCTGGTTGATTGGCAGCTGCAAAGCGGAGTCGACGGCATCGTCCCCTGCGGGACAACCGGCGAGGCCTCAACCATAACCAACGATGAGCACGCAAGCGTCATCGAAGCAGTGGTTACAAGGGTCAACGGCCAGGCCAAGGTTTTAGCCGGCGTAGGTGGCAACGACACTCGGAACGTAACAATACTCGCTTCGCGTGCCCTCGAGATCGGTGCTGACGGGGTGCTCGCTGTGGCCCCTTACTACAACAAGCCAACCCAAGCTGGGATGGTTGCGCACTTCACTGCGATCGCCGACACCGTAGACATCCCCCTGGTCCTGTATAACGTTCCCGGGCGCACGAGTTCGAACATTCTTCCCGCCACGGTACTGCGGCTCGCTGAGCACCCAAATATCGTCGGCATTAAGGAAGCCTCGGGTGATCTAGGCCAGGTTATGACGATTCTCGCAGGGCGGACGAAAGGCTTCTCAGTTCTGTCGGGTGAAGACGATCTCACGCTAGCAATGATCAGCCTTGGTGCCGAAGGGGTCATTTCAGTCGTTTCCAATGAGGTGCCAAATGAGATGAGCAAAATGGTGCGCTATGCGCTCAACGGCAAACTCGATCTAGCTCGCGAGATCCACTACCGCCTACTCGGTTTGATGAACGCCAACTTCATCGAAACCAACCCGATCCCAGTCAAAGCAGCTTTGGCGATGATGGGACGCATCGGAGAAAACTACCGACTACCGCTCGTGCCAATGGCACCGGTGAACAGAGCCAAGCTCGCCGACGAACTTAAGGAGCTTGGCCTCATTGATAAAAATTAGGCGGCAAGTCAGCCGTCGACTTCTGTAAGAAGTGCGGTGCCGAAGAATTCCGTAAATTATACAAATAAAAGAAGCCCCGGCCCCTTACGGATGGGGCCGGGGCCAAGCTTTGTGGTCGGTGGCGTTGGGTTCCCCCGCTACGGGGTATCACCCAGCGAGCGCCACGGACGCTCCGGAGCTTTCCCCTAGGGGAACGTCACCTCCACTAAGTCCGTACAGTCAGATATCACTGGATCACCCCCTCTCTGGGCGAATCTGCATTCGGCAGGTCCCCACCCACCCAGTCCAGGGAGCCGCCCAAACTCTAGCCCGGACCGCCACGCCGCCCCATCGGGCGACACGGTGTCGATGCCGGGAAGATACACGCAAGATGACGCGAGACGCTAGTAGGAAAACAGCGTGGAAAGAGCCAGGTTAGGTAGTAAGGCCCGAATGCTTGGCACAGCTCAGTAATCAATCTCTACGATTTCAAGTAGCTGCTCACCACGGGGCAGTTGAAGGGTCACTTCATCGCCGATTTTGTGGCCAAGCAGCACCTTTGCGATCGGTGAAATCCAGCTCACAGCCCCTGTTCCAGGTTCCGACTCGTCGACGCCACAGATCAAGTAGGTACGCTCATCGCCCTCTGTATCCATCACGGTTACACGCGCACCGAATCGGACCGTATCGGCTCTTTGCTGTCGCCCATCGACAATCTGGAATCGACCAATGTGACTCTCAAGCAACTGGATGCGGGCTGTGACCTCGGCGAGTTTCTTACGAGCTTTCGTCTTTGACTCGTTGGCCAGTGCTCCGTCACCACCCTGCCTGGCGCTCGCCTGCACTTCAAGAGCCGGTTTTTCCTCATCGATCAGCCTACGAAGCTCCTCACGTACACCACGTGCGCCCTCCAGCGTGACATAGTTGGGTGCGTTCGGCGGCAATGGGTCGACCGGCCGCACGACTGCTTCAGTGAACTCGTCGTTGTCCGATTCTTTAGTAAACGCTTTGTTCATTTATTTTTCAGGCAGGCAATAAATTCTTTGTTTGAAGAATAGTTAAACAAAATTAATGGCCCCAACCGGAGATGTGAAGGTGACCGGAATCAAATACACGTGCCCCAAATGTAACCAAGACCAATACGAAACCGGTGAGATTCGCGTTGCCGGTGGCTTCTGGTCAAAAATTTTCGACGTCCAAAGCAGAAAGTTCACCACAGTGATCTGCGCACGCTGTCGCTACACCGAGTTCTTCCAAGCCGACTCCGGTATGATCGGTAACATCTTCGACCTCTTCACCGGCTAGCCCCAGGCGCGATGGCGGCGCTGATCTACTTAGAAGCTGTACCCAGCGCAGCTCCAAGCACAACGCCGACGGCAACACCAAGAAGGATGTTGTCCAGCGCAACGGCGAGGGCCACGCTGACACCAGATTGACGTGAACAGCAACTGGCCATGTTCAATCCTCCGAAGACCCGCACTTATCGACGCGTCTAGTATCGGTAGTGTTCAGGCTTGTACGGCCCTTCGATCGGTACGCCGATGTAGTCGGCTTGTTCCTGTGTCAGCTCGGTAAGCTCAACACTAAGGTGGTCGAGGTGTAGGCGCGCGACCTCTTCATCGAGCTTCTTTGGAAGCACATAGACCTTGTTCTCGTACTGGTCCTGGTTCTTCTGTAGCTCAATCTGGGCAAGCACTTGATTAGTAAAAGACGCCGACATAACGAAGCTCGGGTGCCCGGTGGCACAGCCGAGGTTCATGAGGCGACCTTCCGCCAACACCAAGATACTGTGGCCGTCTTCGAACACCCACTCATCGTATTGCGGCTTGATGTTGATCTTCCGGATGCCAGGCATCTTGGCCAACCCCGCCATGTCAATCTCGTTGTCGAAGTGGCCGATGTTAGCAACGATCGCCTTATCCTTCATGCGACCCATGTGCTCAGCCGTGAGGATGTCAAAATTGCCGGTTGTGGTGATGAAGATGTCTGCGCTCTGGACAACGGACTCGAGCTTCCGAACCGCATATCCCTCCATTGCCGCCTGCAGCGCACAAATAGGATCGATCTCGGTAACCACCACACGGGCACCCTGTCCGCGCAGCGCCTGCGCGCAGCCCTTGCCAACTTCACCGAAACCGCAAACAACGGCAACCTTTCCGCCAATCATGACATCGGAAGCACGGTTGAGGCCATCAACCACCGAGTGCCGGCAACCATAGATATTGTCGAATTTTGACTTGGTGACAGAGTCATTAACGTTGATTGCCGGAAAAAGGAGGGTCCCCGTCTTCTCCATCTGCATCAAACGGTTGACACCGGTCGTGGTTTCCTCGGAAACGCCCTTTAGTCCGAGGGCTGTCTTGTGCCATCGCTGTGGGTTTTGGGCAAACTCCACGCGCAGCAGGTCGAGGATCACTCCCCATTCCTCGGGATTGTTCTCGGCATCAAACACCGGAACCTCTCCGGCTTCTTCAAACTCGTAACCCTTGTGGATGACCAGCGTCGCGTCACCACCGTCGTCGACGATCAGTTCCGGGCCACTGCCATCAGGCCACAAAAGTGCCTCATTCGTGCACCACCAGTACTCTTCGAGCGTCTCGCCCTTCCACGCAAACACGGGCACGCCACGGGGATTCTGGACCGTGCCACCGGTCTCCTCGCGACCAACAACAACTGCCGCAGCGGCGTGGTCCTGCGTCGAGAAGATGTTGCAGGAGACCCAACGCACGTCGGCACCCAAATCTACCAGCGTCTCGATGAGCACCGCAGTCTGAATCGTCATGTGCAGGCTGCCCATAACCTTGGTACCGGCAAGCGGCTTGTTTTCGCTGTAGCGGCGTCGCGTCTCCATCAACCCCGGCATCTCGTGCTCAGCAAGGTCGATTTCCTTGCGGCCATGTTCGGCAAGGGACAGGTCCGCGACCTTGTAGGGGACGCGCTCGGCTTCTGCCGCGACGTCGAAGGCGTGCAGTTCGGTGCTGACAGCTTCCATGACGATGCTCCTGGGTGATGCGTATCTGGAAAGGCGGTTTCGATAGCTACGGAATCGTGGGACCAGGACCGGTTACAAGAGCGTGGATAGATGACCTGGCCACGCCGATCCCAGGTGGTAATGATATTTCAAAACAGCACCTGATTCGACCTTGGTCACGACTGAAGACGTTAGGTGGTGGACCAGTCAAACTGCAGGCTTCCCGACCTCTCGAGAATAGCCGCCCACCAGGCCTGGTTGTCCAAATACCAACGCACGGTCTGTTCCAAGCCAGTTTCAAAGTCAACCTTGGGTTCCCACCCGAGTTCGGTCTCGATCCGGGCCGGGCTGATTAAGTAGCGACGATCGTGGTTCGGGCGGTCTGCCACGTGTTCAATCCACTCGCTAGGTTCTTTTCCGAGCAGGCGAATTATCTGCGAAACAATGTCAAGGTTGGTGAGTTCATTACGGGCGCTAATGTCATAGATAGGTAATTTCGATGGGTCCGTTGCCGCCTCCGCCGGAATGTCCCCACAAGTAGCTTCGATCATGGCAAGAATCGCACGGCAATGGTCACGCACATGAAGCCAATCACGCTTCTGTAGTCCGTCACCATAAACCGGAGCTTTGAGTCCCCTCAAAACATTCGTGATCACCAGCGGAATCAACTTCTCGGGGAATTGATAGGCGCCGTAATTGTTCGCACAATGCGTCAACATAATGTCCATCTCCGGATACGTCTGCATATAGGCGCGCACGAACATGTCCCCCGCCGCCTTGGCCGCACTATAGGGCGTCTTAGCGTTCAGGGGGCTGGCTTCGTTGAACCATTCCTGAGACTCGCCCAGTTCACCGTAGACTTCGATCGTTGAAATGTGAACATGGCGTCGAACAGGGTTGCGGCGCGAGACCTCAAGTAAATTCTGGCATCCGAGAGCATTGGACCGCGCGAAGTCTGACGGTGTGGCAACGGCGCGATCGTTGTGACTCTCAGCGGCGAAGTTGACCACGACCTCAGGCTGATGGCGTTGATAAACCCGTGTCATCGCCTCAAAATCACAAATATCCTCGACCTCGAGAGTGATACTGTCGACAACTCCATCTAGGTTGGCACGATTGCCTGCAAAACCAAGGTTGTCGACAACGATGATCTTCGTTTCCGGCTGTCGTTTGAGCAAAAAATGCACGAAGTTCGACCCAATGAAGCCGCAGCCGCCGGTAATTAGATAGGTAGTCATATTTAAGTTGTTGGAAATGACTCGGGAGAAAACAGAGCGGGACAATAACGGTCGAGGCGGCTAGTGTAACGTATCGGCGGTGACAAGAAATGAACCGTGTTCGATACGTCGGTAGCTTCGCCGTTGTCACTTCCTAGGGCCGAAGGTAGAGTTTTGCATGGCTTTCAATTCACTCTGGATGGGAGGAAATATGCGTAATTACCGGATCATCCCTGCGGTTTTTGTTCTCGGCCTAGTCGTTGCCTTGAGCCTGGCTTCGCTCTCTTACGCTACATCGACGGCACAGGGGGGTGGCGGCCGACGCGGCCCGATGCCCACTCCGGAGCGCACCGCCAACCAGGGGGTGGGCCCCTTCGGCACCATGGCCATCCGCGGCGTGATGCTCATCGACGGCACAGGCGGGCCACCGCGCGGGCCAACCAACATCATTGTCGAAGACAACCGTATCGCTCGTGTCGGTGGGAGTATTCCATCGGACGCGGACTACGTAGTCGAGGCTGATGGAATGTACCTGATGCCTGGCTTCGTCGACATGCACGTACATGCTGGCGACACCCGCACCAAGAACCCACCCGAGTACGCTTACAAGTTGTGGCTGGCACACGGAGTTACCACAGTGCGTGGCGTAGGGCTCGGCCCGCGGGGCTGGACACAGCGCGAGAAGGAGCGCAGTGACCGCAACGAAATTATGGCGCCGCGTATCTTCGACTATCAACGGCCTAACGCCAATACCGTCGAGCAGGCCCGCGCCTGGGTGCAAGAAGCTGCCATCGAGGGCATTGACGGCATGAAGATGGGGTCCTTTCGACCCGAAATCATGGGAGCCTTGCTCGACGAGGCTGCAAAAGTGGGCCTCGGCTCTACTGCTCACCTGGCCCAGACGGGTGTGGCACAAATGAACGCCATCGATGCGGCTCGTCTAGGGCTCGGCACGGTAACCCACTACTACGGGCACTTTGAGTCGTTGCTGAAAGACTACGTGGTGCAACCATGGCCAGTAGACATGAATTACAACAACGAGCAACATCGCTTCGGTCAGGTCGCTCGACTGTGGGACAAGATCTACGAGCCTGGTAGCGACCAGTGGTGGGCATACCTGAAGGAACACGAAAAACTAAATACGGTGTTCGACCCCACCATGACCATCTACTCCTCGGGGCGTGATGTCATGCGCTTCCGCGAGGCAGAGTGGCACGACCAATATACGCTGCCGACGTTGTGGGATTTTTATCAACCGAGCCGCACCAGTCACGGTTCTTACTGGTTCGACTGGACCACGTCGGATGAGATCGCCTGGCGTAATTTTTACCGAGTGTGGATGCAGATGATTAACGACTACAAGAAAATCGGTGGCCGTGTCACAACTGGTTCGGATTCCGGATTCATTTACCAGACTTACGGTTTTGGCTACGTCAATGAACTCGAGATGCTTCAAGAGGCCGGTTTTCATCCGCTTGAAGTGATCATGGCTGCCACTATGAACGGCGCTCTGACGCTACACGAGCCCAAGGGAGTTCCGATCGAATTTGGCATAGTACGCAACGGGCTGCTCGCCGACATGGTGATCGTGGATGCCAACCCGCTGCACAACCTCAAGGTTCTTTACGGCACGGGTGCCATCAAGCTTGACGACGAGACCGGCGCTGTAAACCGCGTTGGTGGTGTACGGTGGACCATTAAGGACGGCATCGTGTACGACGCCAAGGCGATAATGGACGAAGTTGCCGAGATGGTCGAAGAACAGAAAGCCTCAAGGAATACTGCTGGCCAATAGAATAACTAGACTCGTTAGATTCAGGATTCTTCCGGGCTACGCGGAGCGCAACAAGAAGCGAGTCGTCACGCTCGGCCCCTGTCCGGGAAATCCCATCGGGACGGGAATCTACCGGATGTAACGGTTCGGCTCGTAGCGATTGTAAGGCTGTACCAGCACGCTGGCGAAACTCGTCTTGTTCATTACTCTGTAGATTGGCACCCGCTGGCCACCACCACGGCGGCCGCCGCGACCCTGAAACCGCTGGCGCTGCTGCGGCGTCACCTGCGCTCGGTTTTGGGCTGCTTGTTCAACAGGGCTCGGCGTCACCCGCAGAATGTTGTCAAGGTAACCCCAGGTCACCAGGTTGTCGTTGGTCTCGGGCTCCAGAAGGTAGCTAATGAAGTTCGACAACGGCTGGCCACTTGGAATAAAAAAACTGCCCACCGGGAAGTCAACTGTTTCCATGACTACATCGGCGGTCACCGCCTTCAAATAGTGGGCCTGGAAGTACTGGGTGTCCTCAACAGCGGTGGCGTCATAGGCCTCGACTTCGATGGACACCGGCTCGATGAGTCGCTTCACGGTAATATCGTGTTCAAGTAGGATCGGAATCAGCTTGGTCATGCCGGGTGGGATCATGTAGCCGTAGGGCCTTGTGGTCGTGCGGGTAGGTTCGAACTTCGTGAAAACTGGGCCGGTAATCAGCTCGTAGGCGACTTCACCGCCGCTACCACGCCCACCGCGCCCACCGATGCGGCGCCAGAAGTCCTCTTCGTGCTTGGCAACCTGTTCGTACTCAAGGACGATTTGGTCATTGTCGGAATCGTCATTGCCCAACCGTATGGCCGTCTCACGTGCTTCGCTAACAACCGCCTGCAAGTCTCCAGTCTCCTCCACAGCAAACCGGATGAGCTCGCGCTGGCCGATATACTGGCCGCGCACTTGGTGCCGATAGCGCTCGCCTTGCGGAACCGAAACCACCTCCGTGCCGTTATTGATTACTCGGTGCGAGCTGCTCGGCGTTTCAAAGAGAAATCCAACGGTGTTAGACAACGTCGCAAAAACATGTTGCTTACGTGGCTCAACTGAGGTCGGCACCCAACCTTCCACTCCGTTGACCGTTCCAACCCCCGTGTACCAGAAACCATCATAGTCCTCGGCCCGTAACGCTTCGCGCACCCGGGTCAAAATGCGGTCGTTGCCAAAACCTACTAGCGCCTGGTCTCCGGCCGGATTCATATTGGTCTGGTAGGTCAGTGTGTACGGCGCAGAACCACCGTGATGAGTATCGACCCAGATGTCTGGCTGCCAGCCATTGATGACCTTTGTCACCAAGGCGTAAATTTCTTGCGACTCCAACTTAATGTAATCGCGGTTCATGTCGAAGCCTTCTTCGTTGGTGCGCCTACGCACTTCAGCCCCATCAGGGTTGATCGTTGGAACTACGAGCACCACAACTTCGTCGAGCAACGGACGAAGAGAACCCTGCACGAGGTCGCGAATAATCTCCATCGCCGCGTCTTTACCTGCGACCTCACCACCGTGAACATTGTTAACAATCAGCACCACTGGTTTGTCAGACTTCGCCAAATCC
>Ga0066374_10000147_pt1 | contig 11015 bp, 9 predicted proteins | sample Knorr_S15_td_AAI_FD_71217 | JGI IMG/M metagenome (GOLD analysis project Ga0066374, IMG submission 71217) | Marine microbial communities from Southern Atlantic Ocean transect - Knorr_S15_td_AAIW_ad_750m_LV_A | ecosystem: Environmental > Aquatic > Marine > Oceanic | place: Southern Atlantic ocean...
TAATTGAACCACCAAAAGCAGCAGCAAGCCAGTACAGATCAAAAATATCTTCTCTATCAAATTGAATCTGGCTCTCATTTCGTAACCAGTTCTCAAAGTCAGGTTCTCTTTCTGTCAAAAGTGCTATGGCTGATTCTCTAGCTTCTGAAAAAATTAGATTTGCTTTTTTATATCCCGCCAATCCTGCTGTATAGTCCTTTTCAATTAAACGATCACTCTGTTCCATGATCACTCCAAAACCATACTCAACTTTTGTTTTAATGAGTTGGCGTTTATCATCTTTTATCGGATTAGGAATTGATTCAAGATTTTTTATTTTTCTATCAAAATACATGGAAACAAGTTTGGGCTGATCAAGAAGCAATGCCTTTGGAACACAGGAAGGAACAATAAACAACACAACCAAAATCAAATAAATATATTTCACCATGGCGCTGTATCGAACTGTTAATGTTCGTAAATGGGAAAATTTGAACAAAGGTTATTCACATTTGAGTGTATATCAGACAATGTTTTTTCATTATCTGGATCATTTATCACCTGATCGATCCATTGAACTATTTGGCGCATTTCAGAAGCACCCATCCCGCGCGTTGTAATTGCCGGAGTACCCACACGGATTCCGCTGGTTACAAAAGGGCTTTTTGTATCAAAGGGTACCATATTCTTATTTACCGTTATCCCAGCCTTTCCCAATACGAGTTCAGCATTTTTTCCAGTTATATTCTTTTTTGTAAGATCAATCAGCAGAACATGAGTATCCGTGCCACCAGAGACCAACTGATAGTCCAATTCGAGGAATGCATCAGCCATTGCTTTTGCATTCTTAACAATCTCCTTTGCATAGTATTTGAATTCAGGTTTTAAAGCTTCTCCAAAAGCGACTGCCTTAGCTGCGATAATATGCATTAATGGGCCACCCTGTATACCCGGCATTACTGTGGAATCAATTAATTCTGATACACGTTTAACCCGGCCCGATTTTGGTGCAACTTTTCCCCACGGATTCTCAAAATCGCGACCCATCATAATGATACCACCCCTAGGACCGCGGAGCGTTTTGTGAGTTGTACTGGTTACAACATCACAATGGATCATGGGGGAAGGATGTATACCGGCTGCGATCAATCCGCTGGGATGGGCGATATCTGCCATGAGAAACGCACCCACAGAATCTGAAATTTCCCGAAACTGCTCAAACTCGATAAACCGTGGGTAAGCGCTGCCGCCGCAAATAATAAGTTTTGGCTGGTGTTCTTCTGCCAATCGAGCTACTTCATCGAAATCAACACGCCCAGTCTCCTTGGAAACATGATAGGATATGAAATGATACAATTGACCTGAAAAGTTGACCGGACTGCCATGGGTTAAATGCCCTCCATGGGCCAGGTCCAATCCCAGTACAGTATCTCCCGGCTCAATAAATGTCATTAAGACAGCCATATTAGCCTGGGAACCGGAATGAGGCTGTACATTTGTGTACTCAGCATCAAATAATCTGCTTAGCCTATCCCGGGCCATGTTCTCAGCTTCATCAACAAATTCACAGCCGCCATAATACCGTTTCCCGGGATACCCTTCTGCATATTTATTGGTCATGACTCCCCCGGCCATTTCCATAACTGCCCTGCTGGTAAAATTTTCTGAAGCGATTAGCTCAAGTGTTGATTCTTCCCTGTGGATTTCCCTATTTAATATATCAAATAACTCAGAATCAGTTTGACCTAAGTAGGACATGCTACTTCCAGCCATCCTCCGCTTTCAAGGATTCTGTAACCCAGTCATATTCGGATGATGAAGTGGAAATACTGCGATTTCGTTTCACTTTATCTTCAGCCATAAACCATTGCGCCTTGCCATAGAGTAGATCCTTTGAATTCTCTTCCATCCAGGTACTTTTTGAAAAACCACGAAACCCTTTTTTCTCAGCTTTAATAAAATAATCAAAGGCCAGTTTCGCCACAATGCGGTCATCTGTGGTAAAAGGATTCTGACGAAAGGCATCCCATCCATAATAATAGACTTTACCCTTTTGGCCAAAACCGTCGCCACTGCTGTTATCAAGGCTGGCAGCTTTATCGGCCCACCTTAATGCTTGTCGGTAATCGTTATTTTCCAAGTGAACGTCTGATATGTCGATAGCGATACGACTGTCTCGAGGGTCTATTTTAAATAACTCCTCATATGCATTAGCAGCTCCATCAAGATCATCAATAGCTTTACTGGTTTCTGCTAATTTTCGATATGCAAGTTTACTGCTGGGGTCTTGTCTGATAACGTTCTTAAGAATAGGTATGGCATCTTCAAAACGATCTACCTGATTTAACCGGTCAGAATAATCCAGGCCATAACTTAAGTTATCAGGATTATTTTCATACCGCTTTCTATAGATATCCAATGGATCTCTGCCGCTGCTTTCGAATGCCATGGCAAGTTCGCTTTGGGCTATCTCATTACTTTCGTCCAATTTGAGTATCTTTTCTAAAATAAAAATCTGGTCATCAAAGCGTTCATTTTCTTTATACAGCTTCGATAAGTCATTCATCACAGAAATATCATCTGGTACCATGTCTACAAGCCGCTCATACTCAATTATTTCCTGATCAAGTTCACCTTGTTTTTTATACGAATAAGCCAGTCGTTTTCTTAATGCTACATTGTTTGGTAATTTTTGTAATCCATCCAGTAACACGAACTCGGAGCTGTCAAATTTCCCCATTTGCTCATACGCGATGGCATAATACTGGTAGATTTCCTGAGGTGGGGCATAAACGGGATTCCATTCGTCGCAATCAAGAGTTGTTATTTCCTTATAAATTTTTACAGTCTGTCTCCAATCCCGGTTCCTGTAATATTCAGCTGCGCTGCTCATTAACCGAGGACAGCGTACTTTCCTTAGCGAATCCAGCTTTGCCCTGTCCTGCGAAAGGTTACTCCTACCCTTTTCAGGGGGCACACATACGATGATAAAGAACATTCCAACAGCGATGGAAATTATCTTTGTTTTATACATAACTATTTTTGTCTCCTTTTAACAAACCAAAGATCAGCTAAGCTGATGCCAACCTGGACCTGCTGTACTAATTCTGCATCAGCTATATCTGGATATTCTCTAAATCCTAAATAATAATTTATATCTATCTGATTTCCCACAGGTTTGAATTTAAATCCTAGCCCTAAAGAACCTCCAACCTCTGTAATAGATGATGTTTGATCGTTCAGGATATGATTATAATACGTTAATCCAAATTTAAAAGATAATTTATCGGACAAATTTAAAGATAGGTCATTTGGATATCTAGAGAATGATATATGGGCAGTGTTTGTGCGAGTTATCCAGTTATCTAATGGTATATAGACCCGATCACTAATTTCAGCATCATCATTAATAACGCCAAATTCAAAAGCTATGGATGTGCGGGTATTTATAAATTGACTTAATCCTAAGTGATAACCAATGGGACTATGAAGATTTGCCAAGCGGACTTCAGGTTCTGCGGATACACTATCCGGAAAGGGGAAATCATAGTAAGGTGTATAGAAATCATGATACCCATTTCCATTTGCATCATCGAATAAATGTTTTTCTTCGTAAACACCTTCCAAGGGTTTCATGGAATAGGTGTAACTTGAAAATGCTTTTAAATTATCCCTTAAAGTGATAGAGATAAAAAATTCATTTAAGATTCCATAAAACCGCATTCGTGAACTTTGAACTACAGCACTTCCACCAAAATTCATGACTTCATTTTGTCTCGCTGATCCAAAAAGAATATTAAACGTCATACCAAGACTAAGCACATCGCTCAATAAATAAGATGATCCTACTTTAAAGGACATGATACCGCCTGACCTGTCGAAGGATCTAGCAACATTTAATGTATCATCAAAAGCATGGAATACTGCTGTATCCTGGTCTGTCACAGAAATTCTTTGATCGGAATAGGGTGCTAAACTAATTCCCAGGGATGATTTAGACTTAATGGGAACGATCCAGACCGCATTTGAAAGACTGGAATACCCATTTAATAATGTCGAGTTCGACATCGAATTATTATTCCCGCTGTACGACAAGGATAAATAAGTAAAATCAAGGTTGTGCCAGGTGGATGGATTGGACAGGGATACATTATCCTGGAAGGAAGGGGTAAGATTTGTAATACCATCAGCCGCATTTCTTATCCCCTGGTTATGATAGTAATGCCCTAATCCAAAAGCATTCATCCTACCCTGGGCTAACCCTATAGACAATAATAGAAATAAAGAAACTATTGTGTTAATCGGCCACATAGATGATTTCCACTCTAGGATGTACTGAGCTATGATGCAGATCAAACCAGATAGATTCAAATGGATCATTCTTTTCATTTGCAACGACCTTAAATCCAAGAATCGTCTCGTTCTCCAATGCAATGTTCTGTAAAATATTTTTTATTGAAATAATAAATAAGTCATGTCCCCATCCCAAGTTGGCAGATGTTGATCTCCAGTTTGATGAGTCTGATGAGACCCGATATGGATAGCCAATTCCATTGTATGGATCTTTTTCGTATACGGCAACACTATCGATTGCAGAACTATCTGTTTCAATAGGATCAAGTATTACAGTGTAGCTAGGCGAACTTAGGGTTGTATCAATCGGTAAAATTAAATCTGCACTGCGAATGATAGAACCTGCAGGCAATGAACTTGACAAAAATGAAATATTCATTACAGATCGAAGGCCCATCCCATTGCTTAGCCCCAACTTGGTTGAATCCAAGGCCATTACATTTGGTTCAATAATTGAAAGATCACCACTTGAATAGATCGTTGCTGATGTTGTATCGATAGTAGTGCTATCGCCTGTGATCACACTGCGGCGATAATACATTAGGACCTTTGGATCTTTTTCACCTGTGGTAGCCTCTTCACTGAATGCTTCAAAGTAATCTATCTGAGGATTATATATGGCAAAAGTGCGTTCACCTGTTGAGATAAGTGGAGTATTGTTATTATTATTTTTAGAAAAAGTTAGATTATCTATAATACTCATAATATCCCATACTAACTCAGTTGAAAGATAATTATCAGAAATAGTCATGATGGAATCATCAGAAGTAAAAACTGTATCTTTTACTGTATTTATTTTAATTCTTGGACTCCCAAGCTCTATCCAATCGGAAATTGTAAATCCTGAAAAATCAAGATATGTATTTTCAGATTCGTCAAAATGAAATCCTGATTTAAAATAGAGGAATGGTAGTAAAACTTCTTTCAAACCTAAAAGACTATCATTTGTATACAGTTTAAAATGCAGACTATCAATAGTAATAGTACTGTCATAATAATAATTCCAATAATTGGGACTGGGAGTTTCTATTTCTATAAATGAAACCGGTACATTTAATCCATTCTTGGTACCCAGGTATAATTTTTCATTAGAACCTAGATTGGGTGCAACCCAGTAGTTTGTACCTGATATTTCACGGATAGTTAACGTATCCAGATATATCGTTGAATGACTGAGATCACTCTGGATCGGATTTTCTGAACAGTGCCAGACCGTGAAATTAAAAATCAATACACCAAGAAACTTAAGAATGGAATCGCGAATCTTCATAGGGGTGTAATTATATGAAAACTCAGTCAGAAAGTTTCTTTAATATTTTATCCATCTCATCTGCAATCGCTTGATAATCCGGCATTTCGTCATCGGACCAATTGATCACAGATACTTTTTTCTTATTTGCTTTAATTCCGGGTTGCTTTAATAGTGTTTTTGATATGGGAGCAGAGGGTTTATCAAAAATGATGATAGAATCAGCATCAAATGAAGCAACATCATAAACATTGAGCATCTTTCCTTTCAGTGAATCATGTATTGGGACTTCAGCCATTTCAAGATCCTTCCTTGAGACTTCAGAGTATTCATTCAGGTCATGGATAACCATAACTGTCTGTATATTTTCATAAAACTCATTGGTTCCCTCAAAATGCCTTTTGAATATTCCAGGAACCATTGCACTCTGCCATCCATTACAAATAAAAATATCAGGTGACCAAAATAGATGGGGTAATGTACTCAGGACTGCTTTCGCAAAATACCCATAGCGCTCACCATTATCAGCCAGTACTCGACCGTTTTTAGATTTATAGACCAAGTTTGTTAAAGGTGTGAACCAGTGGTCGTCCTCAAGAAAATAGACCTGTACCCTTGTTTTGGGGATAAACGCACTCTTTGCACTGGCTACCTGTTCATGCCCATTAAATTGGAAAGGAATTTCCCTGAGTCTTATCACTTCCCGTAATATATACTTTCGTTCGCTTACATATCCATATTTTGGAATAATGGTTCGAATATCATGGCCTTTTTCCTGCAAGGACAGCGGTACTTTTGTAGAGAATTCTGCCAACGGCGTGACGTTGGCAAACGGAATGATCTCCGTTGTCAGATAATAGAGTTTTTTTGACATTGAGGTTTGGTGAAGATGCTAATTAACAAATAATTGTTTCAAAGCTTCTTTAGCTTTTGGGTAATACTCACTTCCCGGGAAATAATCTATCATTCGTTGAAATTCTTCTCGCGCTTTTTCAACATTTCCTATACTCTGATAGGAAAGCCCGATCTTGAGTTGGGCGTCATCATCCTTATCCGTGCCAGCATAGGTAAATACCTTTTCAAATTCTGCAATTGCCCTTTTAAAGTCTTTTTGGGAATAATAGCACTCTGCAAGCCAGTATTGACTGTTATCTGCAAGATCATTGGTCGCATCGGATGAGACTAGGTCGTTAAATCCAGCTATAGCTTCAGGAAATTCTTGGTTTTGGAAATGTCCCAGGCTGGTCATATAGGTTTGTTTATACTGGGCTGAATTAAATTTTGGCTCAGATGAGATAGGCTCACCTGATTTTAATTTTGCCATCTCATTATAGCTATTCGTTAATGTGACAATCTTATTTTCCACTAGAACGAGTTTATGAAATATCTCTAATGCCGTACTGTCCATATACCGGGATTGGTTTTCTAAATTTGCTATTTTGTTACTTAGAGTATTAATTCTTTTTAAGATGACAAGTGTGATGGAATCCTGTTGTGCTTTACTCTTTACTGCTTGCCTGAATGCAGACATGAGTTCAGGCAACAATATTTGATTATCCAACTCAAGTGAATCCACCATAACCCTGACCCGGTCTATTTTTGCGTTGAGCCGTTTTAGTTCCCTAGCGGAATCCTTACTCTGGCCAAAAGAAAAAGAACCCATTAGAATGGATGCAAGTATGAGTGTAATGATATAATTGGATCGATTTGTCATCTGATAACCGTTTTTATTCAGCAAATCGGAGAGGAATTTACCGTTTTCAATTCTTCCTTCAAATAAGTTTATCAGTCAGTATAATTCACACTCAGTTTTAGCACGAGTCCAACCATGATATAACTGGCAATCAAAAATGATCCGCCGGCTGATAGAAACGGGAATGGCAATCCTTTTACAGGAATAAGTCCAACTGTCATCGCCGTATTTACAAAAACATGAGCAAGTAGAATTGCTGCAATACCAATCAGGGCTAAACTGGAAAAACGATCTTTTGACAAAAATGAACGTTTAAGGATCTGCATAATCAAATATCCAATGACGATTAATATAGTCGAAATCATCATAAAACCCATTTCTTCACCGATGACAGATAAAATAAAATCAGAGTCCTGAACCGGCAGGAATTTCAAATGAGTTTGGGTTCCTTCTCCCCATCCCTTTCCTAATAGCCCCCCGGATCCAATTGCAGTTTTACTTTGAATAATCTGGTAGGCAGCACCCAGTGGATCTTTTTCCGGGTTAATGAAAGTCAGTATTCTATTTTGCTGGTACAATGTGAGTGAATTCCAAGCATAAGGCGACAGAAGACCCAGGAAAATATTTCCAAAAAACAAGAAAAGAGACAGCACCAATTTAGGTCTTGCGGTGATAATGACAACCCCCAATACAATGGCCCACAGTGTGAATGCAGTCGTATGAAACGCAGTGACCATACTGAATATTGGAGCCAATACAAGAAACAGGTAAAATGGCCGTGCCCCAGACCAATAAAGCATGGGTAATATAGGAGTCATCATAACGATTGCTGTACCTAAATCAGGTTGGTTCATAACTATAAGTGTTGGCACCAACGCCAGGCCGATAGGTATTATAATCGAGGTAAAGTGTTTCATTTGCAGGGTATGGTCTGATAAATACCTTGCTAGGGCTAGTGTTGTAAACACTTTTGCAAATTCGCTGGGCTGGATTGCAAAAGGTAAACCAAGGTCAAACCAACGGTAAGTGCCAGCATGAGGATTTCCTGTGTATGGGAGCAAAACAAAGATAATTCCCAAAGCATACAATGTGTACGTATACTTATGAATGGTGTATCTGGGAATAAAGATTATAATGTAAGCGATTAAAGCTGCAGGGAATAAAAACAAAAATTGCTTCGTAAATGGGGTATCTAAAAACCTTCCCTGATATTGCTGGGATATACTGTTTAACACAACCAGGCCTACTAAAGAAAGAAAGGCAACAGACCAAATAATTCTAAGGGGCATTTCCTTATAGGGAATAGATTGGGATCCTATCATCTTGAAACCAATTGATTGACTTTAACGATATCTTTGAATACTTCTCGCGCAACAGGGGCGGCAACAACCCCGCCAGAGCCGGCATTTTCTAGCAACACCACAATTGAATAATTTTTTTCATGGTAGTTCATCCAGCCAATGAACCAGGCATGATCTTCTCCATGCGGATTCTCAGCCGTACCTGTTTTACCATAAACTTTCATTCCCGGGATCAATGGAAGGGCACGTTTCCCTGTACCATTTTTATGAGTGATAACTTGACCCATATCAAAAATGATCCTGTCCCAAGTTTCTGTATTCAAATTAGGTTTAATATTTTCCGAAATTTGATCCACATTTACAAAATGTGGCCTAAGAGCCTGTCCCCTAGTGGCCAATAAATTAACGTAATTAAAGACCTGCATTGGTGTTACCAAGATTTCACCCTGACCAATACAAAAATTCAACAGAGCCCCCTTACTCCAACCAAACCGACCATACCGGTTGTTCATATAGCTGGTGGTAGGGACCGTTCCTTTTAACTCCCCTACAATATCCACTCCAGTTGGTTGGCCAAAACCGAATAATCGAAAATACTGGGCCAGTTTAGCAAGTTCATAGTATTGTATTGTTTTATAAAAATAAATATCGCATGAATGTAATATTGATGAAGTGAGGTTTACACTACCATGTCCTGTTGTATACCAGCAGGCGAATACCCGATCCCCAAACTGGTAGACACCTTCACATATTTGCTCAGCATGAGGGTCAAAATCTGGATTATCCATCATGACCGATGCTGTTATCATTTTTACGATTGAACCGGGTGGGTACAATCCTTGGCTAAAACGATTGACAAGGGGTTTTTCGGGATGATATAATACTGAATTCCAGTCATTCTCCAAAATCAGTCCTGTAAATAGCTCCGGTTTATAATCCGGTGCGCTGACTGCCCCTAAAATCTCCCCAGTTTCTGGGAGCCCTACAATAATGACACCACGTCTTTCCTCCATTATATATTCAAGTTTCTTCTGAACATTAATATCAATGGTAGTAATAATATTTTGACCCGGTTCAGGATCGCGCGGCGGAAAATCAGCCACATGTCCCACCTCCCTGCCATATGCATCAACCTGGTAAAATTGTACGCCACGTTGACCTTTCAAAAAGTGTTCATAACTCCTTTCTAACCCAGTCCAACCTATAATATCACCCAGTTCGTACTCATTTGCATTGGTTGATGATTCTCTAATGCTGCGGTCGACTTCCCTAACATATCCCAGGATATGAGATGCTTTTACATCAGAGGGAAAATAGCGCTCAGGAAATTGTTGATAATAGATACCCTCAAGATTTAGTCTATTTTCTTCCAGTTTAGATACTTGATAAAATGTAAGATCTTTGGCCAGCCGTGTTTGTATAAATCTTCCACGGTAATATTTTTTATAGTTTTTTAATACCGTATTGGAGTCCAGACCGATGATATCTGAGATCAAACCAAATGTTTTACCCTTCTGTGACAATTCACCGGGAACCGCCTTTAATATATAGGTTGGAAGGTTATCTACTAAGATTTGACCATTTCTATCAAGAATAAGGCCTCGGGGAGCCGATGTAGTAACTTTCCTGATTCTATTGGTATTTGCTTTTTGTGAATACTGGGCATAGCCAAGAATCTGGATTTGGAAAAATCTCAATATCAGGACTGTAATCAAGACACATGTAATTCCAACAGCAAAATAATACTGACGTAGCGATGCAATGTTGTCCGCTTTTAACATCATGCTACCCTATGGAGTGGGTAAATAAACTGCAGGATACCTATAAAGGAGAGTGTGTATAGGGTAGTACCTAGCCATTTGCCAAAAAATAGATGCCAATTAATGAACCATAAATCCTGATATTGCACGCCGCAAAAGATTAAAAATTGAAATGCAAGTATGGTGATCCATGTGATTGAAAAATAAAACGGATTTATCTTGGAATAGGATCCTGCAAGATTTCCACCAAGATATCCTGTAACCGAATAAATTAATGGAGATAATCCAAAAAAAGTCGCAGTTCCGGAAAGATCAACTAAAAGACCCAACAGGAATCCAGAGACCGTACCTACGGCACGTCCATATTTTACGGACCAGTACAATATCAGAATAACTGGAAAGTCAGGGCGCACTGTTTCTATTGCGAGAAAATCTGAAAGAATCAATTGCATTAACCATACAAACAACCCGGGAATAATATAGTCAGTCCATTTCATTTGATTTCTCAATAATAACAAATACATATTGAAAGGCACTCATATCATTCGGCAAACTAACATTAACTACTTTTTGGAAACTCCCGCGATCATCATACACTCCCGATACAGTACCAACCGGCAAACCGGGTGGGTAAATATCGCTGAACCCGGATGTAATGACCTTGTCACCTATATTAATCT
>Ga0066374_10000150_pt1 | contig 10968 bp, 9 predicted proteins | sample Knorr_S15_td_AAI_FD_71217 | JGI IMG/M metagenome (GOLD analysis project Ga0066374, IMG submission 71217) | Marine microbial communities from Southern Atlantic Ocean transect - Knorr_S15_td_AAIW_ad_750m_LV_A | ecosystem: Environmental > Aquatic > Marine > Oceanic | place: Southern Atlantic ocean...
GCCCGCCAACTCCGCCTCCGCGACATCGGCGGCATCATCGTGATCGACTTCGTCGACATGGAGGTGAGGAAGAACCGTGAGGCGGTCGCCACGACGCTTCGCGACGCCCTGGCCCGTGACAAGACCCGGACCCAGGTGTTCGACATCTCCGATCTCGGACTCGTCGAGATGACCCGGAAGCGCATCGGCGAGGGCCTGCTCGAGAGCTTCTCGGAACGCTGCGCCGACTGCGACGGGCGAGGCGTCGCCCTCGACGAGGACCTGCTGCTGGCAAGGCCGGGGAAGTAGTTGGATACAGCTCCGTAAGTGCCTCGCGCCGGTGGCGGAGCGGCCGGTCAGGGCTAGCCTTTGCACACTATGTACGCAGTGATCGCCACCGGCGGGAAGCAGTATCGGGTCGAGGAGGGGCAGCGGCTCCTCGTCGAGCGACTCGGCGACCCGGAGACCGACATCGAACTCAGCCCCGTCCTCCTGGTCGACGGTGACGACGTCCTCGCCACGCCGGAGGCACTCTCCGGTGCCAAGGTGACCGCCCGCATCGTGGGTGACGCCAAGGGTCCCAAGATCCGGGGGTTCACCTACAAGAACAAGAGCAACCAGCGTCGCCGCTGGGGCCATCGTCAGCACTACGCCGAAATCGAGATCCTCGGGATCGCCCGCGGTTGACCCGTTCGGTTCGACGAACGACGTTTCAGAGAGGCAGCGAGCATGTCAAAGACCAAGGGCGGCGGTTCCACCCGGAACGGCCGTGACTCCAACTCCCAGCGCCTCGGCGTGAAGGTCTACGACGGCACCCAGGTGACCGCCGGCTCGATCATCGTCCGCCAGCGGGGAACCAAGTTCCACCCCGGCAACAACGTGGGCCGTGGCGGCGACGACACCCTTTTCGCCACCGCCGACGGCGTGGTCAAGTTCGGCCGCCGCGCCGGCCGCAAGCTCGTGGACGTCGTCGCGGAATAGCGCCTGCTTCTTCGGGCCGATCTCCGTTCGGCCCGTCAACCCGACAGCCCGACCCCGGTCGGTAGTCGCCCTGTCTCCCAACCGAGCAGCCGCTGCGCGCTTCGGCAGGCGAATCGGTCGGTCATGCCACCCACGTAGTTCACGATGGCCTTGTTGCGGTCATCGGCCTCGCTCACGTCGTCCGGCAGGTCACCCGGGGTTTCCAGCAGGTGCTCGACAAGCGCCTGGAGCATGTCGATGACCAATGTTCCCTGGCGGACCGAGTCTGGCCGGAGGTAGATCCGCTCGTAGTCGAACTTGCGGAACGCCGCCAGTGAATCGGCCGTCTCGTGGTCCATGCCAACGATGCCTGTGGCCGCCGTCGTTTGGACTACGGCATCGATGAAGGCCCCGAGCTGCTCGCGACGGGTGGCCCCACAGCGGGACCTCACTACCTTCGGCAACAGGTCCGCTGGGACCACGCCGGCATGGACGGCGTCCTCGAAGTCGTGGCAGACGTATGCGATGCGGTCGGCCCAGCTCACGACCTCGCCTTCGGGGGTCGACGGTGCCGGCCGTGCCCAGGAGTGGTTGCGGATGCCGTCGGCGGTCTCCGTGCACAGGTTCAGTGGAGTGAGGGTGACGTCGGCGCCCCACTGGGCGTGGTTATAGCCACCGTCCACATACGGGCTGAGGGCGTCCTCGCTGGCGTGTCCGCCGGGCCCGTGTCCACAGTCGTGCCCGAGCGCGATGGCCTCGGTGAGCGCCACGTTCAGGCCGAGCCCGGTGGCGATGGCCCTGGCCACCTGGGCCACCTCGAGGGCGTGGGTGAGCCGGGTGCGTTGGTGGTCTTCAGGGAAGACGAACACCTGGGTCTTGCCGGCCAATCGCCGGAACGCCGTGCTGTGCAGGATGCGGTCCCGGTCCCGCTCGAAGCAGGTGCGGAGAGGGTCGGGCGGTTCGACGAGGAGCCGGTCTCCTGCACCGGTCTCCGGCGTGGCCGCTGGGTTGGAGACCGGAACTCCACCCGACTCGCGCTCCTCCCGTCCGACTACCTCACAGGGCTCGATGGTCGCCGAACTGTCGGCGTGTGCGGTGCGAACCGAGGCTGATCGGTGACCCTGGGCGCTGGATTCCGTGCCAGCCACGTGTCCGGCCATCGTCGAGGCCCAGACCTGGTCGCGGGCGGGTTGTTCGGCTGCCATCCGGGCCACCCTACGGCCCGTCGGTAGGCTCGTCCCATGACGCAGTTCGTGGACGAGTGCGGGCTGAACGTCCGGGGTGGAGACGGCGGCGCCGGAGTGGTGTCCTTCCGTCGCGAGGCCCACGTGCCCAAGGGCGGCCCCGACGGCGGCGATGGTGGCGACGGCGGCAGCGTCTGGCTGGAGGCCGACCACAACGTGGCCTCCCTGCTGTCCTTCCGGGACCACCCACACCGGAGGGCGAGCAACGGAACCCACGGCTCCGGAGGCAAGAAACACGGCCGGTCGGCCGGGGACCTCGTCCTCAAGGTTCCTGAGGGAAGCAGCGTCCACGACATGTACACCGAAGAGCGCATCGCGGACCTCGTCACGCACGGCGACCGCTGCCTCGTCGCCCGGGCGGGCATCGGCGGCAAGGGCAATGCCAAGTTCCTCAGCAACAGGCGGCGGGTCCCGACCTTCGCCGAGCAGGGCGAGGACGGTGAGGATCGGTGGCTGCGCCTCGAGCTTCGGCTCATGGCCGACGTGGCGCTGGTGGGCTTCCCGAACGTCGGCAAGAGCACCCTCATCTCCCGGATCTCGGCCGCCAAGCCGCGTATCGCCGACTACCCGTTCACCACGCTCGAACCGAACCTCGGCGTCGTCCGCCCCGACGGCCGGGGCGAGTTCGTCGTGGCTGACATCCCGGGCCTTATTGAGGGGGCCTCCGACGGCAAGGGACTCGGCCACCGCTTCCTGCGCCACATCGAACGGGCGAGCGTGCTGGTCGTGATGTTGGACCTGGCGCCGACCGCCGAGCGCCCGCCCGCTGATCAGTTGGCGGTCCTCGAGCAGGAACTCGGTGCCTACCGGCCCGAACTCCTCGAACGCCCACGGGTGGTGTTGGGTTCTCGGGCCGACGTGGCCGACGTGGATGTCGACTTCGATGGCGACCGGCTTTCGGCACTGACCGGCGAGGGGCTCGACGCCCTTGTCCACCGCATGGGCGATGCCGTCGACCTTGCCAGGGAGTCGCACGTCGAACGAACACCGGTGGTCGTGCATCGCCCGGAGCCGGAGGGCGTCGTGGTCGTGCGTGGTGTGGACGGTGCCTGGGAGATCCCGGACCGGCGCATCGCCCGCACGGTCAACCTCAACGACCTCACCAATCCGGAGGCGCTCGTGTACATCCACGAGAAGCTCCGCTCGATGGGCGTCGACCGGGCGTTGGTGCGGGCCGGAGCGAAGGAGGGCGAAACCGTGCGCATCGGCCGGCTCGAGTTCGACTACGAAGAGGACACATGAACCTGTTCACCCAACGACGCTGCCCGGTGCCCGGGGGCGTCCGCTGATGGCCCGGACAATCGTCGTCAAGGTCGGGACCTCGTCGATCACCGACGACGAGGGAGTCATCGACCGCGCCCTCGTGGCCAAACTCTGCGACGAGGTCGCCGTCCTGCACGGCGACGGTCATCGGGTCGTCGTCGTCACGTCGGGCGCCATCGCCGCCGGCCTTCCGGCCCTGGGCATGGGGGGCAACCAGCGCCCCCGTGACTCCGTCACCCTCCAGGCGGTGTCCGCCGTGGGTCAGGGCAACCTCATCGGCACGTACCAGGAGGCGCTGGGCCACCACGGCCTGGTCGCCGGACAGGTGCTCCTGGCACCGCTGGACTTCTTCGTACGGGCCCAGTACCTGCACGCCAGGGGAACCCTCACCCGCCTCCTCGAGCTCGGCGTGGTGCCGGTCGTCAACGAGAACGACGCCATCGCCGACGACGAGATCCGCTTCGGCGACAACGACCGCATCGCCGCTCTCGTTGCCCACCTCGTCGAAGCCGACCTGCTGGTGCTCCTGACCGACACGCCCGGCCTGTTCACTGCCGATCCACGGCTCGATGCCGGCGCCTCGCTCATCGAGGAGATCGTCGAGATCGACCACGAACTCGAAGGGCTGGCCGGCGGGACGGGATCGAAACGGGGGAGTGGCGGCATGGCCTCGAAGCTGGCCGCCGCCAAGATCGCGGCATGGTCCGGGGTGCCATCGGTGATCGCCGACGCGGGCCGCCAGGGTGTGGTCATCGACGCCGTGGCCGGGAAGCCCGGTGTCGGAACGGTCGTCCGGGCCCGTCAGGGACGCCTGGGCGCCCGTCGCCTCTGGATCGCCTTCGCCGTCGGCTCGTCCGGCCAGATCGCCGTGGATGCCGGAGCCCGTCGTGCCCTCGAGGAACGACGCGTCTCACTCCTCCCGGCCGGTGTGACCGGCGTGGACGGCAAGTTCGAGGCCGGTGTCGCCGTCGAGGTCGTCGACTCGGACGGTGCCGTCTTCGCCAAGGGACTCGTCCGGCACGACGCCGAGCAGTTGCGGGCCATCCTGGGCTGCAGGACCGGCGAACTCCCCGAGGGCGTCCCCCACGAGGTCATCCACGCCGACGACCTCGTCGTCCTCCCGCGCTAACGCCAGAGCCGACGGCGGATGGGGCCGAGGATCAGGTGGGCCTCGGGGACGTCCAAGCGGAACGAGGCCGCCACGTAGACGAGGCCCGACACGCCGAGGGCCAATGGGGCGCCGAACACGGCCGGGAGCCCTCCGACCACGATCTTGGCGGCGGCTCCCACGACGAAGGCCAGGGCCGCCGGCACAGCCAGTGACCCGAGGACGCCGGCGGGGGAGTGCAGGCCGGGGGCCGCAGACCGCGCCCGACCGGTGAGCAGGCCCAACTCGACCCAGGCTGCGACCGCCGAGCCGAGGGCCAGGCCGACGGCTCCGAGGTGCGGGGCCAGTCCGTCGGTTATGCCTCCTGTGCCGAACGAGCCGTCGAGCACGTGGACCTCGTCGAACTGGAACATGAGGACCAGGCCCACCACGGCGGCAACGGCGACACGGATCCCGGCGACGCGCGCTGGACCGGCTGTGTCGCCGACCGAGTGGCAGGTGCCCTGGAGTACCCGAGAGACCGAGGTGGCGGGCAGTCCCAGGGAGTAGGCGGCCAGCACTAGCCAGACCACCCGGGCATCGTCGGCGTCGAACGCCCCCCACCCGAACAGCGCCTCGACGACCAGTTCGCCGACTGCCACGTAGGCCACGCCACTGAAGAGCGTGAAGAAGGCCGTCCGCCGTAAGGCGTCGGTAGCCCGTGAGGCCAGCACGGACGGGTCGACAGCCCGCGACATCTCCGGAAGCTCGGCGGCCGCAACGCTCATGGCAAAGAGGCTCAACGGCAGCAGGTAGAGCGCCTGGGCCGACATCAGGGCTGCGACCGCACCGGTGGCGAGCAGCGACGCCAGGATCAGGTCGACGTAGCCCGAGACCTGCACCACGCCCCGCCCCATTACCGCCGGCACGAAGCGGCGCCGCACCTCGACGACGCCCGGATCCGAGTAGGCGAGGCTGGGCCGCAGGTCGGGGGCCAGGCGGCGCACTGCCACGGCCTGAACCGCGAACTGCAGGAAGCCGCCGACGACCAGCCCCCAGGCCAGCGCCCGGGCAGCTCCCGTCGGATCCCAGTCGCCGACGAGCGCTGCCGCCAACACCACGATCTGGACGGCGTTCCAGAGCACCGGCGCCACGTACGGCAGGAAGAACCGCCGGTGGCTGTTGAGTACCCCGAGGCACCAGGCCGACAGCACCAGGAAGCCGACACCCGCCGTGGTGACCCGGATCAGGTCGACGGTCAACTCGTGGCGGGCCCCGTCGAAGCCGGGGGCCAGCAGGGAGGTAAGTGGCCGGGCGAAGATGATCCCGAACAGCGCCAGACCGCCGGACAGCACCGCCATGAGCCCCGCCACGGCGCCTGCGACCTTCCCGGCCTCCTCGTCCCGTCCCTCGCCCAACAGCCGGGAGTAGACGGGGATGAACGACGCCGACAGCGAGCCCTCGCCCAGCAGGTTCTGAAGCACATTGGGAATTCGCAGTGCGGCGGAAAAGGCGTCGGCGGCCGGCCCGAGAGCCAGGACCGAGCGCAGCAGGGACTCACGCAGCAGCCCGGCAAGGCGCGACCAGAGGATGCCCGAGGCGACGGACCGGGCGCCCTGCGCAGGTGTGTCGCCGTCCAGCGCGGGAGCGTCCTTCATCCGGGCGACCCTAGTTGTCGGGGCGATCCCGGCAGGGTCGCCAGGGACCCGCTCACCACCCTCCCGGTAGCCTTGTCTCCCGTGAGCGTTACCACCTCGACCATCGCCGAGCTCGGGCGCCGTGCCAGGGCAGCCGCACCGACGCTGGCGGTCACCTCGACTGACCAGAAGAACGCAGCGCTTTGCGCCGCCGCCGACCGGATCCTCGTCGACGGCGACCGGATCCTCGAAGGCAACGAGGTGGACCTGGTGCGCGGCGAGATCGAGGGCATCTCGGTCAACCTGCTCGACCGCCTGCGCCTCGACGGGTCCCGCCTCGAGGGCATGGCCTCTGGGCTACGCCAGGTGGCCGAACTGCCGGACCCGGTGGGGGAGGTCACCGCCGCCTGGGACCGCCCCAACGGCCTCCACATCTCAAAGGTCCGGGTCCCGCTGGGCGTCGTGGCGATCATCTACGAGATGCGCCCCAACGTCACCACCGACGCCTTCGGCCTGTGCCTCAAGTCCGGCAACGTGGCGTTCCTGAGGGGCTCCTCGGCCGCCCTCGAGTCGAACCGGGCCATCGCAGCCTCGATTCGTGCCGCCGTCGCGGGGACTGGCCTCCCCGCCGACGCCCTCGTCCTCGTTGAGGATGTCAGCCGCGAGGCCGCCGTCGAGTTCATGCAATTGCGCGAGAGCATCGACTGCCTGATCCCGCGCGGCGGACCCTCGCTGATCCGCTCCATCCTCGACAACGCCACGGTGCCCTACGTGATCGACGGTGATGGCAACTGCCACGTCTACGTGGATGCCTCCGCCGACCTCGACATGGCGGTGTCGATCCTCCACAACGCCAAGACTCACCGTCCGTCGGTGTGCAACGCCGCCGAGAGCCTCGTGGTCCACGCCGACGTGGCCGACGAGTTCCTGCCGCTGGCCATGGCTGCTCTCGATGGCGTCGAGTTCGTGGGCGACGGCCGCTCGCGCCTCATCGCCCCGTCGATCGGCGTGGCCGAGGACGACGACTTTGCCACCGAGTTTCTTGACCTCAAGATCTCGGTGCGGGTGGTCAACAACCTCGACGAGGCCATCGAGCACATCAACCAGGCCGGCAGCGGGCACTCCGAGGCAATCGTCACGAGCGACGACGCAGCCGCCCAGCGGTTCTGCAACGAGGTTGACGCCGCAGCGGTCCTCGTCAACGCCTCCACCCGATTCGTCGACGGTGAGGAGTTCGGCTTCGGGGCCGAGATCGGCATCAGCACCCAGAAACTCCACGCCCGCGGTCCCATGGGTCTCCCGCAGTTGACCACCGAGAAGTACGTGGTCCGCGGCGACGGCCAGATCCGGGCCTGAGCCGGCGCAACCGGACGAGACTCCGGATCCCGACTGCGGCCCGCCGGTTACCGGTCGGTACGATTACCCCCATGTCCCACCGTTTCGAAGACGTCGCGTCCGTTCGCACCATGTTGGCCGAGGCCAAGTATTTGGCCGACGAGGGGATCGCCGGCATCGTCTACCTGGCCGACCGCCTTGGTAAGCCGATCATCGTCGAGGGCCCGGCCGGCACCGGCAAGACCGAACTTGCCAAGTGCGTCGCTGAAGTCACCGGTGCCCGCCTGATCCGCCTCCAGTGCTACGAGGGCCTCGACGAGTCCAAGGCCCTCTACGAATGGAACTACAAGAAGCAACTCCTGCGCATCCAGACCGAGGATGACAGCGACTGGTCCGAGATCGAGGACGACCTTTTCTCCGAGGAGTTCCTCCTCGCCCGCCCCCTGCTCGAGGCCATTCGGGCCGAGGATCCCGTCGTGCTGCTGGTGGACGAGGTCGACCGGCTCGAGATCGAGACTGAGGCCCTGTTGCTCGAGATCCTCTCCGAGTACCAGGTGTCGATCCCCGAACTGGGGACGGTCGTCGCCACCCAGGTGCCGCTGGTGTTCCTCACCTCGAACGCCACCCGCGAACTCTCCGAGGCCCTCAAGCGGCGCTGCCTCTACCTCTACATCGACTACCCGGACCTCGAGCGCGAGCGCCAGATCGTCGAATCCAAGGTCGAGGGCATCAATGAGAACCTGGCCGACCAGGTCGCCCGCATCGTCCGGTCGGTCCGGCAACTCGACCTCAAGAAGCACCCCTCGGTCTCCGAGACGCTCGACTGGGCCCGCACGCTCGTCCTGCTCGGCATCGACAAGGTCGATGCCCAGACGGCCACAGAGACGGTCAACATCCTGCTCAAGTACCGCACCGACATCGACAAGGCCGTCAAGGAGTTCGCCGACAACCCGGACGAGCTGGTCCCCGAAGGGGTTTGAGCGCCCGGCTCGACGTCGGAGCCATACCGTGAGCCTCGCCGAACCTACGACCCACGAGGGCGAGAAGCCGCTCCTCGACCTGTTGAGCGACTTCATCGTCGAACTCCGCAAGGCCGGCCTTCCGGTCAGCCTGACGGAGAACCTTGACGCCATGGAGGCGGTCACCCACATTCCGATCGAGGACCGGGAGGCCTTCAAGTACGCCCTCGGGGCGACGCTGGTCAAGAACCACGCCCACTGGAAGGCCTTTGAGGTCGTCTTCGAGGTCTACTTCTCGCTGCGGGGCCCCGAGTACGACGTGATCAGGGAGGGCGACGACGCCGTCTCCGGCGAGGACGGCGAGTTGGCCCCCGGCGAGGGACAGCAATCCCAGGGCGGCGGTGGTGGCATGCAGTCCCTCACGCCCGAGCAGTTGGCCGAGATGCTCTTCAAGGCGCTCATGAACGGCGACGCTTCCATGCTCGCAGCCCTGGCCCGCCAGGCGGTCACACGCTTCGCCGGCATGGAGCCCGGCCGTCCCGTCGGCGGCACCTACTACCTGTATCGCACGCTCCGGAACCTCGAACTCGATGACCTGCTCGAGCAGCTCATGGAGGCCTCCCGGGAGGAGGCGCCCGAGGACCTGACCTCCCTGGAGGAACGCCTAGAACGCGACGAGTTCTCGGACCGCATCGAGCAGCTCAAGCGCGAGATCGAGGCAGAGATCCGCCGACGCCTGGTCGCCGACCGCGGCATCGACGCCATGGCCAAGACATTGCGCAAGCCGCTGCCCGAGGACATCGACTTCATGCACGCCTCACGCGAGGAGCTGGCCAACCTTCGCAAGGCCATCTACCCGCTCACCCGCAAGTTGGCCGCCAGGCTCGCCCGCAAGCGCCGCCACGGCCGCAAGGGGGCGCTCGACTTCCGCAGCACGATGCGCCACTCGCTCAGCTACGGGGGAGTCCCGGCCGAACTCAAGTTCCGGTACCCCAGCCCGTCGAAGCCCGAGGTCATGGTCGTCGCCGACATCTCCGGTTCGGTGGCGGCGTTCGCCCGGTTCACGCTCCACCTGGTCTACGCCATCAGCAACCAGTTCTCGAAGGTGCGCTCCTATGTCTTCATCGACGGCCTCGACGAGGTCACCCGCTTCTTCGACGGGGCCGAGGACATCGGCGAGGCGGTCCACCGCGTCAACACCGAGGCCGACGTGGTCTGGGTGGACGGGCACTCCGACTACGGCCACGCCTTCGGTGTGTTCTGGGAGCGCTTCAACCGCGACGTCGGACCCAAGACGACCGTCCTGATTCTCGGGGACGCCCGCAACAACTACCACGCCTCCCAGTCCTGGATCCTCAAGGAGGTTCAACACAAGGCCCGCAAGGTCTACTGGCTGAACCCGGAGCCGAGGGCCTACTGGGACACAGGAGACTCGATCGTGGGGGAGTACGGCAACCACTGCGACGGCGTGTTCGAGGTGCGCAACCTGCGCCAACTCGAGAGGTTCGTCGAGAACCTGGTCTGAGCCGGGAAACCGGTCCCGTCTACTCCCGGTCGTTGCGTAGGAATTCGGCGACCCGGAACGCCAGGTCGACGCTCTGCATGCCGTTGAGGCGGGGGTCGCACATGGTCTCGTAGCGGTTCTCGAGGTCGGCGGTGCGCACATCGGCGCCACCACCCAGGCACTCGGTGACGTCGTCGCCGGTGAGTTCGAGGTGCACTCCACCGGGGTTGGTCCCTACGAAGCGGTGCGCCGCGAAGAAGCCCGAGACCTCGGCGAGCACGTCGTCGAAGTGGCGGGTCTTGTGACCGTCGTCGGCGGTGAAAGTGTTGCCGTGCATCGGATCGCACACCCACACGACCGGATGGCCAGCGTCCCGGACGGCCTCCAGGAGGAGCGGAAGGGTGTCGACGACCTTGGTGGCACCCATGCGCGTGATGAGCGTGAGGCGTCCCGGCACCCGGTCCGGGTTGAGCGCCTCGCACAGGGCCAACACCTCGTCGACGGTCGCCGACGGACCAACCTTGCAACCCAACGGGTTGTGGACGCCCCGCAGGAACTCGACGTGGGCACCGTCGAGTTGCCGGGTGCGGTCGCCGATCCAGAGCATGTGGGCCGAGCAGTCGTACCAGCCTCCGGTGAGCGAGTCGCGGCGCGTGAGGGCCTCCTCATAGCCGAGCAGGAGCGCCTCGTGGCTCGTGAAAAAGTCGACCTGGCTGAGCTCGGACAGGCGCTCAGAGGTGACGCCGCAGGCCCGCATGAACTGCACGGCCCGGTCGATCTCCGCCGCCAGGTCCTCGTAGCGCTGTCCTGCGGGGCTGGCGGCGATGAATTCGCGGTTCCACTGGTGGACCCGCGAGAGGTCGGCGAAGCCTCCCTTGGTGAAGGCGCGCAGGAGGTTGAGCGTGGCGGCGGCCCGGTTGTATGCGGTCAGGAGGCGCGCCGGATCGGCAGTCCGCTCGTCCTCGGTGAACCCGACGTCGTTGACGATGTGGCCCCGGAA
>Ga0066374_10000154_pt1 | contig 10886 bp, 10 predicted proteins | sample Knorr_S15_td_AAI_FD_71217 | JGI IMG/M metagenome (GOLD analysis project Ga0066374, IMG submission 71217) | Marine microbial communities from Southern Atlantic Ocean transect - Knorr_S15_td_AAIW_ad_750m_LV_A | ecosystem: Environmental > Aquatic > Marine > Oceanic | place: Southern Atlantic ocean...
ATGCGTTTCAGGGAAAAACTCGACACTTGGGATGACATCAGGTTGGCCTCTCCGTTTTCCGGTGCAGATAGCGGTATGTTCAGGTTCTTGTATCCTCAAAGCGGTGGCAGGTGAACTCCTACAAGGCAGGAACTACCTGATGAGATTCTCAGTCGCATTACCTCTAGTTGTCGTTCTGCTTTGCCAGCCTCCAGATGGGATGGCTCAGGAATTAGAGGGACGGAATCTAGATGAGTTGATTCAGTCGGGTGGGGTATTTGTGGAATCGAGTTCCTTGAGTGCCTACAACGGACCCGTCTACAGGTTATTCGAAGGCACCGAAGCGAAAATCCAACTTCGGGCGACACTGCGAGATGGTGTGCCTCACGGCCCATATGAGTGGTTCCACGAAGACGGACGGTATAGGCAGAAGGGCACTTTCAATATGGGAGAAAAGTGCGGTGACTGGTTCGAGGATGAGTTACTCGCATCCTACCCGCCCTGTCCATCCAGCTTTGAAGACAGGAATTAGCCTCACCATGGTGTCCCCACCTCTGAAGGCTTAGGACGCATGATGGCGCGATCTAAATCCCAAAGACTGAATCCGTTAGAAACCTCGGTCTTTGATCGCACGGACACAGGCGAGTCGACGATCAGCCCTCAGATTTACAACCTGATTATTGGGCTCGTACTCCTATATGGGTTCGGGGTCAATTACATCATGGTGCAAACCATTGACCCGCAGGTGATCGCGGGGATCAACCAATGGGTCTTCTTCGGCGGGTACTTCGCTTCCTGTTTCGCCGGTATCTACCTCTTCAACACCTCCTCTAACCCACTTGTAAGCTTCGTCGGCTACAATCTGGTCGTGGTGCCGTTTGGGCTGATCGTCAATCTCATCGTCCACCAGTACGACCCAGAACTTGTGCAAGCGGCGATCCGGGTCACGGCCCTGGTGACTATGCTGATGATGACGCTGGGTTCGATATTTCCGAGTTTCTTCGAGAAGATCGTAGGAGCCCTGACGTTAGCATTGCTGGCGGTGATCGTGGTGGAAGTGGTAGAGATCTTCATCTTCGGGATCCACCATGGCGTGATTGACTGGATTGTGGCGGGGATATTTTGTGGATACATCGGCTATGACTGGGCCCGCGCCAACAAGATCCCATATACGCTGGACAACGCCGTAGACAGTGCTGCCGCCCTTTACATGGACATCATCAATCTGTTCATAAGGATCTTGAGGATCATGGGGCGGAAGAAGTAGGCGCAGGGCTTGGGCCTCCGTATACGGGCCCCTGTCGTTTCCAACACACCGACAGGATAACTTGTCCTGAGTAGAGAATCCCTGTTACGAGAGAATACAATGGTAAACCGACGCGATTGGCTTCGAATCAGCGCAACGGCTGGTGCGGCGCTCACTCTAGACCCGCGTGTGCTAAGCGCACTCCAGGGCCAGGACATTGTGACTCGGGCAATCCCGTCGACCGGTGAACGAATTCCTGTAGTCGGTCTCGGAGGCGCGAACACGTTCTCTGCGGCCGCTCGGAGTGGGGACATCGATCGGCTCACGGAGGTGCTCAGGACCATGGTCGATAATGGAGCGACTGTGCTCGACACGGCACCCGGCTATGGAGCTTCTGAGGAGGTTTCCGGTCAGATTGCTCAGGATCTGGGAATGGCTGACCGCATTTTTTGGGCCACGAAGCTGAATGTAGCAGGACGAGGTGGTGGAGGACGTGGAGGCCGGGGTAGAGGTGCCCCTGCCACTGCGGACCCAACTGCGGCGCGTGCTCAGGTCGAGCGTTCATTCGAGCGCCTACGGACGCCCGTCATCGACCTGATTCAGGTACACAATCTCGGGGACCCGCCGGTCCAGCTCGGAATCCTCCAGGAGTACAAGGCTGAGGGTCGCGTTCGCTACATCGGGATCACCACAACGAGTGGAGGTCGTTACCCGGATCTAGCCGAGGTCATGCGGGAGTATCCATTGGACTTCATCGGAATCGACTACGCCATCGACAACCGTGCTGCTGCGGATATGATTTTCCCGCTCGCTCAAGAACTCGGCATTGCTGTCATGGTCTATTTGCCGTTTGGGCGTAACCGGCTCTGGAGTCGGGTTGAGGGTCGAGATGTCCCGGAGTGGGCTGCCGACTTCGGCGCGACGACTTGGGCGCAGTTCTTCTTGAAGTTTGCCATTGCCCATCCTGCGGTGACCGTGGTGACGCCGGGAACCAGTAACGCAGAGCACATGCTCGACAACGTCACGGCCCAGACCGGTAGAATCCCCAACGAAGATGAGATAGCTAGGATGGTGGACGTGGTCGACGAGCTACCACCACCACCACCCAGACGCCGGGGAGGTTTCTAGCGGCAAGGGGGGACAAGAGAGAATCATTCACCTCTTGGATCAAAGAGGCGGCGAAAGGCTGAGGGCAAGGCCGAAGCCTCCGGCCTGAGAAGCTACTCAAGGATAGTGACACTCATTGGATTCGAGGAAGAGATTCCCGATTTCACTGAATACGCGACAGCACTCACTTGCCAATGTAGGCCTGTTCGTGCCTGCCACTTGCTGTGTACGCCTGCTCTTCCACGTGCTTCTAGGCTGATTCGAAGGGATTTTCTTCGAGGGATAGTAATGAGACTCATTATCATGTAAGATTAGTAATGATTGAGATTTGGCGCCGTCTTGCTTTCTATTTGCTGCTATTTGCAACCCTTGGTACTGGTGTCGAGCTTATTTTCTTAGAGCATTTCGAGGATCCATGGCAATGGGCTCCGATAGCGCTCTTGGGGGTTGGCCTGGTCTTGGGTGCAACTGTAACCCTGAGGCCATCAAGACCAGCCGTAAGGGCACTCCAACTCCTTATGATGGGTTACCTGCTGTCCGGTGGAGTAGGTCTTTACCTGCACTTGAAAGCAAATGTTGAGTTCGAACTAGAGCTTCGGCCTACCATGGCGAATGCCGAGCTAATCCTCGAGACACTTAAAGGGGCGATCCCTGCGCTGGCCCCAGGTGTGATGGTTCAAATCGGGCTATTGGGACTGCTAGCCTGCTTTCGACACCCAGCACTAATGACAACTCGCACAGATCTCAAACGGAAAACAGCAGAAAATCAACTACTGGAGAGATAACAATGGGTGTGGCATACCGCATTCTGATGCCTTTGTTTCTGGGGCTCTTGCTTCTGGCGGCGCCTTCCGTAGCCCAGGTCGGGGAAAACCTCGGCCTAATCAACCCGAATCTGGCGAGTGCCGATGAGTTGGCGACGGTACCAGCGCTAAACAGGGCTGCCGTCGAGGAAATCTTAGCCGGCCGGCCGTTCCTCTCGATGCTTGCGTTCCATGAGATCGTCGAAGAGCATGTTTCCGAGAGCGCTTACGACCGAGTCTATGGTGCCTTATGGATCCCAATCGATCTCAATGATGTGACCAACGAGGAGATCCTTTTGATCCCCGGTGTCGGGAATCGCATGCTCCATGAATTCGAGGAGTACCGCCCCTATATCGCTCTCCTTCAGTTCCACAGAGAAATTGGCAAGTATGTGGACGATGAGGAGTTGGCCCGTTTGGCTCAGTACGTCTACGTGCGGATAGACCTCAACAGTGCATCGCAAGAAGAGATCCTCAGCATCCCAGGGGTTGGCCCGCGCATGCAGCACGAGTTCGAGGAGTACAGGCCCTACACGGCAATGGCGCAGTTTAGTCGAGAGATCGGGAAGTACGTCGATGATGAAGAAGTGAATCGGCTGGCGCGTTATGTAGAGATCCGTTGAGGCATCTGAGCACGGAATAACTCTACAAGGGTCCTTGACCTCCGGATCTTACAGCTACGAATGTGAAGGGCCCGATCGTTCACAGAACAGAAGCATGGTGGAGAAACAGCTATGACCCCGACCCGCAGAGACTTCCTCAAGGCCGCTGGCTTGGTAGGCGCCGGTTTTGCACTCGGAGGCGCGTCAGCATGCAGCGATGACCTCAATCCCAAACGACTGCTGATTCTTGGTGGGACAGGATTTATTGGTCCCCACACGGTTCGCTACGCGCTAGAGCGAGGACATGAGGTCAGTATCTTCACTCGAGGTCGTAGCGAGACTGAATTGCCGGCGGGTGTCGAACACCTAATCGGTGATCGAAACGATGACCACACAGCCCTGGAAGGCAGGACTTGGGACGTTGTGTTGGACAACAATGCCCAGGACTATCGCTGGGTACAGAAGAGCACGGAACTCCTACGAGACGCCGTCGACCACTACCTGTTCGTGTCTTCAATCTCTGCGTATGAGATCGAGGGCTTCGGGTGGGAGTACAAGGATCGCATCCTCATGGAGCCGATCGTTGACGAAAACTTCACCAGGATCTCTCCCCCAGAGGGTTGGATGGACGGCGACGACGCACCCTATGGGTTGATGAAGACATTAAGTGAAGACATCGTGCACGCAGCTTTTCCGGGACGTGCCACCATTGTTCGGCCTGGCCTCATCGTGGGTCCTGGAGATCAAACTGATCGATTCACGTACTGGCCGGTGCGCATTGATGAGGGAGGGGAAGTGCTTGCACCCGGAAACCCACTGCATGCAAACCAAATCATTGATCAGCGGGATCTAACCGAATGGATTGTGCGTCTTGCCGAGAATGGTACCACCGGAGACTTCCACGGTGTCGGACCCGATTACAGGCTCACGATGGGAGAAATGCTTGAACAAATTGGGACCGTGGCATCAAACCCGTTCGAACTGACATGGGTTCCGGAAGACTTCTTGGAAAGTCATGGAGTAGCGCCGTGGAGAGATCTTCCAACCTGGATTCCGGGGGACGCGTTGATGCTTGTTACCTATGAGAAGGCTGTCGACGCAGGGCTGACCTTCAGGCCACTTTCTATGACAGCACGCGACACATTGGAGTGGGACAAGAGTAGGCCAGCGGAGGAAAGGGAGAACCGACGTTTCGGTTGGAGCCGGGAGCGAGAAAGAGAAATCCTCCAGGCCTGGAATGCCTCTCAGGCATAGCAGCAACTTAGGCGACCGGAACAGCTTGGTACCCGTATAAGGGTTGCTGTGCTGATCAGCTATTAACGAATGATAGTCTGTGGGACTCTCGTAATAGAATTCAGAGTTCAACTATGGAGGATTGAGGTTGGTCTGTATGCAGAAGCTGTGCCCCCGGCATCGTAGGCGCACCCTCATGTGGTTGGGTGTCCTGTGTCTTGGGTTGGGCATAAATGCTCCCGCAAACACGTTGTCAGCTCAAGCGGGTGACGTAACAGGAATCGTCCGAGATTCTTTGAACAACGAGACGCTTCCGAATGCGGTGGTGTTCTTGGTAGGAGAACGCTTCAGAACACTCACTGATGAGTTTGGCCGCTTTACGCTAGTGAACGTCCCCACCGGAGAACACACTCTGCGGGTAGAGTACCTGGGGTACCTACCTCTTGAAGTGGAGATCACTGGGGATTCAGCAATTCCTCTCTCCATTCTCATGAAGCCGGATGCTTTTGAGCTAGAGGGCGTTACGGTCGAGACGAGTACCGGCATCATTCAGCCGACGGGCGAGATCAGTGTCATCAAGCTTTCTCCTCGAAAGCTTGCTACGCTGCCTTCGCTCGGAGAAACCGACATCTTTAGAACCCTGCAACTTCTCCCAGGAGTGAGCGGGACCAATGACGCAAGTTCGGGACTCTTCATTCGTGGAGGGACACCCGACGAGAATCTTGTACTTCTCGATGGTATGACTGTCTACCATGTCGACCACTTTTTTGGTGTCTTCAGCGCATTTAATGCTGATGCAATCAAGGATGTCCGTTTGTTCAAAGGTGGATTTCCTGCCCGGTACGGTGGTCGTACGTCTAGTGTCGTTGATATGATCGGTAAGGCTGGAGACAACGAAAATTTTAACATGTCAGCGGGCATGAATCTCTTGAGTGCCCGTGCAGTTACAGAGGTGCCTCTCGGGGGGAAGGGCTCATGGCTCGTGTCGGCTCGGCGCTCCTATACTGATGTCATCCGGACCGGACTCTACAATAGCATCTTCAACACGCTTGAAGGTGAGGAAGAAGAGGAGCCTCAACCGACTTCTCAGGGTGGGCGAGGTGGCGGTCCCGGTGGCCGTGGGTTTGGCAACTTTCAGCAGCAGACGATTCAGCCTGATTTCTTTTTCTACGACCTGAACTCAAAGCTGAGTTACTCACCGACTGACTCCGACGTCGTTGCGCTCTCGGTATACGCTGGTGAGGACAAGTTGGACGAGTCGTCCCTGGGCAGTGAGATCACAACCCCCAATGGTCAGACAAGACTCACCCCGGATCGGGTGGATGTCTCTGACTGGGGAAACCGAGGGGCCAGTGGTCGCTGGTCACGTGCTTGGGGTAGTCGCTTCACGAGCGATGTGCTTGTCGCTTATTCGGAATACTTCAGTGAAGCTGCGCTCGACGTGGAATCTACCCGGTTCGCTAGGGGTTTCCGTGAGGATAATGAGGTCACTGATTTTACCGTTAGGCTAGACAACACTTGGCGCCCATTTCAGGCGTCCGACATAGGGGTTGGCTTCCAATTTACCGACACCGATGTCGCGTACAGCTTCCAGCGACTTCAGGGAGACTCAGTTCGTGGTGGCCTAGATATGGGGGGCACGGGCGCTCTCACGTCTGCGTACGCACAACATCGTTGGCTGCCTTCTGACCGGTTCAATCTAACGGTGGGAGTTCGAGCTTCGTCCTACGATCAAACAGAGAGCCTGTACTGGGAACCTCGTACCTCAATTCACTTCAAGCTTACAGATCGCGTTAGTCTAAAGGGAGCATGGGGTCGCTACTACCAGTTTGTGAAACGGATTGAGAATGAGGATGTGCTTGAGGGGAGTCGAGATTTCTGGGTGCTTGCTGGGGAGCGACTGGATCCGTTGTTTGCAGAGCACCGAATCGTTGGGGCGAGTTGGGAAGACGATGACTATCTCTTTGATGTTGAGGCCTATCAAAAGGATCTCACCGGCGTCTCTCAGTTCTCTACCAGGTCCAGACGCAGGCCCGGGCAAGCGCTAAGAGATTTATTCTTCAGTGGCACGGGTGAGGCACGTGGCATCGAGTTTCTAGCTCAGAAAAAACAAGGTCGTCTGACTGGATGGATCGGGTACACACTTGCTGATATCGATTACGAACTCGAGGGCTTCAATGACGGTAACCCTTTCCCGGCTAGTCACGATCAACAACACGAGTTTAAAACCGTGGCTAGCTATCAATCGGGCCTGTGGACGCTGTCTGGCACCTGGGTTTACGGGTCGGGAAGGCCATATACGATCCCAGAAGCACAGTATCCGATAGAACTCTTGGATGGGCGTATGCTTTCGTATATCCACGTTGGTGAAAAAAATGGCCAGCGGTTACCCGCCTATCATCGTATGGATGTAGCAGCTACGAGGCGTTTCGAGAGTGATCGGTTTTTCTATGAATTGAATTTGTCACTCTTCAACGCCTATGGACGGAACAACATCTGGTACCGTCAGTTCGATCTGGACGAACTCCCCATGATTGTCACGGATGTCAAAACACTCGGATTTACGCCGAGTATTGGACTTCGGGTAGGCCTACGATGAGGGGAAAAGTGATGCGCAATTGGTTCACCGTAATTGTTTGTGTGCTAGGGCCCTTGGCCTGTGAGGGGGACTTGGCGTTTGTAGCTCCCGACCCTGATACATTTGTCATTCAAGCATTTATTTTTGCGGATGAGCCGGTCGAGTGGGTGACAGTAAGTGGTGTGCTGCCAATTGATGCCGATTCAACTGAGGTAGCGCCGGTGATATCCAATGCAGAGATCACGATATTCAGGGGCACCGAACGCTTCGATCTCCAGCCTACGTCAGGTGAGCCTGGCCGGTATCATTATCCAGGTGACGACCTCAATCTCCAGATCGGGGACGTTTTCCGCCTGGAAGCCACAGTAAATGGTCGAACCGCTACAGCGGAAACCGTTGTGCCCATGGCTCCTGTTGGGTTGGGCTTGTCTGCTGACAGCTTGATTGCTCCGACTTTTCCTCCGCAGCGTGGCCAGGGCCCGGGGAGTCTCCTGAACAGGAGAATCACAGCTAATTGGACGAATACAGGCGATCAACTTCATTTCGTCGTCATAGACAATATAGAAGAGGCACCGCAAATCCTGCCGACTACCGCGATCTTCTCACGCTTCGCCTCAAGGTTTATCCAGCAACCCACCGCAGCTGATAGTTCAGTCGTGCGGGTAGTCATGTTGACCCACTATGGCCAACACCGTTTAAAACTATATCGAGTGAACGAAGAGTACGTGGACCTATATAGGGGGCTCCAACAGGACTCACGTGACCTGAATGAGCCACCATCGAACGTCCATGGCGCGCTCGGAATTTTCTCGGCTTTCAGCGCTGACAGCTCGTTTTTCGAAGTCCGCTAAGCTGCTCAATAGGAGATTCGGGAAGTACGTAAGACCTATTTAGGTTTATCACCGCACAATCACAGTTACGTCTTCATACTTGATTAGCCCGCCGTCATGTGCGAGCGCCCTCAGCAAATAGGTCCCTGGCTCACTGAACGTTGCTTGCACGGTCCATCTGTTGTCCGGCGGGATGGGTGGCGTTTGCCAACCAGCGGACCACGGTGAATTTCCACCGTCTCTGCGGTCCTCCCAAACCTTGGTTTGAGCGGGGTCAAACATGACTTCGCCAGGACCCCTGTATCTGAACCATGAAAGACGCAGTCCAGTGGCTGAGTTAGGCACGAAATGGCTTTGACCGATAGAACGTGACGAGATTGATTGTCGGCCCGGCTTCCCATCATCAGTCACAACCGCGCTCAGGGTAACTGGCTCCCCGATTTCCACGGTCATCGTCTTCTCGCTCTCCAACGTAAGCTCGGGTGGGAGGTTTCCGGTTAGCGAGGGCCGGAATCCGGTTTGCCCTCCCGCACCGAAGTTGGCGCTCATGACGACTGCATCGACTGCGTAGGCAGGCCGAAGGGTTCCGTATGCTTTTTCGGTTACGCCATTAGTTGTGAGGGTCCATACCACCTCTTTATCTCCGAAATCAGCTGGAACATGAACCCGGAAGACGAATTGGTTGCGTCGCGGAAAGAAATGGGCGGGTTGCCCTCGGTCTGGCCCTCCGGGCTCAAGATAGTTCTCCGGACCAACGGGTACGTCGATCTGCTCTTCCCAGTTCCGGTTGTAATACCCGAACAGCAAATTAAACGAGCCGTCTGGATTCGTTTCGAATCCTTCGTATACGGGCGCGATGTTCTGACCACTACTCGGTGATTGAGCGATTACCGAGAGCGGGAATCCCGTAGACACGACTAGCGCTAGAATAAGGCTGGCTTTCTTCATCTTCTGCCATTTCCAGGCAGTTGCTCGAAACCACAGAACGGACATCCGAGCATACCCTCACCTTTAGCCAAACCAAGGCGTAGCCGACGTTTTGCGATTTCTTCCGCAAACTGCTCGTCGTTCAGCGTGAGTCCAGGGGCAAACACAATTGCCATATTGTCAATTGATCGATGCCCTAATCCACCCCAATTCCTGGGGTCAATCACATTCGTGTTGTTTTCTGTAGTATCGAAATAGGCTGTCACATGCAGGAGGGTGCCTCTCGGTAGAAGAGGTGCGGCATCTTCTGCGTAGTTATACACCTTTACCCAGTTATGGTCGTACCCTGCGCACGTTAGAGTTTCAGTCCGTCCACCCCAAACCGCCTCCATGCACATTCTCACACCTGCGGCGTGCATATGTGGTTCGAAGGTTGTGATTTTCATGTTCTGTTGCAGCGTGTGGAAGATGTGGACCTCTTGACCATCCTGCATGGGGCGTAAATCGATTTCGCCATTGCCGAAATTCAAGAGTGTACTCCGTCTCTCCGGTTCATAACCTTTCGGATGGAACTTGAAACCGAGCCGCAGATGAGCAGTGGTTTCTTGGCCGTTTGAGTGCATGTGGACGCCCGGTATCATGAACTGTGATCCAGCTCTCAATATCTGACCAGCTAGTGGGTCGAATGTCTCTGCATTGCGACCCACCTCATGTATCGGCCAACTGCCGTTCGGCCTTCCGTTTTCATCTGTCGAAGTAATGATTGCATGATGGAAGATGAATTTTCCTCCAACTCCTCCCTCGACATCGCTGATTTCCTTTACCTCCACCGCTGCTACGTAACGGTCCTCCGCCAACCCACTAGATACGGGAGGGATCATTCCCCACCAATCGGGAGCTTCTGCTCCCATCGTATACGGAGGTAAGTCAACGATCAGATCTGGGGTGCCGATATCCCATTCATCTTCAGTCGCGAACACACGAGGCGCTGGCATGTCATTCGGATCGCCACGGGGTGCACCATTGTCTGCCCACTCGGAGATCATCTCAATCTCGGTGTCACTCAGTGAGATATCATTCTGGTAGTCTTGGATACCGACGTCTTTTTCAATAAACCAGGGCGGCATAACTCCCATCCGATCCCGAAGCATCGTTCGCTCCTTGATACGTCGGGCGTAAGGCCGCACCTCTTCATACGTCAGCAATGACATGGGCGCCACTGAATTTGGATGATGGCAATTTTGGCAGCTACGCTGGAGGATTGGCGCTATATCAGCGGTGAAAGTCACATCATCTGCCCCTGACTGGCTGAAGACGTCAGCGGGTGTCGCCAGCATTAGTATCAGGGCTCCAGCGGCATAGATTCCGAGCCGCTTGGTATGCCTATGATGATTCCGACAGGTATAACTCATGGTCATCCTCCTAAACTGATGAGGCCATCTTCTGCTTCACCCCACCCTGCCCGCGGCGATGCTCACCTACTGGCGGTGTGCAGATGCAAGTCAGGTAAAGATCAAGATGCATTGCGAGTATCCTTTTCGGCAATCCAAAAAGGAGCTATGAATTCGCTAGCCACTCTAT